>Ga0209401_1000996_pt1 | contig 19065 bp, 9 predicted proteins | sample M_140807_MF_Meta_FD_187318 | JGI IMG/M metagenome (GOLD analysis project Ga0209401, IMG submission 187318) | Freshwater microbial communities from Lake Montjoie, Canada to study carbon cycling - M_140807_MF_MetaG (SPAdes) (version 2) | ecosystem: Environmental > Aquatic > Freshwater > Lake...
CTGCTGGCTACGGGTGAGAATGACACCACGTGGGGCGACAAGACCAACGCCAACCTTACGGCGATCCAAGAGGCCATCACCGGCTCGGTCAATGTGGCATTCTCCAACGCCACCGTCACCCTGACCCTCACCAACTCCAGCGCTTCCCAGACAGCGCGGAACCTGCGCTTGAACCTGACGGGCACGGCAACTGCTGGCTACAACCTCATCGTCCCGGCGATTGAGAAGCAGTACATCGTCAACAACGGCACTGACGGCACCATCACCGTCAAGAACAGTACAGGCACTGGGGTTGCCATCCCGACTGGCAAAAGTATGCTGGTCTTCAACGACGGGACCAACGTCACTGGCGCGATAAACTACCTTGGGCCTGTTGCGACGCTCACAGTTGCTGAAGGTGGTACTGGGGCTACGACCCTCACTGGCGTCCTGAAGGGCAATGGCACTTCGGCGTTCACCGCTGCCACGGCGGGCACGGACTACGTTGCCCCAAGCGTCTCCACCACCTTTACCGCGATTCAAATCTTTACCGGCTCTGCGACCGCAATTGGGGCTAAGCTGGTTAATGCCGTCGAGAAGGTTACGATCAGCGCCACAGCGGCAACGGGCACGATTGCCTACGACGTGACTACACAGTCGGTTCTCTACTACACGACCAACGCCTCGGCTAACTGGACCCTTAACGTCCGGGGGAATGCCTCGAACACGCTTAACTCGCTCATGGTGACGGGCGAGAGCCTTACCCTCGTCTTTCTCGTAACCAACGGAGCCACGGCCTACTATCAGTCGGCGCTTCAGATCGACGGGGCGTCAGTGACGCCTAAATGGCAGGGTGGCACGGCCCCGACTTCGGGCAATGCGTCGTCTATTGATGCCTATACCATCACCATTGTTAAGACTGGCTCCGCTGCGTTTACTGCGTTTGCCGCTCAGACGAAGTTCGCCTGATGCCTGTTCTTGCAACCCGCGCTGCTGCTGCTGCCCGTGGGTGGGGCATGTTTGGGAAAAACCCGCCTATTAGTGTAGATTACCTTGTCGTAGCGGGCGGCGGCGGCGGCGGCGGTGCCTCTGGCGGCGGTGGCGGCGGTGGCGGAATTTTAGCGGTAGCCGCGCTAGCTCTTGAGGGGGGAGCTTATAGTGTAACTGTTGGCGGCGGCGGCGCGGGCGGTGTTACTCCCGGAACAGCCGGTTCTAATTCCGTGTTTCGGTCCTCAACGGCAGTGGGCGGCGGGTATGGTGCAGGTGGTTCTGGCACGGGAGGGTCGGGAGGGTCCGGCGGCGGCGGGGGCGGAAGTAACTCCGCTGGCGCTGGCACAGCGGGGCAGGGCTACGCCGGAGGCTCCGGCTCCGCAAGTGTTTACTCTGCGGGGGGAGGAGGGGGTTTCAACGGCGTCGGGGGCGGTAGCACCTATGATGGCTCTGGAGCGAACGCAGGCGCGCGTGGGGACAATAGCGTCGGGGGCGGCGGAGGCGGGGGTAAATCTGATTCTATTTCAGGCACTTCTCAGGTTTACGGGTCCGGCGGCGGCGGCGGCGCATTTTACGACGAAAACGTACCTATCCCAACGGGGGCGGCAGGTCGCGGCGGAACCAATGCGGGCGATGCGGGCGGAGCCTCCAACTACACGGGGTCCGCGTATGGTGGTGCCAATGGGGTGGATAACCGAGGCGGCGGCGGCGGCGGCGGTGTATATTGGAGAAACATCCCAAGCACTTCAGTCGGTTCAACAAACGGCGGCAATGGCGGCTCAGGAGTCGTCATCATCCGCTATCTGACTGGCACGGCTACTTGCACGGGCGGCACAATCACGACTAGCGGTTCCTACACCGTCCATACCTTCACGGGCTCTGGCACGTTCACGGTAAACTAATCATGGCTCATTTCGCACAACTCGACCAAAACAACATCGTCCTTCGCGTCATCGTCGTGAACAACAGCGACATTATGGTCAACGGCCAAGAGAACGAGGCCAAGGGAATTGCCTTCTGCCAGTCTCTGCTCGGCCCCAATACGCGGTGGGTCCAGACTAGCTACAACGGTAACTTCCGCGTGCGTTACGCAGGTATCGGGTATACTTTTGACGTAACCTTGAACGCGTTTATCCCGCCTAAACCGTACCCCGACTGGGTGCTAGACCCCAAAACTTTTGACTGGGTGCCCCCTAATGCCGTTCATCAAGCTCCAGTTTAAGCCCGGTATCAACCGCGACCAGACCGACTACTCCAACGAGGGTGGCTGGCGTGCGGGGGACAAAATCAGGTTCCGCTCTGGCTACCCCGAGAAGATCGGTGGCTGGGAGAAGCATACGGCTGCGTCGATCAACGGCTACTGCCGCCAGATGTGGAACTGGGTCACGACTTACTCCGACGACTTTCTGGCACTGGGTACGAACTCGAACTTCTACATAGAAGTGGGCGGGAACTTCTACGACATCACCCCCCTACGGGTAACTACACCTACCCTATCTACTCCAACCACGAACAACTGCGTCAACGTGAGTAATGGGCAGGCTGTTGTCACGATCAACCTTGGAGCTACACCGCACGCTGCAAGTACCGGGGACAACGTTGTGGTTTCTGGTGTGACGGGCGCGACAATCGGTGGAATCCCGGTCTCTGAGATCAACGGCACCCATGTCGTCACCCGGGTAGACGACTTTATCTTTACCTTCGCGACCACGACGTCGGCTACTTCCTCTGTGGCGTCTACGGGCGGCGTGGCCATCGTGCTCGACTTTATCTTGGAGTCCGGCTACCCGATCACGACTTTCGGCTATGGCTGGGGCACGGGCACATGGGGTCGCGGTACTTGGGGCTCCAGCAGCACCTCTCCGATTAACTTCCCGCTGCGCAGTTGGTGGTTTGCCAACTTCGACAACGACCTTGTCATGAACATCCGGAACGGCCCCGCCTTCTGGTGGGCGCGAGGGACTGTGGACGACCCCGCTTCCGCTCTGGGTACGCGAGCGATTAGCCTACCAAGCTATGCCACGGCAGAAGGGTTTAGCTCTAGCGCCGTACCCGTAAAGATCGGCCAGCTGCTAGTCTCTCAGCAGGACAGGCACCTGCTGGCCTTCGGCGCTGTACCCTTCGGTAGCACGAGCGAGGCGGACTTCGACCCCATGCTTATTCGGTGGGCGGACCAAGACACGCCCGGTGACTGGACACCTAGCACGACGAATACCGCTGGAGATATCCGCGTATCCAGAGGCTCGCTCATTGTACGTGCGCTGCCTACCCGGCAGGAGCATTTGATCTGGACGGATACCCACCTCTACACGCTTCAGTTTCTGGGCACGACGGACGTCTTCGGGCTACAAGAGTACGCGGACAACATCTCCATTATGTCGTCCCGGTCAGTCATCGCCGCTGCCAACGTGGTCTACTGGATGGGGCAGGACAAGTTCTACGCCTACACGGGCCGGGTGGAGACGCTCCCCTGCACCCTAAGAAACCACGTCTTCACCAACATCAACCTCGCTCAGGCCGATCAGGTCATCTGCGGCACCAACGAGCAGTGGAACGAAGTCTGGTGGTTCTACCCCACGGAGACGAGCAACTATAACGACGCCTATGTGGTCTATAACCATCTGGAACGCATCTGGTATTACGGGACCCTAGCTCGTACGGCTTGGCTGGACACGCCCCTACGTCACTACCCACAAGCAACCAACACAGCGGGCGGCGGGACTACAGGGTATCTCTACTCCCACGAGCTTGGCGTAGACGACGATGGTGTGGCCATGACCAGCTATATCCAGTCCTCAGATTTCGACCTAGATGACGGCGAGAACTTTATCCTGACTCGCAGGGTCATCCCCGACATTGCTTTTGAGGGGTCTACGGCGGCGACGCCGCAACTGGCCCTCTCCCTGCGCCCGCGTAACTTCCCCGGTGGTGCGGTCCAGTCGGACAGCTTTGATAGCCAAAACGTGGTCCAGACGTCGGTTGGCCAGTATACCGATCAGGTCTTCATACGCGCTCGCGCAAGGCAGATGGCGATTAAAGTCCAGTCCGAGAACCTTGGTGTCCAGTGGCAGCTTGGTGCGCCTCGCCTCGATGGCCGACCGGACGGCAAACGTTGACTTACGTGCAGATCACGGTGTATAGTACTCCAAGCTACGGAGGACTTATGCCTAAATTCTGTGATCTTACCGGTGAGCGCTTCGGACGTTTAAGTGTTGTGCGGCACGCAGGACGCAATACCAGTAAGCGGCAAGTGTGGGAGTGTATATGCGACTGCGGGAATGTACATACGGCAGACAGCGCCGCCTTAACTACTGGTAATACAGTTTCGTGTGGCTGCTACCTTAAAGAACGTATCACAAAGCACGGCGGTTCTGGGAAGGCGTCATATAACACATGGCGCGCAATGATGCGTCGCTGCTACAACCAGAGTGATAAGGATTACCCTAAATACGGCGGGCGCGGCGTAACTGTATGTAGCGCATGGCACACGTATACTGTGTTTATAAAAGCTATGGGAGAGCCTACGGGTAACCAGACACTAGACCGCGTAGACCCTTACGGCGACTATACCCCAGATAACTGTCGGTGGGCTTCCCTCACCGCGCAAGCCCGTAACAAACGCGCTAAACCGGGCAAATCCGGCCACCGAGGTGTCTACGCTTTGGCTGACGGTAAATGGCTGGCCGCTATAACCGCGAACAGGAAGAAGTATTATGGTAAATCTCGTAGTACGGTAGAGGCCGCGCTGGCTGACCGGGAGCAGCTTGAGCAGTTTTATTGGGGAGACAACCGCTAATGGCTTTGGACCACTTCAAGGCGTCAGCCCTGCCGAACCCCCCTGTCGAGTACGACCCCCAACATATGCGCCAGCTTATCCGGGGTATCGAGCTGTACTTCTCCCAGCTGGACTCTAAGGCTACACAGAACTCTGAGAAGTACACAGCAGATACCTTCCAAGGTGGGAAGTTTATCGGGGATGGCAAGGATATTAACGTCCCTTACGCTCAGTTGGTCAGCACCGTAGACCAGTCAGCCGCTGCTATCGACCAAGCCTATGCTATTACCTACACAGGTACGGACTTCGCGGTTGACATCAGCATTACCAGCAGCTCGCGTATAACCTTCGTGCACCCGGGGAAGTACATCATCTCCTACAGTATCCAGTTCCAGAACACGCAGAACTCATTGGAGTACATCGACATCTGGTTGCGACAGAACGGCACAAACGTGGCTGGGTCCAACACTCGGTTCTCCATCCCGGCGCGGAAGTCCGCCGGGGTGCCCTCCTACCTCGTGGCGGTGACGCCGATTATGCTCTCTGTGGCTGCTACCAACGACTACGCACAGGTCATGTTCCGGGTTTCCGATACCGCTGTGACGGTCGAGCATCTTCCGGCAGTTACTTACTCGGCGGGCGTAACCCCGGCCATCCCGGCTACGCCTTCGGTTATTGTTGGCGTCCAGTTCGTCTCGTCGTAGAGACTAGACCTACTTAGGTATTTGGATTTCACCCGGCACCACGTATAAAGGACGTAGTATTAGGGCGCGACATGCAAAACACCCCCGGTCAGCAGTACCCTTCTCCCGCCCTTGGTCAGCAAATGCCCGAGATGAACTCTAACATGCCTGCTCAGGGTGGACTAACCGCCCTAGCTAACCCGATGGCCCAACAGCTCCAGAGCCATGGTCGCAATGGCGACACCATGCTCGTCCATATGACTCCCGAAGAAGTTGGTGGTCTCCAACAGCTGGCGCTGGCCCACGGGGGCTCCCTTACTATCAACCCACACACGGGTTTGCCGGAAGCAAACTTTCTGAAAAGCCTTCTACCTACGCTCCTAGGCGCTGTACTCGCGCCGTTTACCGGTGGCCTGAGTGCCGCCCTACTCGTCGGCGCGGGGTATACTGCGGCCACGGGGAGCCTGAAAAAGGGCCTAATGGCCGGTCTCGGTGCCTTCGGCGGCGCAGGTATCGGCAGCGCCGTAGCTAACATCGGCGCTAAAAGCCTCACACTGGCTGGAAGCGCCATCCCGTCTTCGGTGCCGGGACTTGTGACTACTAACGCCGCGCTAGGCGCGGGCTCCACCGCTGGGCAGATGGCTGCTGCGGGGGCTGGTGCTGCTGGTGCTGCTGGTGCTGGTGCTGCTGGTGCTGCTGGTGCTGCTGGTGCTGGTGCTGCTGGTGCTGGTGCTGCGGGGGCTGGTGCTGCGGGGGCTGGTGCTGCGGGGGCTGCTGGGCAACTGGCTCAATCTGTGCCTACAGCGGTGGGGACCCACGCTGGACGACTTGCTAGTGGGTTTTCCGGGGAGGCGGCTAAGGGGGTTGGCCAGACTGCTAGGGCCGCCCTTACCAATACGGAAGCAGGTCTTAGTCACCTCGGCAGTCAGGCGATGCGAAACCCGCTTGAGGCAGCCAAGACCTTCGGCGGCGAGTTTGCAAACGCTGCCCGTGGCAGTGCCGCTCCCGGTTCCATGATGTACAAGTACGCGCCTCTCGCGGCTTCGTCGGGAGTCATCGGGACCCTTTCTGATGCCATGGAGCCCGGAACGGAAAACTTTAACCCGGCCCAAGAGAAGTCCACCTACGAGGGTCCGTACGTTCCCGCTCCCCGCAACGTCTCCTATCAAACGCTAACTGGTGACCCGTCGCAGGACAGCCGGGAGCACCTGTATTTCGACCCGGTCAATCCCTACCCGTCGTATGTTCCGGCCAAGTCCCTGTCGATCAAGGACAAGAATAAGGGCTACGCCGAAGGTGGCTCCACTTCTGCGCCTAAGACCAGTGGCCTGGAAGCCCTCGTTGCCCAGTACGCCAGCAAGAACCCGGGTGCGATCAAGGCATCGGTGAACTACGCGCCGCCGGAAAAGAAAACCACGGTTGCTCCGGCTACACCTGCTACTCCGGCTACACCTGCTACTCCGGCTACAACGTATACGGGTGATCCCACTAGCGTAGGCACGCTGACAGCCGCCCCAAACATCGACGACTACGTTAAGACCGTTCTTGGGGGCACGGCCCCGGCGCGCACGACTGCTGATGGGATCGACCTAACGCAGCTTATGCGAGACCGCCCTGACGTCTACAACGCCTTCTTCACTGAGTACAACAACCCGAAGGCGAACGACAAAAACTCTACCGCTTGGCAAAAGCGCGTCGGTGGCTCGGACCCTTACGCCTACGCCAACTACTGGTACAACACGTACGGTAAAAACGAAGGATACGGCCAACCACGTACCGGAGCCCCTACGCCTACGATGGATATTGAGCCCAGCACTACGCGAGTCGGGCGCTACGGGGAATACACTCCCGGAGGCGGAGGCCGAGATCGGGACCCCTTCAATATCCAAACCGTGGCTCGCGGCGGACACATCAACATGGGCGACGGAGCTTTTGTCGTAGACGCCCGTACGGTGTCTGAACTAGGTAACGGCAGCAGCAGCGCTGGTATCGACATGCTTTCGCGTATGGGTGGCAGCCCCGTCCGAGGGCCGGGCGACGGCGTAAGCGATTCTGTCCCTGCGAAGATCGGTGGCAGGCAGGCAGCGCGTGTGGCGCGTGACGAGGTTATCTTCCCCCCGCAGGCGGTCAACCGGATGGGCGGAGGCTCTAACAAGCGCGGGGCCGACAAGCTGTATGGAATGATGGAACGCGCACACAAGGCGCGCAAGAAGGCTGATCGTGGTGAAGACACCAAACTCCGTCGTGGTCTGGCGTAAGGATAACTGACATGGGTACGCAGGTCTCAGAAGTCACGCAGACAACCTCTAACGTCCCGGAGTACGCTCGCCCGTTCTACGAAGACGTCATGCGCCGTGCGCAGGCGGAGTCAAACCGGCAGTACACACCTTATGGGCAAGAGCGCATCGCTGGGTTCACGCCCGCGCAGCTCGAAGTCCAACGGAATGTCATGGGGCTCCAGTCCCCGGACCAGTACAACGTCGGCTCTGCCATGGCGGAGCAGGCAGGGCTCCAAGCGCTCGCCTCCTCTCAGTACAACCCGTACCAGTACAACACGCAGGGCGTGACGCCAGAGCAGGTCCAAGCTCAGCAGGCGCAGGCGCAGCAAATCCAATCGCAGGATACGCGGGCGCAGCAAATCCAAGCGCAGGATACGCGGGCGCAGCAAATCCAAGCGCAGCAAATTCAGGCGCAGCAGTACAACTCGCCGGAGATGCGGGCGGCGCAGACGAGTTTTGCTCCAAATCTCCAACAGTACCAGATGGAGGGGCCGCAGCAGTTTGGGAGCCAGCAAGCCTCCCAGTACATGTCGCCGTACCAGCAGAACGTCACCGACATCCAGAAGCGCGAAGCTATCCGGGACGCAAAGCAGGGGCAGCTTGTCCAAGACCTTGGCGCGGCTCGTCAAGGAACCTACGGCGGCAGCCGCCAGCTGCTCGCATCTATGGAGCGCGAGCGGAACCTTGGTCAACAACTGGGGGACATTCAAGGTCGCGGGTCTCAGGCTGGATACGAGAACGCGCAGGCCCAGTTCGAGCGCGACCGCGCTGCGGGTATGACCGCAGGACAAGCAAACCTCCAAGCCCGACTTGGTGTGCAGCAGCTTGGGACCCAGACTGGTCTTCAGGCAGCGCTGGCTAACCTCGACGCTGAGAGTCAGTCGCGGGTACAGAACCTCGCGGCGCAGCTCCAGACGCAGGGCCTCAATGCTCAGCAGGCCATGCAAGCTGCGATGGCCAACCAGCAGGCGTCACTTCAGGCGGATCAGTCCAACCAGCAGTACGGGTATCAGTCCTCGCTAGCCAACCAGCAGGCTAGGCTTCAGGCGGACCAGTCCAACCAGCAGTACGGGTATCAGTCCTCGCTAGCCAACCAGCAGGCTAGGCTTCAGGCGGACCAGTCCAACCAGCAGTACGGGTATCAGGCTTCTCGGGATAACCAGCAGGCGGGGCTACAGGCTTCACTGGCTAACCAGCAGGCTGGGCTTCAGGCGGGCCAGTTCAACTCCACGCAGAACCTTGAGGCGCAGCGCCTCGGGGAGCAGTCGCGTCAGTTTGGTTCCCAGCAGGGTCTGGCTGGCGCTCAAGCCGCAGGTCAGATGGCACAAACTCTGGGTAACCTCGGCCAGTATCAGCAGCAGTCCAACCTCTCGCGGCTTGGAGCTCAGGGTGACGCGGCGGGTATGCAGCAGCGCATGGAACAGCAGCGCATGGATATGTCGTATGGGGACTTCCAGCGGCAGCAGAACTACCCGATGGAGCAGCTGGGCAACTACAGCAATATCATCCGGGGTATGCCCATCCAGTTCAATAGTGCCCAGACGACGGCGACCGCAGCTCCGTCTATGTTCCAGCAGGCAGCGGGCGCGGGCCTCAGTGCGGCTAGCATGTACAATATGTATAAGGGCTGACGATGGAAACGAAGCCGTTCAACCTCCAGTCCCCCGAGCAGATCGCCAAGGACTACGGCGGTAACAAGCAGAAGATCGCTCAAGCGATGCAGATGGGAGTCGTTGACCCCACTGCCGGTACCCTTGCGGGTATGTTCATTGACCGTATGCGCGCTGCCGCCCAACAAGAAGCAGTTCCGCAGCAGACCGTTGCTCAGCAGACTTTTGCTCCTTCGGCTCCCCCCATGCCCCCCATGCCCCCCGGCGGTGCGGGTCTTGGTGCTATCGCGCCCGGTGGTGCTCCCCCCGCTCCGCCGCCTATGGGCGGTCCTCCGATGGGTCCGCCTCCGCCTATGGGTCCGCCGCCCATGGAAGAACCGTCTCCCATGGGTCCTCCCCCCAGTATGGCGTCCGGCGGTATTGTGGGTCTACCACTCCCGCCCAGCATGTTTGACGAGCCTGAGAGCGGCTACGCTAATGGCGGGATCGTGGCCTTCGCAGAAGCAGGTGCGGTCAAGAAACCGCAGACTTCTAGTGAGCGGATGGCTGAAGCCTACCGCCTTAACCCGGAAGCTATACAACAAAGTATGGTTGACCTTGAAAAGCTGGCCCCCCGGGAAACGAAGTACTCGGATATGCAGAGGCAGCAGTATGAGCGCGAGCTGTCCCCCGAAGCGCAGGCAGCGCAGAAGAAGCAGGACATGTATATGACGCTGGCTCAGATCGGAGCCAAGATGGCGACGACCCCGGGTGGGTTCCTGCGTGGGGCTGCTACGGGTATCGAGTCTGCTCTACCGGGTGCGCAGCAGATGGCCAAGGAGCGCAAGCAGGATACGCGTCAAGCTATGGACGCGCTAGCGGCGCAGGAGGGTGCCACCAACAAGCAGCGCATGGAGCTCCTTAACATGAGCTATGCTATGCAGATGAAGGTCGCGGACGCCGTGGCGAAGGGCGTTGAGCTGGAGCAGGCAATGCAGATTGCCCGCGAAGAGATGGCGAACAAGCTGACCACGGCAAGCATCGGGGCCAGCGCCCAAAGGTATTCAGCTGACCGTGGCGCTAGCGCTATGGAAAAGCAGATGCAGGCGCAAGACTTCAAAACGTCCGAAGAAGGGCGTAAGTGGATTCGGCAGGGGCTTCAGACCAACGGCCCGTACATGAGAGCCAGGATGTCGGGTAGGTTTGCTGAGGCTAGAGCTATTGAAGACAGCGCTATGCGGGAGAACGGCATCCCTGTATTCTCAGATGCTGCACCTTCTTCGGGTGGTCAAGCTGCCCCCGCCCCCGCTGCCCCCGCTTCCGGGAAGTCGAGAGACTTTTCTCAGTATTACTACTAAGTAAAAGGACACCGACGTGCCTTTTAATGTTGCACGAGCTAGGGCAGACGGCGTCTCCGACATAGAGATTGCGCAGCATTTGGCGTCCACTCAGGGGTTTAACCTACAGCGGGCGCTCTCGGATGGGGCCACTCCAGCGGAGATCATCACTTTCCTAAACCCCGGTAAGCGGGACGCACTGGCTGCGGGTATGGCGACCGCTGGTGCCCAGCTTAAATCTGGCCTGCCGTACGCTATCGAGAAGCTGGCTGGTACGCTAACGCCTGAGAAGGAAGAGAAGTACCTCGCGGGCCTGCGCCGTGCAAAGAAAGAGTCCGAGCGCGTCCTACCCGGTGGGGCTCCGTCTTTTGACGATCTTGCTAGCGGTAAGGCGGGCCTTGGGGCGCTCTTGGTCGAGAACCTCGCTGTGTCCGCTCCCCAAATGGGGGCTAGCGTTGTCGGCGGTCTTGCTGGTGCTGCTGCGGGTACAGTGGTTGCTCCGGGCGCAGGCACTCTTGCCGGAGGCGTCGCTGGTGTCCTTGGGGGTACTGCGGCCTCTACTCCATTCTTCGTCGGGTCGAACGTGGACCGGGCCACAGAGGGTGGCGAAAAGAAACTCACCAAGGGCCAGGCGGCTAAGAGTGTTGCAATTGCGCCAGTACAGGCAGGCGTCGAGACTGTCGCTGAGCGCTTCGTCCCCGGTGTCGGCAGGCTCTTTGGTGCTCCGGTTAAGAAGCTTGTTGGTGAGGCTGCTATCAAGGCTGCGTCGAAGCCTGTCCAGACCTTCCTGACGCAGACCGCCAAGGGTGCGCTTAAGGGCGCAGCGGAAGAAGCCATTACCGAACCGCTCCAGCAAGTGGGTGAGCGTTTTGCATCTGAGCTACCTCTGGCTGACGAAGAAGCCCGTAAGGAATATACGCAGTCCGCCCTGACCGCCGGTATCGTCGGTGCTCCCGTGGGTGCTGTCGGTGCTCATTTTGAGCGAGAGGTAGAGCCGCCCGCCACGGGCGCAACCGCCACCACTATGGGGCTTTCTCCTGAAGAGGCTCGTGCCCAGACCCGGGAAGAGTTCCAGCGTATTTTTGAATCCAATCTGGCTACCGTTCAGGCGGAGAACCCCCAGTTCACTCCGGAAGAAGCTCGCGCGGAGGTTATGGCCCGCCGAAACGAGATGTTGGCCGAAGCCGCTTCGACTGTATGGGAGCGTGCTAATGCTACCGCTGAGCCTATTGAGGAAGAAGCTCCACCCGCAGGCGGCGGAGCTGGAGTGGATGTCGCTACCCCAAATGGACCAGTGGCAGATGTTGAGCCTGCTGTTGTCCCTCCTGTTGTCCCTCCTGTTGCTGGAGAAGCAGAACAACCCAGTGCACTGACCCCCAAGGTCAAGATGCCGATGAAGGAGCGAGTGGCGCAATGGACCGCCGCGCTCCCTGAGCTCGCATCCGATATGGGTGTTGAAATCCCCGAGGGCACTAAGCTTGCCCCTCTGGCTCGCCAGCTTGCGCAGAAAGCCGCCAAGGGTACTGAGTTTGACCCGGTCACGGAGCTGAAGGCGTACGTGGGCCAGCCCATGGACCTCACACCGGAAGTCGCCCCCGCTGCCCCCGCTGCCCCCGTGGCTCCCCCAAAGATCGTACCCAGCCTCGAACAAGCCAAAGCTGCTACGGTAGAGACCCCGCTTGCGCCAACGGCTGCGCCTGCTCCGGTTCCTGCTCCGGTTCCTGTCCAACCTCCGCCTATTCAGCCTGCGCCTGTGGCGGCTCCTCCGCCCGAGGTTACTGCTCCTGCTCCAGAGCCTATCCAGCCTGCGCCTATGGCGGAAGTCGCTCCTCCCGAACCCGTGGCTCCCCCGCCTGAGCCTGCTCCCGGCCCCAACGCAGACCTGCCTCCGTATGAGGTGCTTTCCTACGACCAGTCGGTGCCTGCGGAGCCCCTGCTGGAGCCTACCCCGCGCCCGGCTCCTGAAACGGAGCTGGACCAAGAGACCCAACTGGTGAACGATTTCACCCGCCGACTGGGAGAGGCCCCGGAGTCGGTGGAGGTGTTTGATCGTGGCACGAGCACGCCCGGCCTTATCGAAGACGCCAAGAACATCGCTGCCGTTCAGGCGCAGCGCGGAGACGCGCCGCTAACTGTCGATCAAATCGAGCCTTCCCTACAGGAGAAAAAGGCGAATACGGCAGACGAGGCTAACTCGGCCAGCTGGTTCTTCCCGATGACGCTGAACGACGGGACCACGGTTAAGCTCTACGCCGACGAGGCCCCGAATGGAGGGTTCGAGTACCGCGTCGAGGACGACCTCTACGACTCGGCTTCTCTTGCTAACTACGGTGAGGCCAACAGAGACGTCGATAGCCCGCTGGTGCCAACTGGGGGCACGACGAAGAAGCTACAGGGTAAGACGCTAGCCGGAGACACCCAGTTTCTCCAGCGTATCACTGACCACGTGGCAGCTCGTCGTAATCAGGTCATGGCTGTCGCGGAGCGCGAACTCAAGTTTGCTGACCGCCAGCGGGAAGTCTCCACCATAACGAGGGAAGGCGCGGCCAAGGAAGTTACGAAGCGCAAGCCGCTCTACTCCAAGAAGGAAGCCCGGGAGGCCGCGAAGAAGGCCGAGGCTAGCACTGCACCTGTTGCGCCAGACCTAGAGGCGCGTGCACCTAAGCACGCAGCGGCAATCAAGCGGGCGGTCATGGGCCGCAAGTCGCTGGGTAAGGCCACGCCCGAGCAAGTCCAGATGCTCAATGACGCGCTGAAGGCGGCAGAGTACATGTCGCCCGAGGTTCTGGAGCGCTTCCTCGCCGGGAAGAAGGCGAACAAAGAGCCGTTTGTCCTCTACGGCCCGACGAAGCGGGCAGTAGGCGCGAAGCAGGAAGCGCGGCAGGGGGCTCCCCAACCCATCAAGGCAGAGTCCGCCCGAGGGGCGCTCACGACGGAGTACGCCAACGCCTTCACGACCTGGGTAAACAACGTGTTGCCCGTCCTAAATACAGTCAAGCTGGAGCTTCAGGAAGACACCGGTCTGGTAGACGGTACCAAGAACCTGCCACTGGGCGTATACGACCCCAAAGAACACATCGTCCGTTTGTATGGCGACGTTATTCGTCACTATGTAGAAAACCCCACCACTACAGACCGCGAAGACATTCGAGATACTCTGCTCGTCCACGAGCTACTGCATGGTATGGAGCGGGTAATGACCCCCGGGCTCCAGTCTGCAATCCGCGTGCAGTGGCTTAAGCAGGTCAATGCGCTTCTCGCTAGCGTTTCTGATGCCCCTAGCAAGGAGTTCCTCCAGCTGGCGCGGGCACGGACACGCGATGCTAGGCAGAAAGCCTCCCAAATGTGGGCGAAAGGCGACGTCCCGTTTGACTACTATCAGTACATTAACCCGTCTGAGTTTTGGGCGGTCAATGCCACGTCGATCCTACAGCAGCGGTTCAAGGATGGGTTCACGCCGGAGCAGCTCACTCTGCTTCAGAAGGCGGTAAAGTTCTTCCGGGATATCGCGGACAGGTTGACGGGTAAGGACAACCCTGTGGTTCGGGCGCTGGATAGCCTTGCAAAGAGCGACGGCAAGTTTCAGAGCAGAGACATGCTCGATCTTGTCAGCGGTAGGCCCCAGATGGCGAACCGGACTGAGGTGGAAGAAGACGCCAAAGCGCTTCTGGGCGACGACGAGATCGACCGAATCCTGCGAGACGTTAGCCAGCAGCGCTCTAAGGGTGGCGAGTTTGAAGAGCGCGTGCGCCTGTCGCGTAACGCATCCGAGATGGCTAATGGTGCGGGGGGACTGGCGGCTACCTTCCACAACCGGCAGCAGGGGCTCGATACCCTGACTGCGGTCTGGCGCTCGCTTACGGGCAAGGGTATGCGCACTGTGGTGTCCGCGCTGACGACGGACGACCTCACGGTTATCGCCAAGCGGCTGGGTCTGGACGTAAAGCGGGTCAACACCGCCGTAGAGCAGGTTGCCACGGACCGGATCGGTGCCCTTCAGCTACTGGAAGAGCACGTGCGCAAGTGGGACGCGTTCAACAAGAAGTCCGAGCCCGGTGGTCAGCTTCTTGCTGACGTCATGGCGATGTCGGTGCGTTACAACGTTGACCCTACGCTCGCACCCAGTGCCCGGGCCTATATGGCGGTTGACGAGGCACTTCAGTCTCTCCGGTCTAACCCGAACCCGGACCGGGCAGCAATTGCCGAGCGGGAAGAAGAGATCAGGCGCGTCTACCAAGGAGCCAACACTGCCGAGCACGAGGTCATCGGCGGCTGGAACGACCTAACCAAGGCGGAGTTTGGTGGTGGGGAAGGCAAGCGCATCTTTGCCATGGTCAAGGACGCGTATAAGGGCTCGCTCGACAGGCACTACGGCCTTATCAAGCAGTGGGTGGAGGCTTCGCACCGTACAGAGGAGCGTCGCGCCGAGGTTATGAGCCAGATCGACGAGATGTTCGCTCCGGCGCTTGCCCGTAAGGTCTACTTCCCCTTTATGCGGCACGGGCGGTTCTGGGTGTCCGTGGGCGCAGGGGAGAAAAGCGAGTTCTACCTCTTCGAGAGCGAGACCCAGAGGAACCTGTTCCAAATCCAGCGAGAGCGTGAGCTGCGCGACGCGAAAGACCGCCGCGAGGTGAACATTGGTAATGATCTTACGGGCCTCCGCAGCCGGATGGTTGAAGAAAAGAGCGCGTCTGCGGCGCTGAGCTCCGTGCTGACTGCGCTCGACGAAGGCATTCAGGACATGGACGCTTTCAAGGACAGCATCTTCCAGATGTACCTACAGACGCTACCGGAAGGGGACATGCGCCGCCGGTTCCTGACAGTGAAGTACAAGACTGGCTGGAGTACAGACGCGCTACGCAATTTTGTGGTCTCTCAGAACGCAGCTGCCAGCCAGCTGGCCCGGCTAGGTAACGGCTATAAAATCAGAAACGCCGTGGGCGAACTGGAAGACCTGCTAAAGTCTCGCAGTACTGATGAAGGTGACGATGCTCCCGTGGAGCGCCTGCCTAATATCGAGCTTCTGGAACCCATTGTGACGGAGCTTAAGCTTCGGGCGCTTGAGGAAATTACCCCTAACTACTCGAAAGCGGGCGAGATCGACTGGGACAAACTCGGCGCGCTGGGGACCAAGACCGTGTTCATCATGATGATGACATCGCCCAAGACGGCTATCATTCAGCTTACCCAGCTCCCGCTGGTGGGTATGCCTGTCCTGTCCGGAAGGTTTGGCGCGGCCAAGTCCATCGGGATGATGAACAAGTACATGGGGAACTTTCTTACCCTCAAGCAGTTCTCCTTCACCCACAAAGACCGTGACGGCGAGGTCATTACCCGGACGGGCGACATCTCCATGCGGGAATCCCGGTACATCAAAGACCTTGAGGCGTCAGACCCGGTGCGTCATGCCGCTATGCTCCAAGCGTGGAACTACGCCAACATCCGCAATACCTTCATGTCCACTTTCTCCGGGGACCTGAACGACCGTACCCGACAGTCCACGACCGAGTTTGGCGTTGGGCAAGCCCTCAAGCAGGGCCGTTACGCTTCCGCCCTTTCACAGGGCGTCCGGTCTACGTTTAATTTCATGGGTGCGGCGTTCCAGATGACAGAGCGGGCGTCCCGCGAGCTCATGTACATGGCGTCGTTCGAGCTGGCCTACGACAAGAAGCTGGCCTCGGGTATGCGTCCCGACGCCGCTGTGGAGGCTGCGTCTAAAGAAGCTGCGAAGCTCACTAACGAAGCGCTCTTCAACTACACCTACTACAACCGTCCGAGGATCGCGAAGCAGAGCCTGTGGCGTATTCCGTTCCAGTTCCAGATGTTCCCTATGCAGATGACGTCGTATCTGGTGCGGAACTTCCTTGGTATGATGCCGATGCTTAACGAGAAGGCGGAGCGCAAGGAAGCTGCTAATAAGTTCTTCGGTACAATGCTGATGACTGGGATGGTCGCGGGTGTGCCGGGTATGGGGCTTATCTACATGTCCACGGCAGCTGTTGCCCAAGCGGTACTTGGCGCGTGGAAAGAAGCCAACGGAGAGGATGACGACGACCCGACGAATGTCCTGAGCGGTGTGGACCTCGACACTTGGTTCCGCAGCTACTTCATCCCAGAGATGTTTGGCGCGGGTAGCGGGGTTGCGCAAAGCCTTGGCCTATCCCCGGAAGACGCCGCCATGCTCGCCCGGATGTGGGAGTTTGGGCCGGTCGGAGCCCTGACAGACCTGAGCATTCAGCCTTCAACGTCGATCAGCAGCCTGTGGTTTTCCCAAGACCTGCGGTCCGATACGCTTCTGGGTAAGACGCAAGAGGCTTTCTTTAACACCCTGCTAGGCCCTGCCGGAGGACTTGTACGTAACGCAGCCACTGCGGTGGACTACATGCAGCAAGGAGACGGGGCACGAGCAGCTGAGTACGTTGTGCCTGCGTTCTTCCGTGGAGCTATCACGGCCCAGCGCCTTGACCGCGAAGGTCTGGTAACCAAAAGCGGCGTCCCCGTCATGCCTCCGGAGTTCTACAGCTTCGCCAAACTGGCGGCGCAAACGGCTGGCTTCGGTAGTACGGAGGCGTACCAAGCGCAGCGCGAGAACGTCGAGATCAAGGACATCAGCAAGAACATCGACGCGAAGGCAGCCCTGCTTGTGCGGCAATATGTCGCAGCCCAGACGCGTTACAACTCCACTGATGGTCAGAACGGCGACGCCTTCGCTAAGATCATGGATGACATCATGGAGTTCAACACCGAGAACCCGCTGTACGCCATCGGGCTGGATACGCTAGGTGAAGCGGCGACGCGGAAGGCAGAAGAGCAGGCCGGGGCTATCAAGGGCCTTAACCTCGACCCCAAGAACCCCTTGAATCTCTACGCTGCGGATCGCCGAGTAAAAGAGGCCCAATAAAAAGCCCCCATCGCGGCAAGAGGGAACAAAAACCGCGATGGGGGCGGCGCAGTCGCGTGCGCGGGGAAGGAGCAAACTTCCGATTCGGAGCCTATCACATTCGCCAGACGCGTAAACCCCTGACACCCTCCACGATCAGGACTTTTGTAAGGACGTTCACGCCCAGTCGGGATGTGGTTTGCGTTACGCTCGCTCTGGCCCTCTCGGGGTCAAGACACGGGACGAAGAAAGACATCCCGGGCTTGAAATCCCGCCAGTCGAGCTCATAGCTGACGCCGTCAATCCGCATCTTCCGGCTCGAAATAGCTCTCTACGCTCACGAAGTCTTCCTCCGCTTTGAGGCACAGGCAGTGGACGGGTGGGGCGCTGACGTTTGTCCCTGTGGCGAGGCGCTTGAGGGCGCGGTTTACCAGCAGGCCCCTCTCCGACAGCTGGCGGACCGTATCGGTGTAGTTGACTTGGAACTCTACGCAGAACTCCTTGAACGGCTTGGCCGCAAGGTAGATCAGCTTGGTATCGGGTTCGATACGCACAGTCAGGTTCCCCTTGGGCTCCCGCTTAGGCAGCGGGTGCATACCACTTCGGCGGTCAGCCAGCCCGTCAACGACGAGGATGTTCTGCATGTTGCGGTAGAGGTAGTCCCCGACGATCTGGTCGATGCCGCTCAGAGGGGCACTAGTATCCTTGCGCAACTCAGTCACACGTTGGCAGGCCCACTGGTAGATGGCGTCTATGTCCCAGTCGATTAGACCCAGCCGCTTAGCAATAAGCCCCCCGACAATGTTCACCGCGACGTTCGCAGACCAGAAGCGCTCCTTGGGTTCCAGCCGAACTTCGTAGTCGATCTTGGCCTGTATCTGCTCGCACCACTTCATGACGAGTTCCAAGTTGGACACGAGGTAGCGGATGAAAATGGGTCCAGCGTGGCCGTAGTTCTCCATCAGAATGCGGTCAAAGAGCTGCTTGGTGTTAGCGGTGTCGGGGGTCTCCACGAGGTCGATGGGGTACTCAAAGAGGCGCATGAGCTCCCCCTCCGGGTTACCCTTCAGGACGGAGAGTTTCTCCGCGAAGGCCGCGTTCGACGTCGAGACCGTGATGGTCTGCCAAGTGGTGTTGTTCTCCCGCAGCTCGTTGGTCGAGGCTTGCATCCGCTCCTTCCCCTTGCCGTTCGACAGGGCGTACAGGAAATCAGAAAACTCCTTGGACGACATGTTAGTGAGCTCGTCCATGGTAGCAGGCAGGTTGTTCAGGATACCCACCCACATCAGACGACCGTTGATGGTGTCGTCCTTCTTCATCCGCAGTTCCTTGGGGTGCCCGTAGACGCTGTTGATGAAATTCAGGATCGTGGTCTTACCTGTGCCCGAGCGCGGGCTATAGAGGTTGATGACAGCCCCTGTCTGGTTGAGGAACCGCAGAAGCGGGGCACCAAAGGCGCTGAGCGCGGCAAACGCGTGAGGCTCCATACCGGGCTGGCCGTAGAGGGCTGCGACTTCCTTCCACTTGTCGAGTGACCCCGTGGGACCGATGAA
>Ga0209401_1001000_pt1 | contig 19023 bp, 18 predicted proteins | sample M_140807_MF_Meta_FD_187318 | JGI IMG/M metagenome (GOLD analysis project Ga0209401, IMG submission 187318) | Freshwater microbial communities from Lake Montjoie, Canada to study carbon cycling - M_140807_MF_MetaG (SPAdes) (version 2) | ecosystem: Environmental > Aquatic > Freshwater > Lake...
GGCAAAAGCCAACAGCAGCACGGTGTTGCGGCGCTGGCGACGGATGTCGAGGGTGACATCTTCAAGCACGTACAGGGTGACGCCGCTGCGGGGCGGAGCCAGGCCGGTGGCGCTGGAAAGATAAGTTCTGCCCTTGTACGACCAAGGGCCCGCCACCAAATCGCTGCGGGGTTGGCGATGCACGAAGGCCAACGAAGGAAGCGAAGAATCCTGAAACACTACGGGGGAGAGTGGTGCAGGGTGGCCATCGCTCTCGAGCCAGGCCACCACACCATTCACGGAGGCATCGCCGGCAGGGATGCCTCCCCTATCCACCAGTGTCACCAGACGAGAAGTGATCTGAAGATGGGCTTCCTTACGGTCCAGCTCAGAAAGCCAGGCATAGGCCAGCAGCAACACGCCATAGCCAGCCAGCACCGCGATCAAGCTCGCCCCCAGCAACCACTGGCGGAGGGAGCCCCGGGGTCGGGTCAGCTGAGAAACAGCCAATCTGGGTGCCTCCAGGGTGGCCTCACCCACTCTAGGCCGTTAAACAGATCGGCCTTTGCTCAGCCGATCCGGGTCATGAGGCCATACTGTGGACATACCGAGAACGTGAAAAGGAATACAGATGTCGCCCGTTCATGCATCTCGTGGCGAACGAGGTGACTCTTCTCACAAAGGCAGCACCTCAACCCTGATGAATCACTGAGAAAAACATAAAAATTCCTGGGGCCGTCTTGGAAAACAGAGTGAGCACTGTCCAAAGAAACCCAGAACGAAGGCGTACATAATGCGGTGAGTGCAATCAGAGTCCAATTCCTTCAAGGGTTCCGAGCCCGGCGATCCCTCACCTACAGGACGCCTCCATTGGATGGACAAATCCGCCCCACAAGCCTAGATTTGCTTTGTTTGAACTGCCTCACTGTCTTGCGAGCAGTTCCCGTGATGCGAACCAAAACCCAACTTGAACTGCTTCGCAAGCTTCGTCATCGCAACAGCGCAATCAAGGGATTCAGCCTGATCGAATTGATGATCACCGTAGTGGTGATGGGCTTGATTGCCAGCATGGCCATACCGCGCTTTATCGGTGCACGCGACGCCGCAGCTGGTGGCGCCAAGATCGGTGAAGTTGTTGGCTCAGCCAGGCAATGCTCGGTGTACGTGATATCTGGAGGCCAAGGCAGCCAGCCCACCGAGGGCGGGGTGACCTGCTCAACCTCAACTGCCAACGTCTTCAGCGGAACATGGAGCGGCACGGCGGCTGGCCTGAGCTGCCTGAACAACACTTACACCAATGGTGTCAACAAAGCGAGTGTCACCGTAGCCACCAATGGCACGATGGCATGCGCTTTGAGCTGAGCACTCGTTAAAAAAACCTCAACCCCACGCCAGCCACCCATCCACCAGCTTAAAAAATGCTGAGAATTGAATGAAAAGTCGTGAGATCACCGTGAAGCTCAGATGAGTGCTCACATAGCCAAAGTGGAATAAACCTCTAATTCAACTAGCGTCACGCAGAAGAACCAAGTCAGAGACAGCCTTTTGAAGCGACAAGGCATCTCTCCCCAACCTCCTTCTCAGCGGTGGACACCATCACCAAGGCCGCCTAAATTAACCAAGTAGACGTCCCTCAGAGTCATGCGCACCAAAACCCAACTTGAGCTGCTCCGCAAGCTGCGGCAGCGCAAAGGATTGGCCAAGGGTTTCACCCTGATCGAGCTGATGATCACCGTGGCGATCGTCGGCGTCCTGGCCGCCGTCGCGATGCCCCAATTCCTCGGCGCCCGTAATGCCGCTGCAGGTGGCGCCAAGGTCGGCGAACTGGTTGGCAAAGCCAAAGAGTGCTCGGTTTACATTCTTTCAGGTGGCGTGGGTTCAGCACCAACCTTGTGCACCAGCGCTACAGTTTCTGTCAGCATCTCGGGAAGCTGGTCAGGTACCGCTGCCGGTCTCAACTGCCTGAGTGCCACCACCTCAACCGGTGTGAACAAGGCCACCGTGACGGTGCTCACAGACGGAACCATGAGCTGCACGTTCGGCTGATCAACCTTCACTAAATTTCGATTCAAGCCCCTCTTGGGGCTTTTTTTATTCTCATCGGGAGCCATTTGCGACGCCGGAGATCATTTCATCCGCTGAGAAGCCGCCACCATCGCCGTGAACGATTCCTCTAGGGCTCGGGTGAGATCAAGGGGATCGAACAATGGACTGGCCTGCACCTGCTGGCGCAACTGCTGCTTCCCCTTGCGAAGGGCCTGGAGATCGGCACAGAGATCGGCAACGATGGCCGCGAACTGATCCGGTGATTCGGCAATCCACTCCGGACGGCCAAGCCCGCGCAGGATGGCGGAACTCATCCGCGACGATGTGCAGCCTCCCCGGATTGCCACGAGGGGAACACCCATCTCCAGGGCATCGAAGGCGGTGGTCGCACTGCTCCATGGCGTGGCATCAAGCGCCACATCGAGAAGGTTGTACTGGGAAAGATGATCAGCTTGAGAGCCAAGAAAAGCCAAGAAACTGATCCGCTCCGGCTCCACACCAAGTCTGGAGAGGGCCGTGATGATGCGATCACAGTTCTCGGGATCGGCGGTGGAGCGATCCTTGATCAGCAGACGGCTGTCGGGAACGGCCAACAAGGCAGCGGCCCAGTGGGTCAGGGTTTCTTCACGGATTTTGGCTAACTGATTAAAGGAGCCCAGCACGGCCGGGCCATCGCTCTGCAGACTGACCGCCTCCGGCAGATGCGGGGACGGAGTTCGTGCCAGCCAAGGGCGAGGCAGGCGCCACAAGCCCTCTACATACTGGGAGGCAAAGCTCTCCGGCACGGTCTCGGCGTCACCGATGAACCAATCCATGGTGTCGAGTCCGGTGGTGGCGTGATAGCCGATGTAGTGGCACTGGATCCGCGCACAACGTTCGGCCAGCAGTTCGATGGCGGAGTCGGATGTGAAACCTGTGGTTTCGACCAAAATGTCGAGCCGGCGACTCTGGATCAGGGCACGGGCCTCACCAACGTCCATGCTTTGCAGCAGCCAAGGGTGATCCACCTGTTCCACCATCCAGGAGGCAGAGGCGTTGTAACGGCGCACCGAGCAGAAGAGCTCGACAGCAAATCGATCCCGATCGTAATGGGCCAGGAAAGAAGAGAGAAACGAGCAAACAACATGATCACCAATCTCAGCAGACAAAAAACCGATACGCAGACGCTTATCGCCAGCCAGGCTGGGCGGTTCAAAGAATTTAGAGGCCAAGGACTCGGCCAGCCCCGAAAAACTCGTTGGGCTAGACGGAAAAATAGAATCCGCACCTGAACCAGCATTGAACAATTTAGGGTTAAAAGATCTCTGGCGCACCACACTCCATAAGCGGCGCGCCAGATCAAGCGTTCGCGAAGCGTACTCTTCCGAGCCAATTGATTGGCTAAATAGCTGAATAATATAGGCCGTGATGGATTCGGGATGATCTTCTAAAAACGAATCAAGTTCAGCGATCGCATCCTTCAATAAACCCTGGCATCGCAGGGAGCTGGCCAGATTGCAGCGCGAATTCTCATCGTCTGGTATCACCTTTAAGCCAGTGCGAAACTCTTGAATGGCCAGGTCATGTCGACCGCTTGAGGCATGGCAAAGCCCAAGCAGAGCACGGATCCTCGCCAAGTCTGGCTCAATGTTGAGGGCACGCTCGTATAATTCAATCGCTTGTTGAGTTTCCCCAATCGTCTGTAGTGAAAAGCCAAGCACCGCCAAAGGCATGGGGTCATCCGGACGCATGGCTGGCAGGGGAAGAAGAGCTAGTACAGCCTCATCCGCTCGACCACAACCAATCAGGGCATGACCAACACTCAAACGCAGATCTGCATCCCCGGGGGCATGTTCCAAGGCCTCCGAATAGGCGATGCAGGCCTCATCAAACCGACCCTGAAGCCGGAGCATTTCGCCCAGAGTGAACCGCAGCGAACCTGATCTGGCCTCCTCGGGAAACTCACGCAGCAGCGCTTCCGCCGCAGCCGGATTGCCGTGGTCGGCAAGCAGACGGCTGAGATTGGCGGCTGCTGGCGCGAAGTTCGGCTTGAGGGCCAGGGCCTGGCGATAAGCCTGCATCGCCTCCTCGGGCTGCTCATCAGCCGAGAGCGCAAAGCCGAGGTTGTTCCAGGCATCCTCAAGCCGAGGATCCAGACTGGTGGCCCGGCGAAGCACGTCGATCGCTTCACGGGTGCGATTCTCCAACTGGAGAGCCATGCCCAGATTCAGCAGGGTGCGGGCATGATCCGGGTCGCGAGCCCTGGCCTGTTCCAGCCAGATGATCGCTTCATCACTGCGTTGGTCCATCAAGGCCAGTGCGCCCAGATTGCAGTAGGGGCGCACATCGCTCACATCGGCAGCGGCCAACTGCCGATAGATCTCAACGGCTTGGGCGCGATCCCCGCCATCCGCAAAGGCACGGGCCCTGCTCAGTTGGCCCTCCAGATCATCAATCTCAGAACTGGGGTTAGAGCTCGTGTCCAAAGGCTCTGAGGTCAAGGGATTCAGAGTTCAAGAGATGTTGGAAGAATATAGACACACCAACTTCGATCAAGAAATCACCGGCTCATCGCATCGTTACGGTGAGATCACCAGGCCTGCCACCACAACGGCTGTGGAAATCCGCTGGATGCCCCCCTGCACAACAGGAAACTCCTGTTCCATGAGCAGGCGCAGCAGTCCGGCTCCAGAACTCTCCGCCTGAAATCCCTCGGCCGTGAGGCCATCAATCACTACCCTATTCTGGCTCTCGCCGCGGCTGGGCTCCCCATCAAGCCCGAAGGCCGGGCCACAGCGCATCAGCACCTTCCCCCTCCAGATGGCACTCGGCGGAGATCCCAGGCTGTAGGTGATCGGCCCCGTGCCGGCCTGGAGCTGAAGCACGGGCAGCCGGCCCGAGAGGGGGCATGCCGCCCCTGGGGCGGAGCCGAGCAGCACTCCATCGGCGCGCTGCAGGTCCGTGCGCACCAGGTCCAGCGTGCGGCGCTGGAAAGAGCGCTCCCGCAGCTGGCGCACCAACAGAGCCCCCTGCCGTCCCTGGAGCACCAACACCTGAAGCAGCACGGCACAGAACACCAGCCCCAGCCCCAGGGCCAGCAGCAGCTCCAACAGGGTGAGGCCCTCCTTTGGCCCCGTGCCCGTGCCGCGGGTCCGGGGCCTTCGCCGCCAACCATCTTGATCCAGCAGCGGTCTCACAGGCTCGGATCCGGCCGACAGCCCAAGTCGCCCTGAAGTCCGACCCGGGCCACCCCCAGCGGCAGGGACACCACCACACACCGGAGCAACGCTGTGGCCGGATGGCCCACCAGCACCGTGCCGCCATCGAGCACCAGGCCATTGCTGCTGAACCGCACGGCAGCCGGGAGGTTGTGCTCCACACGCACCTCCCCCACGGGGGTGAAACCTTCCACCAGCTCCAACTGGCCCCCAGGGCAGCCCGGCAACGAGCCACCGGTGGGGAATCGCCAACCCCGTTGATCCAGGTTGAGGGCACAGGCCCGCCCCTCCCGTTCAGCCGCTGAACGTCCTCGCTCCAGGCCGAGCAGCACCCGGCGGGTGGCGGCTTCCACCTGCAGCCGGGCCAAGGCTTCCCGTTCAAAACCGAAGGCAAGCAGGGCCACGGCGGTCAGCACGGCCACCACCACCAAAAGCTCCACCAGGCTGAAGGCTTCAGAACGCGCCATCGACCGCGCCTCCCGCGCCGATGGTGCTGTCGTTGCCCACCCCAGCTCCCGACTCCCCCGCCGCTGCTGCCAGCCCGGAGCCGCAGCCCCCGAAAGCCTCTGGGTTGTAGAGGCGAACCCGCTCCTGGCTGCCGGCCCTGAGCTTCAGCGCCAGGGTCCCCTGACCCTGGGGAACCAGCACCTGGCGCACTACGCCGGCCTGGGCCGGCTGGGACTGCAGAGCCGCAGCCAACCGCCACAGCTGCTGCGTACAGGTGGCCGTGGCGGATCCAAGGCCCAGGGCCGGATCCCGAAGTCGCGCCTCCCCCGCCTGGATCTCCGCATCGAGGGCGTCGAGGCTCACGAGGCGATCCCGATCTTCCGCCAAAACCACACTTGCCTGGCCCCACACCGTCAGGGACGCCGCGGTGGACCCGAGGAAGAGGCCCGATGCCAGGAGCAACTCCAGCAGGCTCATGGCGCCACACCCCGCAGTCCAAGCAGACGGAGGGACTGGGCCCGCAGCGGTTCCCCCCGCAGTAGCACCGCCAGGGCAGCCCGGCGCGGGGCCCGGGTGGAGCTCGCTGGATCGAGCTCCAGCACAAGCTCCGCCGCATCAGGCTGGGGCTGCCAATCCACCAACCGCCAGGCCAGGCCCTCCCACACCCCTCGCTGCACCGCCTCCAGCGCCTGGGGGGTCGCACAGGAGCTTCCCTCCTTTGGCCAGCTGGCCAAAGGCAAACCCACAAGGCAGGGGTGGGAGCGATTGAGGCCCCCCACCAGCTCCCGGCCGACCGAGATCATCCGATCCTCCTGCTGGCGAAGCTCCTCCCGCGTGACCAGGGACAGACGACTCTGGAGGGCTGCGCTCTGCACCGACAGGCTGCCGAGCAGCAGCAGCAGCGAAGCGGAGATCGCCAGAGGGAGCACGAAACCGGGCTCGCCTGAAGGCTGCGGGCGGGGCGGCCGGAGCCGTTGGCTCAGGAAAGGCATTGCTGCGAAAAAGGGCTGATACGGCCAGGGTTCCCCCCAACGGACAGAGGACGCAGCCCTCAGGCCACCCTCAGCCGACGATGGATTCCCCCACCAAGCCGAGCCGGCGCCACTCCGGAAGCTGATCTCGCTGGAACGTCCCCCAGTCGGCGACCAGCTGATCGATCACCTCAGCGGGATCGTCCAGGAGGCGACCTTCGCGGTTGCGGAAGGTGCCGCCGATCAAAGCGATTCCCATCCACACCAGCTGCACCGCCTCCTCGACCGCCATGCCCTGATCCAACAACGGCAGGAAGAAGGCCTGCACCAGGGTGATGGGTAGGGGCTGCAGCAGCAGCGGGGAAATCAACCAGTCGAGGGGGGCACCGGCGGTGATCCGCGCCAGGGCCCGTTCGTTGAAGGCCGCCGCTGCCGCCTGGTTGGAGGCCAGGTCGGATTCGGGCCGGCCGGGGATACCGGCCAGGCTGACCCGACCGCTGTGAAGCAGCACGGCCAGCCGCGGCAGAAGATCCTCCAGGGGCTCACCGGCCCGAGCAGCCAGCTCCCCCAGGGTCAAGGGGGTGGTGGCCAGGGTCTGACGCAAGGCCTCACAGAAGCCCAGGTCGATCCCCATCCGTCCCAAGGGGGTGTCGAAGCCGCCATCCTCGGGCCAGGTGCCGGAACGCAGCACCAGCTGCATTTCGGAGAGGGCCTGACGGCGCCAGGCGGGTGCGGGCGTGCAGACCCCGCGGGCAAACAGATCGCGGCGGAAGGTCTGATTGATGGCCAAATCCAGCAGAACCTGCCGCAGGGCTGGATCCTCGGCCTGCTCCACCAGCTCCCGCCGGATCGGATCCAGCATCTCGGGAAAGAGTTCCGGCAGGGTGGCCGAGCCGACTGCGCTCAGGCCATGGGCGGCGCAGAGGCGATGCATCGGGCCGACATAGAGGGGTTGGTGGGCGGCATGGAATTCGCCCTCCAGATAGGAGTCGCCGGCGGCACTTGGCATCTCCTCCAGTGCGGTAGCCAGGTCCGGCAGCGCTATGCCGAGGGGCAGGGGTTCGGTGGCTGATCCCAGAAACGCTTGCAGCCGCCTGGCCGCCGAACGGATCAGGGAACCGCTGGCCACACCGCCAGCCCGGAGTGCCTGCTCCTGAGAGAGCATGGCGAGGGGACTACGGGCCAGCCAGCCCGGATAGGTGTTGTAGGAGCACTGGAATACCCCACCCGGTCGGAGCAGGGCGGCCGCTGCCGCCACCAGCGCCTGCCGCACCTCGGGGCTCACCCAGGCCGCCACGCCATGGGCGAGCACCAGATCGAAAAGCTCGGGCCAGGCGGCTACGGGTCCGCGCTCGGGGCGACCCGCAGCAAAATCACACAGATCGGCCAGAGCGAAGACCACGTTGGCAAGGCCGAGATCCGCGGCCATGGCGTTGGCCGCCGCCACATGGGAAGGATTCAGATCAACGCCATAAAAGCGGCCCTCGGGATGGGCGGCGGCATTGAAAATCAGGTTGAAGCCCTGGCCGCATCCGAATTCAAGGCAATGAAAGCCTGGGGCCGAAGCCGCGGAACCATCCGGAGAAGTGCCTGTGCCGAGATCCAGGCGATGCTGCCCCCCGATCAGGAGAGCCTGGCAGATCCAGGCCACCGTGAGCTCCCGATGGACGAAGGCGCCATACAGGCGCTCATGGGGATAGCCGTTGGGTTCAGCCATGACCCGAATGACCCTTCAACAAGAGGATCGGTCCACCATGTCGGATCGGGTCGGGCACCGCTACTGATTCAGCTTCAACACCGCCATGAAGGCATCCTGAGGCAGCTCCACCTTTCCTATCGCGTTCATGCGCTTCTTGGCCTTGGCCTGCTTCTGCAGCAATGTCTTCTTGCGGCCGATGTCACCGCCGTAGCACCTGGGGAGCCCAGGGCCGCTATCGTTGGTGCTATCAGAAGCCGACACCATGGCGCAGGTCCTCGTCCGGCAGTTGGATGATCACGTGGTTAGCGCGCTCAGGGCCCGTGCCAAGGCCCAAGGCCTCTCCCTGGAGCAGAGCCTGCGCGAACTGCTCACGGATGCGGTCCGTAGGAACGATTCCCTGCGCGATGAACTCGCGCGCCTGCGCGCCACCACACCGGCCGCAGGCCGCACCCTGGATGTGGCAGCCCTGATCCGCGAAGACCGCGATGGCCGCTGAAGTGCGCGCCTGGGTGGTGGACGCATCGGTGGCCTTTGCCTGGTTTGCGGCGGTGCCCAACTCCGAGCGAGCCGCCCGGCTATTGGATGCCGAACCCGGCACCCTCCTGCTGGCCCCCGACCTGGTGCTGGTGGAGCTGCTGAACGCGGCCTGGAAGAGCCTGCGGCTGGAAGCGATCACAACCGAACAGTTTCAGATGCTGGCGAGCCGTGCCTCAGAACCATTCAGCACTCTGTTCCCCGCCTCGGCGCTGTTGGCTCGAGCTTCTCACTGGTGCCGGGAGCTTGACCACCCTGCCTACGATTGCCTCTATGTGGCCTTGGCTGAACGGGAAAGAGCCACCCTGATCACGGCGGATCAGCGGCTGCTGCGCAAGCTCCAGGAGCCGCGAGCGGGCCTTCCTGTGGTGATTGATCTGGCCAACTTTTCGGGTTGAACTAGAGGCCTACTGATTCAGCTTCAACACCGCCATGAAGGCCTCCTGGGGCACCTCCACCTTGCCCATCGCCTTCATCCGCTTCTTGCCCTTGGCCTGCTTCTGCAGCAGCTTCTTCTTGCGGGAGATGTCGCCGCCGTAGCACTTGGCGAGCACATCTTTGCGGATGGCGCTGATGCTCTCGGAGGCGATCACGCGACTCCCGATCGAGGCCTGAATCGGAATTTTGAACTGCTGGCGGGGGATGAGTTCCTTGAGTTTTTCCACCAGGCCCTTGCCCACGTTGTAGGCCTTGTCGCGGTGCACGATCGTGGTGAGTGGATCGGCCTTCTCGGCATTGATCAACACATCGAGTCGCACCAATTCATTCTTGCGATAACCGATCAGGCTATATTCCATCGAGGCGTAGCCCTTTGTTCGGCTCTTCATCTGATCGAAGAAATCGGTGACCACCTCCGCCAGCGGCATCTCATAGTGAAGGGTGACGCGATCAGTGGTGATGTATTTCATATCGATGAACTCACCTCGCCGCTCCTGGCACAGCTCCATCAGAGCACCATTGTAAGTGTTGGGGGTGTAGATCTCCAGCTTCACGTAGGGCTCCTCGATCGATTCGCGTTTCTGCGGATCAGGAAGTGTGGCGGGGTTGTCCACCATCAGCTCACTGCCATCGAGCATGTTCACCTTGTAGATCACCGAAGGCGCGGTCACGATCAGGTCAAGGTCGTACTCACGCTCGAGGCGCTCCTGCACGATCTCCATGTGCAACAGCCCCAGGAAGCCGCAGCGGAAGCCGAAGCCCATGGCGCTGCTGGTTTCCGGCTCGTACTTCAGGGCGGCGTCGGAGAGCTTGAGCTTGTCGAGGGCCTCGCGCAGATCCGGGTACTGATCGGCATCGGTGGGAAAGAGGCCGCAGAACACCATCGGCTTGGCCTCGGTGTAGCCAGGCAGCGCCTCGGATGCAGGGTTCGCCAGCAGCGTGATCGTGTCGCCCACCCGGGCATCAGCCACCGCCTTGATCGAGGCGGCCAGATAACCCACCTCACCGGCGTGGAGGCTCTCCACCTGCCGCTGGTCCGGGGCCATCACCCCCACCTCGTCGAGTTCGTAGGTCTTGCCGCTGGCCATCAGCAGCACCTTGTCGCGGCGGGCGATCGTGCCGCTGATCACGCGGAAATACACGATCACACCGCGGTAGGCGTCGTAATAGGAATCGAAGATCAGGGCCCGCAGCGGCTCCTCAATCCGATCCGGCGGCGGCGGCACCCGGTCGACCACCGCCTGCAGAATCTCGGGCACCCCCAGACCCGTCTTGGCGGAACAGGGAATGGCGTTGCTGGTGTCGAGGCCGATGATCGCCTCAATCTCCTCGCTGATCCGCTCGGGATCGGCGCCAGGCAGGTCGATCTTGTTGAGCACCGGAATGATCTCAAGATCGTTCTCCAGGGCCAGATACACATTGGCCAGGGTCTGGGCCTCGACGCCCTGGCTGGCATCCACCACCAGCAGCGCCCCCTCGCAGGCCAGCAGCGAGCGGCTCACCTCATAGGAGAAGTCCACATGGCCGGGGGTATCGATCAGGTTGAGGATGTAGATGAGGCCATCGGCGGCCTTGTATTCCATCCGCGCCGCCTGGAGCTTGATCGTGATGCCGCGCTCGCGCTCCAGTTCCATGTTGTCGAGGAACTGCGCCTGCATGTCACGGGCGGCGACGGTGCCGGTTTCCTGGAGCAGCCGATCGGCGAGGGTCGATTTGCCGTGGTCGATGTGGGCAATGATGCAGAAGTTGCGGATCCGCGCGGCGGGAACGTCGGTCATGGGCGCGAGGGTGCAGAGCGCGGTGGAACGGAGATGGACACGGGAGCGGACGCCGGGACGACCGAGGCGCCATCCCCACGGCCCGCCGATCGGATGGCCGGCCCTCGCCCATGAAACGGGCGGATCGTGGATCAATCCTAGTGAGGAGCCTCAGCCGGCAGTTCGGAACGGGGTCAGACCGGAGCTAAACCTGCTCGCCGCACCAACCGGGGCCGTGAGCAGGGCCTCAAGCTGATCGCGACCGGACGCCCTGCCGGCCTCGTGTTGTGGGCATCTACATCCGCTAGATTGAATCAAGAACGTTCTCGGCAAGACCAAACCGGGTCGCCCCAAGAGCAGAGCCGCTGATGTCACACCAGTTTTCAAGGCGTTTCGGAGCCAGGGGCAACCTGCCGGTGCGCGCAGAGCAGGGCTTTTCTCTGGTGATGGCCTTGCTGCTGGTGCTCGTGGGCCTGTTCAGCACGTTGGCGATCGCCGGCCGCACCCTCAGCAGCCGCCAGAAAGATGAAAAGAGGGGCCAGGGTCAACCCGCACGCGATGCCGCCGAGATCGGCATGACCAAGATCATCGCGGAACTGAATCGCCCCCGCAATCGCCGCCTGCTGGTGAATGCACCCCAGCTGAATGCCAGCGGCAAGACCGTGGCCGACATCCAGGGCGATGCCGACCTGATCAGCCCCTGCGATTCGGTGAACAGCGCCAGCCCGGATCTTTCGGGCAACAGCACGTTCAATAGCGGCAACGTGCTCAATAACGAAGTCACCATTCCCAACACCAGCAGCAAATTGCGCTACAAGCTGGTGGCTGTGAGCAATGGCACCAACAACAACGAACAGGCCGCCGATGGCAGCGCCAATACCTCATTTAACGTGACAGTGGGCAACCCAGGCCCCCCAGGAAGCATCGGTCAGAGCGGCACGATCACCCTCGATGTGCAGGGAAAGCTATACGAAAACAATGTCGAGAGAGGCAGCTACAACCTGCGCAAGACCTATGCCCTGATCCCGAAATGCTGCGGCACTTCCTTCGGGGGCTATACCGGCAGCGGCAGCACCAACGCCTACACACCCACCCTTTGGGGCAACGACAGCGCCGTGTGCGGCGTGGCCTCGGGCTTCGGCATGATCCTGGGCTCCCGGCGGGACCTCACCAGCACCGACACCAAAGGTTCCCTCTCGACCCAGCTGGCGGTGCTGCTGGAACGCACGGTGGGCGGCACCACCACCACCAGCACGATCAACCGCACCTATTGCACGGTGCCCACTGATTCGCCGGTGTCCACCGATTGCCCCCTCACCAGCAGCCTGGCGGTGGTGCTGACCCGTTTGACCCTGAAAAATATCGCTTTGCCGGGGGTTCCCTATCCGGTAGGAACAGGTACGGGCACTTACGTTCGGGCCTCCAACACAACAACCCTCGCTGGACTTCTCGACGGCTCCAGAACCGGCGCCAGCTCCTATCCCACCACATTTCTGAACACCGCCACCTGCACCACTGGAAACAGCTGCGCCGTGAAGGAATTCGCCAGGATGAGGGTGTGCGATGACGCCATCGCGACCGCAGACTGGACGGGAGCCAGCACGCGCTCAGTCAGCAGCGCAAGTACAGGCTTGGTTGGCTGCACTATCAATGTGACGGCGGATGAAACCCTCAACACCAACGATTTCGCCAACTGGAAGAGCGCGGCCACCAACACGCTCAAATGGCAGCTCGGTCGACTCTGTGTCCAGGTTGCCAACTGGGGGGTGAGTGGCAACACGGTGATCTACTGCAATCTCGATAGCCTCACCCTCAGCGGGGCCACCATCACCTTCAACACGGCCGGATCGGCCGCCAATACCTCCATTCCGATCATCCTGAGCTTTCCCAACGGTGGGGACACCATTGCCGGGATCAAAACGATCATCAACTCTGGTTTCTTAGCCTCCGGAGGCATTGTTCAGACCAACAGCCAGCGCACAGCGCCCAGACTGAACGACCTCAGCATCTATGGCTGCGCCATCAACCAACAAATGACAAACACGACACCCTGCCGCTTCCAGTTGATTCAAAGCGGCCTTCTTTCCACATTGCGACTGAGCAATGTTTTCGTTTTCGCGCCTTATACCACCATGCAAGCAAATTTGTCCTTGCTTGCTTTCCGGGGCGCCTTCTGGGGCAACAAACTAAACCAAACCATCTCGGGCAGTCAGTTCATCATCCCCGCCGGCACGGTGGATACCGTGGCCAATGCGTTTCCAAGCTGGACTCCTTCCCAATTGGATCGCGAACAGGATTACGTGGCCAGGAGCGTGATCTCCGTATCCAGTTTTTAGAGCATTTCAGCGTGCATCCCAAGCCCCCGCCTGCCGTGCCCATCCACCCCAGCAGATCTGCAGGGCAAGAAGGATTCACCCTGGTGGAAACCGTGCTGGTGGTGATTGTGCTCACGATCGGCCTCACCGGAATCGCCAACCTCACCTCCCTCGCCAACCGCAAGCAGAGAGAAGCCAACAGCAATAGCAGTGCAGCCAATGCCATCGCCTCCGACATCGCCGAAATCCGCCGCATCAACGACCGCTACACCTGTGGAAGCGTGACCACCACCACCGCCAGCTGCACGATCAGCAGCAGCGATCTCAGCCAAAACGGCTATTACCCCACCTCAACTGCTGGGCAGACCAACTTCAACAATCGCTGCACCTACAACCCTTCCACCTTCGATCTGGTGACCGATCTCGCCACCGCGATCCCCACCAGCAGCTCGGCCTCCTCAGCAGCCCTCACCGCCGCCGGGGTCACCCGCACGATCACCACCAACGCCCAGGCCGGCATGCACCTCTACACCGTGAGCTACAGCTACGGGGGCAGCACCGTGCGAACCCTCAGCCTGGTGCCCACGGCCGCCGCATGGTGTCCCTGATGCGTATCCGCCGGAAGGCTGGCTTCAGCTTGCTCGAATTGTTTGTGATCGTGGTGCTGATCGGCATCCTCTCCCGCACCGCCCTGATCAGCGTGCAGCGCGACCGGTTCGAACGCCAAAGGCAAGCCCTCAACAGCACCGTGCGGGATCTGGCCACCTGGTTCGATCTGATCCGCGCCACGGCCGCCACCGGCACCGTGTGCACCGTGACGATCACCGCCAACGCCTCCCTGACCGCCGGCGCCACCCTGGCCAGCGTGAGCCCATCCGCCTGCGGCAGCAATCTCACCCTGGATCGTGCAGCGGCCAGCCAAACCGGCTCCCTTGCCCTCGCCAACAATCCCAGCGGCACCGCCACGATCACGCTCACCACCAGCGGTGGGGCCCAACCCGGCAGCACCGCCACGGTGAACGGCTACAACGCCGTGGAAGTGGCGCTCAGCTCCACCTCCGCCAACCTGAAACGCTGCCTGGCGATCAGCGATGGCACCGGCAGCCTTCGCCTCGGTGCCGCCAACACCAGCACCGGCTCCTGCTCCTACTCCAGTCCGCTTTGAGCGGCTGCCTCGCCATGGCCCCCCGCAGCACCCCGGTTCACCATCGCCACTCCAGCAACAGCCAGGGTTTCACGATCGTGGAGTTGGTGATCGCCGCCGCGATCGGTGCGGTGGTGATCGGCAGCGTGGCGGCTTACACGCTCATCGAGTTCCGTAGCAACGCCACCCAGGATCTCAACCTGCAACTCAGCGACGAAGGCAAGCGGGCCGCCGACTGGATCGATACCGAAATCAGCCGTGCCTCCGGTTTCGATAACACCACCGTGACCGGCTGCACGGCACCAACCGGCACCTCCCTGGTGGTGAGCATGCGGATTCCGGGCGCCGCCATCCCGGAAGTGAGCTTCTTCTCACCCACCGGGAGCACTGTGGGAGACGTGGTTCGCTGCGGCCCGCCCGTGGTCTGCACAAGTGGCACCGCCTGTCGCATTGATACGGCAGCCACCACTCCCTCCACCTATCTGGTGGCCAGCAGAGCCCGGCTCGCGGTCAACACCACGCTCTCCAGCACAGCCATACGGCAGATCAGTTACACCATCACGGTTCAGAACCTCCCGCAGCTGAGCACCACCAGCCGCAGCGGCTTTGCCGGCGCCCCCACCTACTGAGGCTTCACGCCCCCAGGAGGCGCCATCAACCCTGAAGCGCCCTGCTTAAGCTTCATGCAGCCTGAACCATGAGCCACACCATGAGCAACGAAGCCGTCGCCATTGCTCCAGAAGCCTCCGATCCCCGCGCCCTCACGATCGAGAACGTGGAGCGGGTGCTCGATGAGCTGCGCCCTTATCTGATGGCCGATGGCGGCAACGTGGAGATCGTGGAGATTGATGGTCCGATCGTGAAGGTGCGGCTGCAGGGCGCCTGCGGCTCCTGCCCCAGCAGCACCATGACCCTGAAGATGGGGATCGAGCGCAAGCTGCGGGAAGCGATTCCCGAGGTGAACGAAGTGGTGCAGGTGCTCTGAGCGGATTGAGACCGCCAGAGTCATGACTGGCGAGCCGCCCGGGTCGCCCAAGTGATGGCGGCCCCACACCCATCAGCAACCGCTCAGGATGGCGGGGTTTCCATCCCGGCCACGAACCCGCTGGTTGGGGACCCTGCCCTTTCCCTAGCCACGGCTTGGCGCGCAAAGGCCTCAAAGCCCCGCACATAATCGAGCCGGTCGTAAAGGCGGGCCTTCGCCTTGGCGGCGATCTCCTCCCGCAGCCGGCTGCGACGGCTGGCATCCGCCATCAGCGCCACCGCGCGCTCCACATACTCCTCGGGGGTACGAGCGACCGGAGGATCGTTCACCTCCATCAGGCGGTAGGCACCCGCCACATAGCGGGAGCGCAGGAAATCGCCCTCAAGGGTCAGCATCGGCGTGCCGGTGTGGATCGTTTCGTAGAGGGTGATGCCGCTGCCGAAATGGAAGGGATCGAGCAGCACATCCAGACAGCTGCCCAGGGCCAGGAAATCACGCCGATCCATGCGCGCGAGCATCAGCACCCGATCCCGCGCTGTGGGGGCCGTGCGGGCCAGGCGGTCCAGGTAGAAGCTTGTGAGGGCAGGGAGATCCTCCTCCACATACACGAACAGGGATTCCGGAACAGCCCTGGCAATGGCCTCCAGGGCGAGATCGAAGTCGGGATGGAATTTGTCGAGCCGGTGCAGGCAACCCCAGAGGGGAAGGTCGGGCGGCAGCATGTAGTAATCGCGGCTGCGCTCCACCGGATCAAGAGATTCGGAGAGATAACAGCAGGGCAGACCCGGCAGCCTCACCAGGGTTTCGCTGTACTGATCCTGGGCCTGGGGGGGCTCCGCCAGATCACCGGAAATGTAGTAATCGATCTCAGGCAGGCCGGAGGTCTGCGGCACCCCCCAGCCGGTGGCTTGGACCGGCGCCACCCGCTTGCTGGCCAGCATGGTGATGAAGGGATGCATGCCGATATCGGTATAAAACAGCAGATCGAGATTCAGATCCTTCAGGGTGTCACTGGCATCCTGCAGTGATGGAGGGAGGGTGACCGTGCTCGCACACCAACTCTCAAGCCTGCTGCTCACCGCATCCTTGGGGGTGGAAGCGAGGTGAACCAGCACCAGCTCAAATTGCTGGGAATCAAGATGACGAATCAGCCCCTCAAAGGCTCTGGCATTGCTGTGTTGATGAAAGAAAGCTGAAACCAGGCCGATCCGGATCCGTGACGCCCCGACGGCCAGGCTCCCGAGCATGGACTGATCGGAATGAAGCGAAAGCTGCCGTGGTGGCTTGGATTCAGGAACGGGGTATTTGGACGTGATCGCACTCACAATCAGACGGCCATACCGCTCCATCAGAGCACGGTCATCGTGATTGTGGTAAATGAGATAAAAGGGATGGCAGACCATCACCGTTTTGGTGTCCAATGCCGCCGAACGTCGATCCTCAGGAAGGTTGGCGAGCTCCTCCTCAAGCTGGCGCAACCCCTCCTCACAACGCTGCCGGCACCAAGCGATCTGCTGCTCGGATTCCGCCACCAGCGGCAGCACAAAGAGATGATTCAGCCGCAGCAGCACGGAATCGGGCTGCAGGGCCAGTGCCTCGCCGTGCCAGTGAATGGCTTCATTCACATAGCCAACGTTGCGGAACAGATGGCCCAGCTCCGTGCGGCAGGAGGCATTGGCGGGCGCCAGTTCGGCCGTGCGGATGAAGGCGTTGATCGCGTCGCCATAGCGACCGACCCGAGCGAAGGTCTGGGCAAGAAGCTGCCAATACGCAGCATGGTCCGGTTCCTGCTTGATGCCTTCCTCCAGGCATCGATGGGCCTCTTGGAACTGGCTGCGGCCCACCAGGCGATCAACCAGGATCATGCGGCTGGAGCGATCGGCAGGCCAATGCTCCAGCCAGGTTTTCAGCCGATCTTCTGCCGACTCCGGTCCGCCTTGGGCTTCGATCAGAACCAAAGCCCTCTTCAGCTGGTGTGCCGCGGCGCGCTCCAGCCCCATCGCCGCCAAGCGCTCCGCCAGCGCCACGGTGACATCACCGGAACGATCGTGCCGGCTGAGGCGCGAGAGCTGCCGCAGATCAGCAGGCGGATCGAAGGGCGAATCCTTCAAGTCGCCAGGGAAGACGTCAGGCCCCGACAAAGGCGGTTCCTGGGGTTGTTGATCGGGGAACACGGCGTCAACGGGTGCGGATCCGACCGGAATCCCCAGACGGGAAAGACGGGCTGGTTCGAGACTATCGACACCTAGGCTGCCGCCAAGCCGCATTCCGACCGTGCTGGACCAGCGACTGCTGCGCGACGACCCGGACCTGATCCGTCGCCAGCTCGCCCGCCGCGGCCTGGAACTCGATCTGGCCGGGCTTCAGCAGATCGCTCTCCAGGAAAGAGATCTGGAGGAAAAGCGCAGCAGCCTGCAGGCCGAAGGCAACCGCATTGGCCGGGCGGTGGGAGAACAAATCCGCGCCGGGGCGAGCCCGGATGGTCCTGAGGTGGCCGCGCTGCGGGAGCAGGGCAACAGCATCAAGCACGAGGTGGCCGGCCTCGAAGAGGAGGAGAAGCTTCTGGAGCACAGGCTGCGGGAGAAGCTGCTGGTGCTGCCCAACCTCCCTTCGGAGCAGACCCCCGAAGGCCGCAGCGAAGCGGACAACATCGAAGTGAAACGCTGGGGGACACCTCGCCGCGCCGAGGAGGGTGAAACGCTCGAGGAGCACTGGCAAATCGCCGAACGGCTCGGCCTGGTGGACACGGAACGCTCGGTGCGCATCGCCCAGAGCCGCTTCGTGACCCTGTTGGGCCAGGGTGCCCGCCTGGAGCGGGCCCTGATCAACTTCATGCTGGATCGCCATGCCGCCGCCGGCTATCGGGAGGTGCTGCCGCCGATCCTGGTGAACACCGCCAGCCTCACCGCCTCAGGCCAGCTGCCAAAATTCGCCGAGGAGAGCTTCCGCTGCGCCGAGGACGACCTCTGGCTCACCCCCACCGCTGAGGTGCCGCTCACCTCCCTGCACCGCGATGAGGTGATCGCCGCCGAGCAGCTGCCGCTCCGCTACACCGCCTACACCCCCTGCTTCCGCCGCGAGGCCGGCTCCTACGGCCGCGACACTCGCGGCCTGATCCGCCTGCATCAGTTCAACAAGGTGGAGATGTACTGGTTCACCCGCCCGGAAGAGTCGGACACGGCCCACGAGCAGCTCACCCGGGATGCCGAGGGGATCCTTGAGGCCCTAGAACTTCCTTACCGGCGCATCGAGCTCTGCGGCGGCGATCTGGGCTTCTCGGCGGCCCGCACCTACGACCTGGAGGTGTGGCTGGCCGGCGCCGGCGCCTTCCGCGAGATCTCAAGCTGCAGCACCTGCGCCGATTTCCAGGCCCGCCGCGCCGCCATCCGCTTCCGCGATGGCAAAAAGACCCGGCTGGTGCACACCCTCAACGGCAGCGGCCTGGCGATCGGCCGCACCATGGCCGCCCTGCTGGAACACGGCCAGCAGGGCGATGGCAGCGTGCGGCTGC
>Ga0209401_1001001_pt1 | contig 19014 bp, 37 predicted proteins | sample M_140807_MF_Meta_FD_187318 | JGI IMG/M metagenome (GOLD analysis project Ga0209401, IMG submission 187318) | Freshwater microbial communities from Lake Montjoie, Canada to study carbon cycling - M_140807_MF_MetaG (SPAdes) (version 2) | ecosystem: Environmental > Aquatic > Freshwater > Lake...
AAAGTGGGCCCAAGAAGAAAGGGTGACATTGAATCTAGTGTACTAGAAAATGTATCACCCTATATGCGTAATCTGTACAGTATGGGAGAGTTATTGAAAGTTTAATCTTACTTTTTTCTTTTTATAGAACGATCAAACGCACGGCGATCTGCCCTATTCATACTTAACACGGGCGCAAGAACTGATATTTTTTGACTGATTGCATCACGGCCTTGCTGTTGAATATCTTGGGCCATTTTAGCTTGACCTTGTTGAAATTTAGCATCAACTTTTCTATTAGTATTTGGTACCGATCTGCGAAACAGTGGAGGTTTTGGTTTCATGTCAGGACCTAGTACCGTTTCTACTCTTATTTCATTCTCACTTAATCTATGAAGATATACACTAACCATGGTATTAATATCTTGAACATAAGCACCCTTACCAAGTGGTATTGTGGCTGCTACGTCAGGATAAATACAAGCATAAGTTATAATATTACTAAAATCTATAGGTGATACATTTCTAGCAGTCATACTTACTACTGCGTGTGAATCAATAAGTACACGCCATTTACCTATAGTCATAGTTTTTAATATACTATGATGTGCTTCGGTTATAAACTCACTTGCTCTCATAGACCAATTTTTCCTGGATACATAGGTCCGTCTTTGATTCTTTCGCCACCATCAAAGTATCGTATTTCAATAGGCATATCTGGCCAGTTTAACCTATATGCGGCCATGATACGATGATTGCCTTCGTTGACCCAAGCTTCACCATTGTAAGCTACCATTATATACGGCGGATATTCGTCTCCAAATCGCCCCGGTGGTAACTTACCAGTCTTTTCCATGTAATCCATTAATGACTTTAAGTCATCTTTACGTATATTGGTTTGTTCGTGACGCATACCCGGCAGTGAAGCTAAACGCATTACACGTACTCTAGGTAAAGTTCCTTGAACAGAAGCAGTTGTACTACCCATATACGGAACACCATAGCTGTTACGACCTTTGCTTTTAGCATAGTCAATCTTCTCCTGTAACCAATCTTCATTGGGTACGTCTATGCTTAATGTGCCTTCTGTTATAAATTCAGTTGCTCTCATTTAATATACCAAACTATCAATACGTTTATATTTAATATTGAACGCATTCATTAACAATTCTACTTCACGCAGACATTCATCTCTGCCGCCACCCACTAAGTATGCACCGTTAAAACGTTTTAATTGTGCAATACTTGTCCAGCCAACAGTCATTGGATCATCTTCCATTTCTTCAATGGCACCCATAATAAGTGACTGTGTTGTCGTGCGCTTATTAAAAGCCGAAAACTCTAGGTCTCTGGTATCACTTACTTTTTGAGCGTACATTTCACGTATAGTAGCAATCATTGTACTTGGTTCTATTCCGTGATCCATCCATGAACGCAAGTATCCGTAACCTTTGTCTACTATTTGAAAGCGTCGCCAATCAACGGGGCTTTCTGGCTCGTTGTAATAGTAGTCGCCATTCTCGTCCTCGCCTTCTTCGCCTTCTGTACCCAAGGTTTCGTCCCAGAATTGTTGTATCTGCTGAATAGAATCTCCACTCAAGCCTTGATCTTCAGCATTGATAAAGAACAGCACAGGGCCTGTTTGCTTTTGTACAAAATTCATTATTTGAACAAACTTTAGATTGGCAGGTGGCCATGGTCCGCCATTGTATTCCGGCTGTACATCCACGCAAATAACTGGATGTGATCGGCCTTCAGTAATGAATTCACTTACTCTCATTAGTGTTTTAATAATAATGTAGACAACACATCTTGTCTATTAGCACTAATATCTCCCTCACCCGGAGCAATGATAACATTCCATTTCTTAATGTTATTCTTTTGTGGTGTAGCCATCATTTCATTGTAATCAATTATACTATCACGTTTTAGATTATATTGATTTGCTAATCTGTCTTTCAATTCTTCTAATGCGGCACTATCACGTGGTTGCCAAGCTCCGTCAGCAGTCTTATCTAACTTACCATCACTATCCTTCTTCAATAAGTCATAGAATAACTTACTTGGAACTATACGACTATTCTTAGTTACATCTAATTGTGGGTCTTGTTGTTTAACTTGTTTCTCTTGACTAGTACTTGCACCCTCACTCCAGTTAATAATGAAGTTGGCAGGCTTTTGACCTAACGCCGCGGCTGCAATCTTTGTATAAGCATAGAATTTAACATCTGGGTGAGAATCTGCTAACTTAAATGCTAGATCCATATATTCTGGGCTAAAGAAATCGCCAGCATCATGCCAACGTATAGTTAAATTGTAACCACCTTTTTGTGCTAATTTTTCTTCTTTAGTGATTTCATTACTTAGTTGATTGAAGAATCCATCTGGATCATTTAATAAGAAAGTTAATATTCTTCCGTCACTTAACCAAGGACCTTCAAACTGAACTTTACCGCCCTTCATAGCAAAACATTCTATTTTACATGAACCAGCACCCGGACATGTATTAACTACTATTAGTTCGTTAGTACCTTCATCTAATGCTATACCAACTAATGCGGCAAAACCAATATTAAAAAATTGTTCTAGTTCACCATTACTATGTTTCATCTTCTCATTTTGTTTAAGAAGTTTCTTTGGACGAACACCTAATACTTGTTTGATTTGGTCTGTGTCGTAGCGTTTACCTTCTTCATTGTAGTATTTGACTACACTTGAACGATGTATGTAGGGTAGTTTATATTTGTCTGTTTTTCCCTTATCACGATTACGAATTCTATCTAAGTAATCGTCTAGTTCTTGACCTTTTAGTTCACGTGTTTGTGCTGGTAGTTTTGTTGCTTCTGCTACACCTTGTTGTTTATGATTTGTAGATTGTTTATTACTATCGGGAAACATAATGGAAATACTTTTACCATAAGCCTTATCAATTGCTTTAGGATCTACATTTTTAATTTTATTATTTCTAGCATCATTAGTAAAACGAACTAATTCTTCGGGGGACATTTTATCTAATTCTTCGGAAGACATTTCATCTATTTTTTCTTCCGGTTTATCACCTGCTTGAGCAAGAAATTGATCCATGCTCATAACCTTAATGCCACCCACTGCACCCGGTAATTTGGGTGTCGTACCCTCAAACAATTCTATGATATTCATTTTTTAAGATTCCTAATATACTGTTCGGCTAGCATTACCAATTCTTCCATTTGCTCTACACTCTCACAATTCCATCTGCGTAGTGCTAATGCTTTAGGAGTAGGTTTACCATTAGGCTTTTTCATAGGACCTTTATTACCACTCATTCTAGCACAAAAACTCTTGCGGCGTTTGGCAGCTTTTGAGCCTTTCTTTAGTTTGCTGGGCTTAGTAGTAACTGCTGTTTGCAATTTGCTGCCTGGATTTTCTCTGCGATAAGCTTTTACTGCTTTACGACTCATGCCAGATGTTTTGTCTTTCCTGTTGGCTTTGTTCCAATCCTCATCTATTCCTTGCTCTTTCTTTTTAGCAATAGCAATAGCGGCTTGTTGCGCTGGGTTAACGGCTTCAGTAATAAATTCGTTTGCTCTCATAGTGGTATCCGTAAATAGTTGACTTTATTGCGTAGGTATGCTACACTGTATATATTATTTATCACTTTGGACTATTACTTTGACAAATCAATCTATCAAACGCATCGGCTTTGCTTGTAAATGGGCAGAAATCAATCACAAAGGTGAAATTGTTTCAGCCGAAGGCCTTAATACAGGCGGTACTACACAGGCATGGGCAAAGCGTAATAACCGTAATATAGTAGAAGAAAAGATTATGGATGTTGCTAAACGTAACATTATGAACACTCACGCACTAGTTAAAAAAGTAGCTACACTAGAACCCGAACTACGCATGTTGCGCTTGACCAGTGATATGTTTAGTTTTTATACTATGGATGGCTACAAAGAATTTTGGCATAGTACAGATGTACAGAATAGCTTAGAACGTTGGATGGCACCCATTGGTGAAACAGCACGTGCTAATGATGTTCGGTTATCATTTCATCCGGATCAGTTTGTAGTTTTAGCAAGCGACCGTGACGAGGTAGTAAATAAGAGTATAGAAGAATTTGAATATCATTGTGACATGGTTCGTTGGATGGGCTATGGCAAATCATTTCAAGACTTCAAAGTAAACGTACACATTTCAGGTAGACGTGGCCCACAAGGCATTAGGGATGTGTACAACAGATTGTCGCCAGAAGCGAGAAACACACTAACACTAGAAAATGAGGAATACACACATGGACTTAAAGACTGCTTATCATTATCTGACCTCGTCCCTACTGTCATGGACATTCATCACAATTGGATTAGAGAAGGTGAATATATTCAACCTACTGACGATTTGGTTAAAAAGGTTATTGATAGTTGGCGTGGTGTTAGGCCTACTTTACATTACTCCGTCAGCCGTGAGGATGTACTTGTCGGACATTCCGGATCACAGTTACCCTCTCATGTTTCGTTGATTGAAGCAGGATACAGTAAACAGAAACTTCGGGCACATGGTGATTACTATTGGAACGAAGCAGTGAATGATTGGGCATTGACATTCATTGATAACTTTGATATGATGTGTGAATCAAAGGCAAAGAATCTTGCCAGCTTTAAACTATACGAAAGATACAAATGTTTGAAAAAATAAAAAACTTATTTAAAAAGCCAGAAGTTAAATCTGAACCTGAACCAAAGAAGGTAAAGGAAAAGAAGGTAGCACCAGTAGTACCAGAGCTTACTGCTAAAGAAAAAGCAACGGCAGCAGGTGAGCCGTATATTAATATATTGAGTTTGGAGCTTGATCCCAATGATGTTAACAACGGAGCATTTGAACTTGATTGGAATGAAAAGTTTATTGTAAATCTAATTCGTGCAGGGTATAAACAGAAAGATACTGACACAGATAACGTGTTAGTAGATCGTTGGTTTCAAACAATTTGTAGAAATATTGCACTCGAGGTATGGGAACAACAGCAAGCTGATCCAACGAACCGTGACTTGCGAACGGTACGCACTAAAAATCTAGGCGAAGGAAGAACAGAGGTTAGTTGATGAATATAAATGGATCAAAACAAATAACATTTAAAGAGAGAATATCCTTAGGTAGAACTAAACCGAGAAAAGTTAGAGCATATACTAAAGACGGTAATTCTAGTATTGTTTATCAAAAATTGATAGAATCCTTTAACAAAGACATATTTAAAGAATATGAATTGTTATTACATCGATGGGGGACACAAGGACGTAAGAGACATGAACTTATCAAATACATGGATAAGAAAAATATCTTGACAGGTCCCATGAGAGAACTTGCTGAAATTAGAAACAGGGATTTAAAAGAGCATCAAAAAATAGTAGCTTGTCTAAGACATATTTGGACAAATCAAAAAGAACATTTCAAAGAACTTCAAAAAAATGATTCTGACAGATTTTGGAAAACAATGGCTACAGGTGTGGTAGCAGGGGCTAATCGAAGAACCAATGTTGAGTTGTCAACAACTTGGTCAGGAAGCAATGGTAAGAAGGAATTAGTAAAATTTCTTAGAACTCTTTTTGCAAAACAAAATGGAAAATGCGCTATTACAGGAATTGAACTAGAGTTAGAAACCGGTACTGGCACACCTAATCCAAACAGATGTTCTCTTGATAGGATTGATAGCTCACGTGGATATAATCATAGAAACGTTTGGTTAGTATGTGGTTGGGTTAACATTATGAAGCACACGATGGATATGGATGAGTTTAAAGCTAAAATAGCAATATTACATTCAGTTTTTGATGCCCAATTAAATACTGATACTTAAAAAGTTTTGTAAAAATACAACAAAATAAAATTTGACAATTAATCCATTCGGCTCTATAATAGAGACTTACTAACTTAATTTAAAGGTATGAGTATGAAACTCAAAGTCCCAAAAGGTCAGAAAATTGACATTACTAAAATCTACAACCCGGTAAATGCTAAGAATCTTATTAATCGAAAGCCAAAAAAGATTACGGATCTAATTTCATTGGCAGAACAAAATCCTAAGATTATGGAAGAGATTAATCAGCTTATTGCACAGAATGTGCAATTTAGCATTAAGGATTTTGGTGTTTCAGGTTATACTAAACTAGGTGATATGTTGTTTGATGAAATTGCACAGCGTGATTTAGTATTATCGCATATTGCAAATACGCTACCCAATTTTAAACCTTCACTAACAAGCCCTGCTTTTTTAGCAGATGTGAAGGGTGATCTTTATAATTATGATACAATGCATGGACTTAACATGTTTGGATTGTTGTGCAAGCACGGCCGTATCAAAGAAGTTGACCCTGAGAATTATCTTGATGCAGAGTATGCATCATACACTATCCCTAAAGCAAGTGCAGGATTACCAGCATATAGCGCAATGACACGAAATGGTTTAGGCCAGAAAAAGTGGTCTAGTATCGATCATCATAAAACCAAAGTAGGACTTGCCCGGCAATACCCACTAGATTACGGAAAGATGTTTTATAAAGAAGCAAGATTACAAGACTTGTGTGAATTGTATGAAGCTATTCCAGTTAGCCCACAAAGTGCATACAATGGTAAGGCTGGTACAATCAGTCGTGTGGATGCGTTATACAAATATGAATACTATCAAGTAGAATTTACATTTGATCGACACAAAGCACATTGGCATGGTACACACTTTGATGATGCCGCATATGGTTTTTATGGCAACATGATTACATATAGTAAAAGTGTTGGTTGGGCTAAAAAGGAGTTGTTGAAACTTTCGGATCATTTAGATGCAATTGTGTTTGATTTTTTTACGGATCTTGCAGGTGCACGTACTGAGATAGTTCATTCACATGAACGTTGGTTTAGGGCTTGTAACCCATTGGCAAAGAAAGTTCCCAGTCCAACTGATGATTGTTTTTTAGCTGTTATGCAAAAAATTTACTTACAGTTAGGTGGCACTTGTCAAGTAACTAGTCATGCTTACAATTTTGTTCACAACAACAGAGATATTTACGATTACTTACCGGAAGAAATTAAAAATAAGGTAGATTCATATGTCCAAAGTAATATTGAATGGTGATTGTTCATGGTTCTATCTTTTAGAACTATCTCATAATAAGATTAAAGGGTTTGGCATAACCACAAACGCAGAGAGGCGCCTGCGTAAGGGTTATTGCTACCCATCTGCATCAATTCAAACTTTTTGTAATTTATATTATGGGAAACGTTCACAGATAGAAGCACTAGAACGCTGGTTTAAAAAAGAGTACAGAAGTGAATTATTAGTTCTGATTGATAGGAAACTTGAATGGATTAATCCAAATAGTGAATTAAACAATTTAGAAAAAATAATTCAAATAATTGAAGATAGAATCGTGGTTTGCAACTATACTGAAATTTATAGAGTTAAAGCAAATCATCTACCCTTTCAACCCAATAAACATTTTGCACTCATTAAAAATGACCCGGATAAGTTTTTGGAAACCGTTTAAGTTGACAACATCTAAATAGTAGTATATAATACACACATGAAATATATTTTAATTGACACTGCAAATACATTCTTCCGAGCAAGGCACATTGCTTCACGCAATAGTGACACTTGGGAGAAAATTGGAATGGCATTACATCTTACACTTGCAAGTGTAAATCAAGTTGTTCGCAAGTTTGGATCAGATCACGTTGTATTCTGCTTAGAGGGTAGAAGCTGGCGTAAGGATCATTATGAGCCTTACAAGAAAAATCGTGTGGTTGATGCGCTATCACAAACTGAAGCAGAAAAAGAGGAAAATGAAATGTTTTGGGATACTTATGAAAAGTTCACTACATTTCTAAAAGAAAAAACAAACGTATCAGTACTCAGGCATGAACGTGCTGAAGCTGATGATATGATTGCCCGTTTTGTTCATTTACATCCTAATGATGAACATTTTATTATCAGTAGTGATACCGACTATGTGCAACTTATCACAGAGAACGTGAAGCAATATAATGGGATAACTAATCAACTTATCACATTAGAGGGTTACTTTGATGACAAGGGTAAGATTATCAAAGATAAGAAAACTAAAGAACCCAAACTACTAGGTGACCCGCAATGGCATTTATTTATGAAGTGTATGCGTGGTGATAGTTCTGACAATGTATTCAGTGCTTATCCCGGTGTGCGTGAGAAAGGTAGTAAGAACAAAGTTGGTTTAACAGAAGCTTATGCTGATAGGCATAAAATGGGATTTAATTGGAATAACATGATGTTGCAACGTTGGGCTGACCACAATGATGTTGAACATCGTGTAAAAGATGATTATGAACGTAATCGTGTATTGATTGATTTGACTGCACAACCACAAGAGATTAAAGATTTAGTTGACACACGTATTAAAGAAAGTGTGCGTGTAACTACTACACCTCAGGTGGGTATTCACTTTATGAAATTTTGTGGTAAGTATGAATTGACTAAGATTAGTGAACAAGCAGAGACTTATTCCAAATGGTTGAATAGTCCATATAAAGGAAATTTAGTATGAGTGAACGAATTAAAGAATTGATTAAACAAGTAGGAACTGATGTTAGCGGCAAATGGATGAATGTTGATAATTCAGAAAAGTTAGCCGAGTTGATTGTTCTTAAATGTGCCGAGATTGCTGATACCGCAGAACCATTCCTTGCTTCAGATTTGATTAAAGAACATTTTGGAGTTAAAGAATGACCTACACAACTCCTGAAAAAACAATCAAAATACTACGTAAGGATGATCCTAACTTTATGATTGACAACGGGATTGTTATGACACCACGTGCTGGTTTTGAAATTAGCAATGATTGTCCAAGACAATATATATTAATGGTTACAGAAGCTATAAAGAATGGATGGCTACAACCCGTAGCATATATGAAAGAGTCTGAATACGTTTGGGAACAACTAGGAGAATAAAATGAATAGAGATTACAACAACTTACAATATATTTTAAACAAAACCCCGGAAGAATTACAAGAGTGGTGGTACTCATTAGAAGATGAGGATCAGGCATATGCTTTGGAAATCATTATTGAATACAGAAAAATGTTAGATGAGCCAGTAGTAGAAGATTATAGTTTAGCTAAAGAGTACTTGAAAAAGTTTCAACTATAATGCAAACACGTGAAGAAATCATAACAGATATGTGTTATACATATAGACCTGATTATGGTTTAGATAAGGTACTAGACGGACCTTCTTGGCTTGCGGGCATGACACCTGATGAACGTAAAGGATTGTACAATACAATGGCTAACATATATGATAACAACATTCTACCTATTATGGAATTAAAAAATGGCAAGCCTCGCTGAATATTTTGAACAACATCGTTACAAGCCTAAATATGAATTTATGGCTAGAGTGACCGGAATGCACGGTAAGATACGTTGGATAGGTAGTGTGGGTAATGATACCGTAATCAGCGAATTACGTGGGCCTGAACTACATATTCATTTAGATTTACCTTTAAAGGTTGACAATAGATATACAAATGTGTTAATATGTACACACAAGGGTGTAACAAGGTTAACTAATTTTGATGACGAACCCGAAACAAAGAAAAGAAAAAAATGACTAGTAAAACACTAATTGCAAAACCTGTAGTTAAAAATCAATTCTGGATTGTAACAGATGGCAATGAAAAAGTTGGCAATGTACTTGCTGATGGATCTGGCTTTGAAGTTAAATTAAACGGAAACAAAACACATTACAAAAATACAAAAACTATTAAAAAGATAGCAAATATTGAGTTTCTTACCTTTACTAAATTCAGTAGTGATAAGAAAGAACTACCATTCAATGAATATCCTACAACAAATAAGGTATATAATTCTGTACTAGATATTAAACGAAAGCTTCATCTATTCACTAAAACTCCAAAAAGTAAGTGTTATCATGCCGCAGGATGGTATACATTTAAGCAAGGTACTGAAGAAAAAGCAATTTTTTGCCCTAAATATATCTTTATTCAACGTTATGCTTACCAAGGGCCTTTTAAAACTAAAGAGGAAGCTGAGGCCTTGATAAATAATATATGATTATTATAAAGCGTTTCATTGACAAGGTTTCAGCCACTAAGGGAACTAATTTAGTTTTACCCATAGATGAAGCTAGGACACTGCGTGATGAAATAGCTAAGTTAATAGCAGAAAATTATGAGTTACTTAGTAAAAAAGAAACTGATGAATCTGTTATTCAACTGGAAATTAACGGTGGTAAATGGTAAATGAGTAGAACACAACCCAAGATTCTATTAGAATTAGTAGACAAGAATACATATAAATGCGACCAGATCGTAGAGGCTGCAGGTATTTGGGCTGTATTTTTTGACAACCAACCTATCAATTTAAAAAGTCAACATTATCAAGATCCGGATGCAACTCCGAAATATAAAAAAACTAGCTTCAGTAATCCAGGACATGCTAGAAACCTGTGTCGTAAATTAAACGCACAATTCAAAACTGATAAATTTAGTGTCGTGTTTATGAACAACGGCAACAAAGTTTATCCAGATGACTAATCGTAAGTCAGTCAAACAAATCATAACCGAAGCCGTATTGGCTGAACTACCTGATAATAAAAGTATAGATTCCACTGCGGATAATTTAATGATGCGTATATGGATTAGTGGTAGGCAAGATGGATTACGATTAACAGAATATGGTGACTTCATTTTTAGAATGGCAGAGATTGAATACTATCAATCTGATTTTAAACTCAGACAAGGAACCAGTGAACATGCTTATGTCATGGAGATCAATAAAAAAATCAAATGCCCCTTCTTCTTGGGTGTAAATAAGATTGAAGGTAAGAAAAAACAACCATACATAAGATTATATGATAGCAAGATTGCTATGATGATTGAATTGTATGGTGATATAGTAAGTTACTTAGATTCAATAAAGGTAAGAAAATGACAGAAAAGAAAAATCCCAACCCATTCATTAATTTAGCCAATGAAGCTAAAAAGAAAAATGCACCAATGATTAATGGAAAGAAAACAGAACAAAAAGCCCCTAAGCCTAGTAAAGGATTCGGTGGTGCAAGTGTTGTACGTAGAACTGGGCGCGGTGGTTAATACCAAACACCTTCATTACGCATTCGCTTGATGAGAGTTAAGAATCCACTACATATTCCGTAACTTTTTACTTTAACCATAGTGTATAAGCTACGGTCGTTTATCTCAGGTAAAAACATAACACTACTTGTATTGATAGGTACTGTTCCAGGAGTAATCAATTTACCATTACTAGCAGTAGCATATGGTGGGGGTGGAGTGCTTGCGTCAAAGTGAAAATAGTTTGGATACAATGTACTTGATTGGGTAGCTATCCAAGTTTGCATATCAGTATTTACAGCGTTAATCCAAAAGCGTGGACCTTGTATATATTTCTCAGTTACTTCAATAACTGGTTGTCCGTTGCCAACATAGAGTTTGTTGTCCACTCTCCAAACGTCTATTAAACAACTAAACCCTTTACCTAGTGCAGTGTTTATTTGTTTTGGAGTATTGGCATCTTCATAGTTTTGCCCGTCGTAAATTCCCTGATAAGATATATATAACATAATATGTATTTATGTCAACGGAATCAATAGCTACCGCGTTATATATATGTAGACATATAAATCTACTTCATTAACTTAAAGGAAACTTAAAATGAAAACATTAGCAATCGTAATCCTATCAGCATTGTCATTGACAGCATTTGCCCAGACTGCAACCCCTGCCGCTAAGCCAGCAACACCTACTCCGGCTGCTACAGCACCGGTTGCACCTGCTAAAGCTGAAGCGCCAAAAGAAGAAATGAAATTGGCTAAGAAAAAGGATGCTCCCAAGGCAGACACAAAAAGTGATGCAAAGCCTGCTAGTCCAGCCCCAGCAAAAGCTGACGATAAAAAAGCCGAAGCTCCTAAGAAGTAATCCATACAGACTCATTGCAATTAGAACCTGGGGCCTTGATCCTAATAAGGTTCTAATTGAGGATGAGGACATATTAGTTAATTCCCGTCGTATCATATTAAAGATTGAAACATCTTTACATGACGATGAGGAATTAAGTGATTATGTACAATTAAGATTGTTTCTGGCCAGAGAAATGGCTATGTCAAAATATAGAGAAATCTATGAGCCGGCATAAATATATATGAAGTTACGGGTTCTTCATAAAAACCTAACTTTTAAACACACACATAGGAGATATAAAATGTTTAACACAGCAACTTACGCCTTTATTGACGGCGTTTCAGACTTTAAAAAGAAATTCGTAGAGCAAACAGTTCAACACGAAGGCATCAAAACAGCAATGAATACATTTGTTGATGCACAATCAAAATACACAAAAGCAGCCGCAGATGCAGGAATGCAATCTATGATGGCTTTGGGTATGATTTTCACAAGCAAAGATTTCTATACAGAAATGGGTGACCAGTTCAAAGCAATGGTTCCTGCTTTCAATCAAAAGAAAGCTAAGTAATTATGAAACTTTTAGGAATGCTAATAGCGTTCCTAGGTTTCTCTACAGATACCTACGGGACAGAGTTAGAAAAATATATAGTCAGCCGAAATCCAAAAGATGCAGGCGACATTGAGCGATTGACCTATGAGTTCCATCGCAAACAATCAGATTGGAGATTTCTATGAACACACTTAAACAACTTTTATTATCAATAATACAAACAGTCCGAGACTTTAAAGTATATAAAGCGGGCAAAGTAAAATGAGATGTATCAACGACCTAGTTATGCTATTCAAATGGGCTAAGGATGGTTGGGAAGTACATCCAATCATCAATGATGAATTTGAAGGTTGGATATGAATCAATGGCAACCTATGACTGACGAAGATTGGGAATGGGTTAATCATGGTACATTACCAAAACCCGTTGACATTCCAGTCAAAACAAACTACAATTAACACACATACACTTTTTTAAGGAAATAAAATGACAGACTTTACACCAAAATTGCCAGAAGTTAAATTTAACAAAAACGGCTATGAACTACGCACAGATATCTTAGAGATGGCTAAAGATGTTGTTCAAAAAGAATACGCAATGAAGTTCCAAGGATGGGAACTAACTGCTAAACGTGATGAGAAAACAGGACAACTAGTAACAACAGTTGGTATGCCTGAATTTCCAGGAATGGATAAGATCCTCGAGACTGCTGAAAAGATGTATGGCTTTGTTAATCAAGGCACTACTAAAAAGTAATACTTTTAGTTCTCAAAAATGCCCCGTTTTTCGGGGCTTTTTTATATCCAAAATTTGACAATAAATGGATTTGAGTATATAATCTAATTTTACCATTAGATAAAGGATCCGAGACGAGCTTATTAAAGGCTGTAACGGTCCAAATCTTTAAAATTTAAATAAATTATGAAAAAACTTTTATTCTCAATTTCGGTTTTAATTTCCGGTTGCGGCGGAGGGGGCGATCCTACTACTCCCGTCATTCCCACTGACCCTATTATATGTTCAGTACCCGCTAAATTATATGGGGAAGTAACATATCCCAGTAATTACAATGGTAACTTTCCAATACCAAATCCCAGCTCTAGATTGCCATCCAATATAGTAAGGAGTATGGCTTTACTTGATGCCACACCATTAGGCGCTGGACCCTTTCGTTCTCCATCTAATTCTTGTAAGGATGAACACACTTATGCTTTGAATTTATGGAAAGAATCATTAACTAGACTACAACTTAATAATTCTAATAGGGTTGTGATATATGGATGGGCGGGCTACGATGATTTAACAAAATCAACTTGGACTTTAAATAAAACAGGATTTATTCCTACAGTTGATTCTGATTTGAAATTTATGGTTAGTGAAGCCAATAAAAGAAACTTAGAAGTATATTATTCACAACAATTTGACTATACAGATTTAAATGGTAAGTCGTTAGATCCTAATACAATATCTAAAGAAGATTTTAAAAAAACACTAGAGGCATACCATGTGTTCATTGTTAATCAAGCGAAATTTGCACAATCAATAGGCATTGCTGGGCTCGGTGTTGATTGGTCTTATCCAGTTATTCCTAAAATACATCCACGACATTATCAATATGATCCTGCATTTAGAACAATGTGGTTGAATGAAATGTATCTAATCATTGATGATATAAAAACAGTTTTTTCTGGTAAACTTATTATTGGTGCAGTTGAAACTGCTATCGATGCCAAAATTGCAGAAAAGGTTGACGCAATGGCTATAACACCTAAGTTAGGACAATTTGGACTTACAAGTGAAGAAAATAAAAATCTCACAGTTGATTTACTTAAAAGCAAATATAAAACCGAAATCAAATACATATATGCTGATATCTCTAATCAATTGAATGGTGCTCCTGTTAATCTACCTGTAATTTGGAATTTACAAGTACAAAGCAAATATGATTACTATGTTACTTCATGGACTGAGAGTGTTTTTTGTGTGATATTCGGTGGAAATTCTTGTATTCAAAAAACGTATATAACCGACTTTTCAGTTCAGGCTATTGGATATGAAGCTATGTTAGAAGTAGTAAATGAGCAGGCATATTTCAAAAATAGTACAGTAAATATTGATGCCGGTTACTGGCTTACGGATGATATGACTCCTAATCTTAACAACCCTCATCCCGGATTCCCCAATCTACATCAGTCTGTACGCAATAAACCATCCGAGGCCATAGTGAGATCCTGGTTTAGTAAAGGTTGACAATAAATGGTTTTGGGTATATAATAGAGTCTTAATCAGTTAAATAAAGGATTTCAAAATGGCAAAGAAAATTTCTATCAAAGTATTTGGTGACCCCGGACACGCTTGGGCACGTTTCCCCAAAGCTAAGTTGGTTAGTCTTGGTATTGCCGACAAGATTACTCCTTACAGTTACCAAAATGGTACTAATGCTTTCCTTGAGGAAGACTGTGACCTGTCAACACTGATGGCAGTTCTTAAGGCCAAGGGCTATGAAGTGAAATTCAATGAAAGTTTTACCAATAAGCAAAGCAAAATCCGCAGTTATTGCACGTACAGAATTTGACAATAAATGGATTTGGGTGTATAATACATAGTATTGAATGATTAACTTAAAGGAACTAAAAATGTTATCTCAACTTGAAACAGAAGCCATTAACAAAGCAGACGCTAGCCAAGAACAATGGAAGCGCAGTGCTTACAAAACTTATGATACATATCCTGGTTACATCCACGATGTAGTATTGATCGGTGATATCATCCGTGATGAACCCGAAGATATCAGATTGAAACTTTTATCAAAAGAGGCCATTACGTTGTTGAAATCAGAAGTTTCAGGAATACACTATCCTCGACATGGCGGATTGTATAAATCATCTTACACTCACCTTTATACTTATGTACTCACCCAAGTAGAAAGGAAGTTTGGTATGTCCTCAGTAGTCAGTGGCAGAACACACGTATGCACCAAGAGTTCAGACACCTCGAATATTCGAGGATTTAGTGATACTAAGGATGTGAAAAACTATGCCCGTGAAGTGATGCAATCGGTAGTTAGTCGTATCAAATATATGCCCTAAATTTGACAATAAATGGATTTGGGTGTATAATACATTTATGAAATCAAAAATCTTTATTGTTCAACGTGACAACGACAAGTATTTCAAGCAGAAATTGCCTACATGGCGCAATGGTTTCTGTGAAATAATCCGTAATGTCACTATTGAAAAGGACCCGCATGACATTTACCAAGATGGTGAATGGGGTTATATTACGGTCTATGGCCGTAAGATTTATGTCACACGGGCCGGCACTGAATTTGCATTTGAAATTCGTGGCTAAAAGGTTGACAATAAATGGATTTGGGTATATAATAGAATCTTAAACAGTTAAACAACAGGAGTTAAAAATGTCAGCATTAAAAACATATCTGGTTCGCAAGAACGCTTACGCTACAATCTTTGGTGCTAAAGAACTTACTTTAGACAATGCTACTGACCGTCAAAAGATTGCCGATTCAATCGATAGTGATTTGAGTCCCGAGAATTTGACTTGTGATGGTGAACTGCCCCGTAGTCTGGTTCAGAAACGCTACAAGGAATTGACAATGGCGGCTAAAGAATTGCAAAAGTTGGACCCATCTGTTAAGTTTTACGAATTCGTTTAAGGAGACAATTATGTACGGATTTGCTAACGTATCAAATATGACCAGTCGTCAGATCCAACGCATGGGTCACAGTGATGACATTACTCCATATCGTGCAAGAACCAATACTAAAAAAGTTGTGTTGAACTTTAATGCCGATGATGTATGGAGTGCGGCTTGTCAGGCACAACGCACAAATGGTCAGTATATTAAACTAAGTGTATTGACCGAGTCCGACAAAGGCCAAAACAAACTATCCAATCGTCAGATTGTTGAAAGTTTGTTGGTTGATACTACATTGATTACCGATGAGTCTAGGGAAGAAGGTAAAAAGGTTCGTGCTTTTTATCAGGCATTTACTTTTAAAATACTGCAAGGTAAACAATTAAATGAGTTTGATAACAATGCTATGTTGATTGCCAATCGTGATGTTATCACTGGGACATATGATATGGCTGTGATTGCAAGTTTGCCAAGTTGTTATGAGCGTGGTGTAAAACGTCAAACAGTAGACCAGCGTGTTAACTTTTCTACTGGTGGTTTTATTGGTCAAGTTGGTAATAAAGTTTCAACAAGTATTGAAGTATTGAGATCGGTATTTTCACATACTTACAATGTGAATTTTATTACCGGTATTACAAGTGATGACCAAGTAGTGTTCTTTGCTTACAAGAGTGACTTGGCAGTTGGTAAGATGTATGACATTTATGGTACTGTTAAGGGTTACAGAGACAATAGTACCCAACTTAATCGTGTAAAGGTAATTGCGTGAATACAGAATTGATTCAAAAGTTAAAGGCACAATGTATCGTCCGTGAACTACGTGGTACTAATGCGTTTGACAATTATATGGTTGATCGGTTCGATAGTGAGAAGTTTGCAGAACTGATTGTACGTGAGTGTGACCGTTATGCCCGTAGTGTGTGGGAACATGGTCCGTTATTGGGTAGAGATTTACTTATACATTTTGGAATGGTGGAGTTGAATGATGAATAAAGATATCGAAAAACTTTTTAAAGAAGCCAAAGGTTATGTTGAAGTAGACGGTGAAGGTAATCGTTCTACATATACATATGATTTTGATCCTGACGCTTTTGCTAGTTTGATTGTAGAAAAGTGTATTCAAACATTAGTCAATCATGGCTATACAGATGCGGCAACTGTTTTAAAAACAGAGTTTGCTGAAGATTGGCAAAAATTAGAATTTCCGGAGATTTGAAAATGATAAATTTATTAGTAGGTTTTGTTCTAGGTATTGTTGTATCTACAGTTGGCTTTAGTGGTATCGCTAAAATGGCTGATAGAAGTATAGACAAGGTTAAAGAAGTGACCATTGAACAAACAAAGTGAAATATAAACGTAAAAAAGTGGAGGATATTATGGGACTAGATATGTATGCTTATGTTGCCAATCGTAAAGGTCAACAAAGTGAATATTATGAAACTGCCGAGTTTGATAAGACAGTTAACGAATTTGTAAGTACAACTGTTACTAAGCCATACGAAATTGCTTATTGGCGTAAGCATCCTAACTTGCATGGTTGGATGGAACGTCTTTGGCGAAGCAAGGGTATGCCCGGCACAGGCAATAGTGACGCTACATTTAATGGCATTGAGTTAGAACTAAATTGGGATGACTTAGATGAACTTGAACGAGCGATTCGGCATAGTCAACTTCCAGATACTGAAGGTTTCTTTTTCGGTAATCCTGCAGACAGTCACTACTATGAACAAGACCTTGAGTTTGTAAACAATGCTAAGGCAGAAGTGTTCTTAGGATTAAAAGTTTTTTATAACAGTAGCTGGTAATGTATATCACAAACAAATATCAGTCAGTGAAGTTACCATATAGCCCTGAGATGTTAGAGTGGTTATTGGTAACTTACCCAAATTCTAAATACTACATTGTAGAAGGAAAATAATATGTCAGCAAGTTGGATTAATAAACTAAACGAAAGTGATAGCCGCCTGCACAAGGAAGATGTTGTCAAACAAGCATTAGAGGCAAGTGTCCTAGGTAGCACAAACGCTATCAATTTCTTGTCTTTTGTAAAGGCATGTTATAATCCTTATGTGACATTTGGTGTTCGTCAAGTACCAGACACAGTAGGTATTACCGATGCAGAAAATCCTTGGGAAGAGTTTAATGAGTTGATGCTACAACTTAGCCAACGTAGATTGACAGGTCATGCCGCACGTGATGCTATTCAAATTACGGCTGAACGATTTGATAGTGAAGAATGGAATACATTCTTAGCACCTGTATTGCGTAGAGATTTACGTGCAGGTATTAGTGATAAAACAATCAACAAGATTTGTAAGAAAACAGATTACGAGATTCCTATCTTTGGTTGTCAACTTGCTACTAACAGTGAAGGTCGTCCTGAGATGAAAGGTATCAAACGCCTTGAGCCTAAGCTTGATGGTGTACGTGTATTACTAATGGTTATCCCAAGTGACTTTGGTGATGTTACTACTATTTGTTTCAGCCGCAACGGCAAACAGTTTGACAACTTTGGTCACATTGAAGAACAGGTGCGTAATAACTGGATTAAGATTGCTAGAGGACATCAGAACGCATTGATTAATGGATTCGTATTAGACGGTGAAGTGATTGGTAATACATTCCAAGAACTAATGCGACAGGCACGTAGGAAAGACAATGTGCAGGCTGACGATAGTGTGTTCAATATCTTTGACATTATTCCATTAAGTGATTTCCGTGAAGGACATTGGAATGCTCAACTGCACAAACGTATCAATATACTTGAACATATTCGGCACGTAGTTGACACTATGCCCAATGTTGAACTATTACCGCACATTATGGTTGATTTAGATACAGCCGCAGGTAAGGATCAACTTGAACGTTATGCCAAAGAT
>Ga0209401_1001002_pt1 | contig 19013 bp, 23 predicted proteins | sample M_140807_MF_Meta_FD_187318 | JGI IMG/M metagenome (GOLD analysis project Ga0209401, IMG submission 187318) | Freshwater microbial communities from Lake Montjoie, Canada to study carbon cycling - M_140807_MF_MetaG (SPAdes) (version 2) | ecosystem: Environmental > Aquatic > Freshwater > Lake...
CTGAAAGAATACGCCCATCAGCGCGAAGAACAGATGAAGGCGGGGATTGAGCCGCTTAGGTCTAAAGCCCAGTTCGCGGATCAGATGCAAGAGGTTATTGCGCCGTATATGCCGACAATTACGGGCCTGGGGATTGATGCTCCGAAGGCTGTAAAAGCCCTCATGGAAGCAGACCACATTTTAAGAAACTCGCAACCCGCTGAAAAGCACCAATATTTTGCTAGACTTGCACAAAGTTACGGAGTAAATTTATCTGATGTCGGTGGTTTGCAACAACAGACTGCCGTAGATCCAAATTTTTATGCCTTGCAAAACGAGCTTAATTCGGTTCGCGGCGAGGTGATGGGCTGGAAACAGCAGCAAGAACAGTTACAAAACCAAGCCCTTCTCGGAGAAATAAACAATTTCTCGCAGAAGGCAGAGCATTTTGAAGAAGCACGGCCTGTGATGATCCAGCTCCTACAGAGCGGCGTTGCGACCGATTTGCAAGATGCTTACGACAAAGCGGTGCGCCTAGATCCGGGACTTTTCGAGACCGTTCACGCGGGCAAACAAGCCCAAGTTGAGCAGACAAAAAGAGCCGGGGCCGATAGGGTTGCGAAAGCAGCAAGGGCGGCAGCGGTGAGCGTCAGAGGCTCCACACCCGGAGCGGCTACTCAATCCAAAGCGCAAGATCGTCGGGCGTTGCTGGCAGAGCAGTTTGAAAACCTCAGCGAACGACTCTAACCACTTTCAAGGAGCTAAAACATGGCATTCGCCAATAGTTCTGTAAGTGACATCATTGCGACCAACATTCAAAGTCGCTCGGGTGAGCTTGCAGACAACGTAACGAACAACAACGCGCTCTTGCGTAGGCTGAAGGAACGCGGAAACGTGAAAACGTTCTCCGGCGGTAACGTCATCCTGCAAGAGATTATGTACAACGACAGCACGACGAATAACACGAACTCTTACTCGGGTTACGAAGTGCTGAACGTGTCGCAAAACAGCCCGATCTCGGCTGCTCAGTTCGGCATCACCCAGTACGCTGCGGCAGTCTCTATCAGCGGCCTGGAGATGATCCAGAACAGCGGCAAAGAAGCGATCATCGACCTGCTCGACGGTCGCATGAACGTGGCTGAAGCGCAACTTGCTAACCGTATCGGTTCGGATATCTATCTGGACGGAACCGGCAACAGCGGCAAGAACATCACGGGCCTCGGCGCGGCTGTACCTGATGCACCAACCACCGGAACCTACGGCGGCATTAACCGTGCCACTTACTCGTTCTGGCGGTCGGTTGCATATTCTGGCGTGACGGACGGCGGCTCAGCTACCTCGGCCTCCAACATCCAGCAGTACATGGACTCGTTGGCTGTGCAACTAATTCGCGGAACCGACAAACCGGATCTGATCGTGGCGGATAACATTTATTACCGTCTGTATCTGCAATCGCTTCAGTCGATTCAGCGCATCTCTGACTCGGGCAACTCGTCTGCGGGTGCTGGCTTTGCTTCGCTGAAATACTACGGCGCGGGCATGGCCTCGGATGTTGTGCTGGACGGCGGTATCGGTTCGGCTGCGACTGCCTCGCATATGTGGTTCTTGAATACGAAATACATGATGTTCCGGCCTCATGTGGACAGGAATTTCGTACCGATTGGCGGCGAACGGCAAGCCGTTAACCAAGACGCTAAACCAACGTTTCATTAAAATGGTGTCTATAAACCTTCTCTGATTGACTTGGAAGCCCGGAAGCGGGCGACAGGGCGCAAGCGAAAGCAGCGTGAACGACTAAGTGAGAGGGCCGCGAAAGCGGAAGCGATAGTCTGAGCACCGATATAACTTTATTGAAGTCGGTGAGGGAGATCCGAAGCGGTTTCCCCGCCATCGAAAGATGGTCAGTAAGCCGAAAGGCTGAAAGTAACAGAATGATTGTGAAATTGATTGGATGGGCGGGCAATCTTACGTCCTCCGGCCCGCAATTTTGCGGCGTTTTGATCGCTTAAAGGAGAAGCAAAATGGCTTTTACTATCATTGAAAACCAAGCCGGTCTGCTTCAGATCGCCACCATCGACACGGGTGTAACCTCTCCGGGCGGCGTTTCGTCTGGAACGGCTACAGTTATCCCGACTCCGCCCAACGTCCTCGGGAAGATCGTTCGTGCTGACGATCCGACTTACGGCGAAGGCGAATTCATCCTGCTCGTTGGGGTGGCTTCAACGGTTGTCGGTTCGCTGGTGTCGTACAACGCAACGACCTATCAGACGGTTCTGGTTCCGAACACGGGTAACCAAGCCACTCCGGTGGCTGTTGCGATGTCTGCTAACCTGGCTGGCACGTTTGGCTGGTATCAGATCGAAGGCAACGCGGTGGTCAAGAAAACGGCAGTTGCGGTGACTCCGCAGGTGACGCTGTTCCTGTCTGCTACTGCTGGTCGCGTTAAGGTTCTTGCCTCTGCGGGTCTCCAGGTTCTCGGAGCGCGTTCGGCAAACCTTGCAACGATTGCTGCGACTGTTTCAACGGTCACGGTGACGCTGAACCGTCCTCACCTGCAAGGCCAGATTACTTAATATGGTCGAAGCAGTTCTGGATGTTGTTGGAAATACGGCCCCCAGCGTAATGCTGGGGAACGTAAAGCTGTCTTGTAAAAGGCAGCTTTCTTGGTTCGATTTCGATGAGAAGTCGAACGAGGAAAGCATTTGCATCGTTGGAGGTGGGCCGAGTCTTAGCGAATCGTTCCCACAACTGGCGGCGCGTTTTGAGAACGGCGCTCAAGTCTGGAGCGTCAACGGTTCATACGATTGGCTGCTGGAAAAAGGAATTGTCCCAGACGGTCATGTGATGCTGGATGCACGACCGGAAAACGTGCGGTTTGTGAAGAATCCAAAGCCGCAGACGCAGTTCTACATTGCCAGCCAATGTGATCCCTGCATATTTGACGCTCTGAAGGACTTTAACGTCGATCTGGTACACGTTCAGACTGAAGGAGTCTACGAGTACCTCGAGGACGAGAAAGAGCGTCCTGTGCATCTTATGGGCGGTTTAACGACTGTCGGGATGCTGGCAATGGTTCTTGCAAAGCTGAAAGGCTATAAGCGCATCTACCTGTTCGGCATGGACTCTAGCTATTCAGAAGAGCAGCACCACGTTTACAAGCAAGAGTCGAACGATGGCGAAACAATCATCACGGCTTCGATCCACGACCAGAAATACAAGGCTGCTCCGTGGATGTGCCAGCAAGTGAAAGACTTCCAGAACATTGCGCGAGAATTTGCGCAGGAAGATGTGGTAATCGAGGTCTGCGGTTCAGGTTTGCTCTATGCAATGGCGAAAGCCATGTCTATTCCCCTAACACAAAGGATCTAAAAAATGGCTATCCCTTCGCGTGTTCTCTCGTCCGGCAACTCCCCGCTGTCAACTATCAGCATCTGCGGTGATGGCGCAACGGGCCTCACGGCAACCGGCTCGACTGCAAGCGATGCGCTGCAACTGTCGGCCTGCTACAACTCAATCGGTACTGCTGCTGCATCGACCGGCGTAAAGCTGCCTCCGACTGAAGCGGGCGCGATGGTTGTGGTTTACAACGGCGGCGCTTCGACCGTAGCGGTTTACCCGTTCAATACGTCTTCAACGATTAACGCCGGAGCCACCAGCCTTTCGGTTACAGCAACGACTCGCGTTCTGTTTGTCGCCACTTCCGCAACCACTTGGGTTTCGATTGCTGGTGCTTAATTTCCCCACAGGAGATCAAAATGCTTGATAGTGATATCGGTAACGGAGACCAGCACTTGCACGTTGAGTTCTACACCTACGACAAAGAGCCGTACAAGGATCGTCCTTTTGTGCGGATCATCGTCCCCGGTGACAAAACGAACGTTGTAGACCAGCCCGTCAGGGATGACCACAAAGCGCGGTTCCCGCGTCAATGGCTGCATTTCCAGATGCAAGGTGCGCCGCAAGCGATTGGCACTCCTTTGCAGGAATGGTGCAAGGATCAGCCGGTAGAGTTTACCGATTACCAGATGGCAGAACTGCAAATCCTGAAGTTCCAGACTGTTGAGCAAGTCGCCACGGCCTCGGATGGTCAGCTTCAGCGTGTCGGCATGGGCGCTACTGGTTTGCGGGATAAAGCGCGGGCGTATTTGCTGAACAAAAACCAGAGCGAGAGTTTTTCAGAACTGGCGAAAACTCGCACAGAACTGGAAGAACTCAAAGAACAGATGGCAGAACTGCTGGCAGAAAAACGCAAGCCGGGACGACCTAAAAAAGAGGTTTAGCTATGTCGAGCACGATGCTCCAGTTGGTGCAACAGGTAACGAACGAACTCGGGGTCTCGACTCCCGCCTCTGTCGCCGGTAATACCAACCAGGACGTTGTGCAGATCCTCGCGCTCATGAACGCTTGCGGTTATGAATTGCTGCGTAAAGCTGATTGGCGCGAGCTCACAAAGCAGAAAATATTTTACACCGAGTACCTGACCACAACAGGAACGTGGACGACCGCAGCCCGCACGATTACCGGCATCCCAAGCACCGTAGGGCTGGACACGACTTATCAAGTCATCGGGACGGGCATCAACCAGAACACGTTTATAGCCTCTGTTGATTCTGCAACGCAGGTAACGGTCAATCAAGACTTCGCTGCCGCTGGGACGGCTGCTACGGCGTATTTCCAGAAGATGAAGTACGACTTTCCAAGCGATTACGAAAGCCTTGTCCCGCGCACGATGTGGGACAAATCCAAGCATTGGGAGATGCTCGGCCCCGAAAGCGCCCAGCAATGGGAATGGCTGCTTTCTGGCTACATCTCTACAGGCCCAAGGATTCGCTGGCGCTTGCTCGGATCGTACTTTCAAATCTGGCCCGGTTTCTCCAATGCCGAATGCCTGGGCTTTGAATACAGGTCGAACGGCTGGGCGTTAAGCGCAGCGGGTGCGGTGAAAACCAGCTTCACGGTGGACACGGATACCTGTATTTATCCCTCGCGGCTCATGGTTTTGATGACAAAGCTGAAGTATTTTGAGGCGAAAGGCTTTGACACGACTGCGATGTTTAGGAATTTCGCTTACGAACTCGAGGCAGCGATGGCGCTGGATATGTCCTCTGCGAACCTGAGCTTCGCGCCGCGTCCGGGTAGTGTTTTGATCGGCTACGACAACATCCCGGATTCCGGCTACGGAGCGAACTGATGGCCCGTAATCTCGTCCAAGGAACCGCCGCTAGGGTTGCGTCTGTTCCCGCTCCCGTGGGCGGCTGGAATGCGCGGGATTCGATTGCGAACATGGATCCTCTGGACGCGGTTCAACTGACAAATTTCTTTCCCAGCGTGAGCAACGTTGTTCTGCGCGGCGGGTACATCCAATGGGTAACTGGAATCACGGGGCAAGTCGAATCGCTTATTAATTACTCAAGCGGCGCGGCGGATAAATTGTTTGCTTGGGCGGGAGGAAAAATCTATGACGTTACGTCTACAGGGGTCGTGGGCGCTGCGGTAAAGACAGGACTGACTAACTCACGCTGGGAGCATATAAACGTCACCACAGCCGGAGGAAGCTATCTCTACTGCGTAAACGGGGTCGATGCCCCGTTGCTTTACGACAATGCAACATGGGCAAGCATCACCGCAATATCGACAATTGCGATTACGGGCGTTACAACAACCACCCTCTCTAATATTGCGTTGCACAAGAGCCGCGTCTGGTTCATTCAAAAAAACACTCTGAAGGCTTGGTATTTGCCCGTAAACGCGGTTGGTGGGGCGGCGCAGGTTCTGGATCTGAGCGCTATTGCAAAGTACGGCGGGACGCTTGTAGACCTTGACACATGGACGCTCGACGCTGGTTATGGCGTGGACGATAACCTAGTGTTCATCACCAGCAACGGCGAAGCCATCGTCTACAGCGGCACAGACCCCTCCAGCGCGAACACTTGGGCGCTGATCGGTGTCTGGAAGCTCGGCTCTCCCGTGGGAAATCGCTGCATGATGAAATACGGCGGCGATCTGTTGATTATCACATTGGACGGTTTGGTTCCCCTGGCGGGATCATTGCAGTCCTCTCGCCTAGATCCCCGAATCGCACTATCGAACAAAATCCAAGGTGCGATTACGACTGCGGTGACAACTTACGGAAGTAATTTCGGGTGGGAAATTCTCTATTCATCCAAGAATAACGCGCTGTGGGTAAACGTCCCCGTCCAAGAAGGCGCGAGCCAAGAGCAATATGTGATGAACAACATTACAAAAAGCTGGTGTAACTTTACCGGCTGGAACGCAAACGTGTGGGAAACGTTTAACGACGATCCTTACTTTGGCGGCAATGGCTTTGTCGGCAAGGCTTGGGATAGCGAGTATATCGACGACACAAACAACATCACGACCGTTGCGCTGCAAGCGTTTAATTACTTTGAGTCTCGCGGTGTAAAGAAATACTTTACAAGAGCGCGGCCTAGTCTGTTTACGGACGGTCTTCCCTCGGTCGCTGTCGGAATGAACGTCGATTTTGACCTTGCCGATACAACCGCAACGTTGTCGTTTTCTCCCAGTCCTGTGGCGATTTGGGACACATCCCTTTGGAATTCGTCCATTTGGGGTACTGGGCTGCAAATCACTAACAACTGGCAAGGGATTACAGGATTGGGCTATTGCGGCGGGATTCAGCTAAAGAGCAGTTCTCAAGGCTTGCATATAGAGTGGGCCTCAACGGACATTGTGTACCAGAGCGGATGGGCTGGAATATAACCACTCGGGCGGGCGTGGGCCATTGGGTCGCAAAGCGCGTGCGTGGCGGGTATTTTGAGGGCCGATCTACCGCAATCGGTCTTGAGCGTGATGAGGAGCTTGTTGCTGGTGTGATCTACGAGAACTGGAACCACAAGAGCATCTGGTGTCACATAGCGGTTGAAGGAAGGCTTACGCCAAAGTACCTGGCGGCGATATTCGATTACCCGTTCAATATTTGCCAAGTGGACAAGATTATCGTGCCTGTTGGAAGCGAAAACGACGAGAGCTTGCGGCTAGTGAAAAAGATGGGTTTTGTCGAAGAGGGCAGAATCAAAGACGGTCGCCCGGACGGTGACATTGTATTTTTGACGCTGGCGCGGGATTCGTGCCGGTACACAGGAGAACGATATGGGAAAAGACTCACCCAGCCCGCCCGCTGTGCCTGACTACCCAGGAGCCGCTCAAGCACAAGGAGTTGCAAACGAAGCCACAGCCCGCCTTCAGGGGCGGATGAACAATCCCAACATTTCCGGCCCGCTTGGAAGCCAGACGGTAACGTTTGGAACGCCGAGTTTCGACCAAGAAAACTACGACAAAGCAATGTCTGCGTATCAAGCCAGTCCCCGCGGGGCGGTTCCGATGCAGAGCCAATTTTATACTCCAACCGGATACGACGATCAAAGCGTGTTCGATACCGCTGGCTACCAGAATGCAATGAACAAATGGGCGGCAGGAACGAACGCGCCCACGAGGGAGCAATACACAACCACCACGGGCGGCGACCAGCCAACGATTACGCAGACGCTGACCCCGCAAGCTCAAGCCACGCTAGACGCTCAACAGCGCGTCCAACGCGCTCTGGCAGGGCTAGGTGAGCAAGGGCTAGGGACTGCCAGCCGAGTGCTTGGAACTGGCTTTAATCCAAACCTCGCAGGACTTCAGACAAACCTCGGCAACGCTGGGCAGATTTCTCAAGCGCCGGATCTAAGCAGATACGGTCAAGCAAGCGGAAACGTCAACGCGGGGCAGATTTCGCAAGCGCCCGAGCTTTCGCTGTACGGCATGGCTGGCGCGAACGTCAACGCGCAAGGCGTAAATGCAGGGCCGCAAGCGGGGCAGTATGGAATGTCGAGCGGCGGTCCGAGTGCGGGGCAATACGGATACGCAGGTGGCGGGCCGCAGTCTGGGCAATACGGATTCGCAAGCGGCGGTCTAAACACAAGCAACGTTGCCGCCATGCCGGTCAGCGCAGGAATGACGGGCCAAAACGCGATTATGAGCCGTTTGGCTCCGCAGCTTGAAAAGTCTGATGCAGCAATGCGGCAGAGGCTTGCAAACCAAGGTTTAGTCGCTGGTGGCGAAGCGTATGAGAACGCAATGTTGTCGCAAAACCAGCAAAAGAACGACCTTCTGACTCAAGCCGCTTTGCAAGGGATCGGTCTGGATACTGCCGCGAACGCTCAAGGGTTCAACCAGGCGTTGGCAGCGGGGCAATTTGGCAACCAAGCGGTTGGGCAAAACTTTGGGCAAGGTGTGACTGCCCAGCAATTGCAAAACGCTGGCATTGCCCAGAATTTCGGGCAAGGACAAGCCGCAAACGCTGCACAAAATGCCGCCATTGGGCAGAATTTCAATCAAGGTTTGTCTGCTCAACAAGCTCAAAACGCTGCTGCCCAACAACTTTACAACCAAAATATGGGTGTGCAAGGCTTGCAGAATCAAGCAGTCGGTCAGAACCAGCAAGCCGCATTATCTCAGCAACAAGCCCAGCTTGCCGCCCAGCAGCAAGGTTTCGGGCAAAATGTTACGCAGCAGCAACTGGGCAACCAAGCAATCACTCAGAATCAGCAGGCTGCATTGCAGCAGCAACAAGCCGCACTTGCTGCACAAAACCAGCAATTTAACCAACTGTTGCAAGGTGGTCAGTTCGGCAATACTGCCCAGCAGCAAAGTCTGCAACAGCAGCTTGCGTTGCGTAATCAGCCGCTGAACGAGATTACAGGACTCATGGGTGGATCGCAGATCCAGATGCCACAGTTTCAGGGCTACCAAGGCAGCAACATTGCTGCGGCTCCGGTCTTTGCTGGAGCTCAGGCTGCTGGACAAGCGGCAATGGATCAGTACGGGATTCAGTCCTCAAACGCAAACGCGCAAAATGCAGGGCTGTACAACCTTGCGGGTGCTGGGATGATGGCGGCTGCGCTCTAATGCTTGGACTTGCATTTTCTGGTGGTAAGGATTCTCTGGCTTGCTGGTATTTATCCAAGCATCTGAATCCTGTAGTTTTGTGGGTAAATACTGGCACAGGCTATCCAGAAACATTAGAAATTGTAAATGAGATAAAAAGCCAAGCATTTCAATTTGTAGAAATTAATTCTGATAAGCAAAGGCAAAATGATGAATGGGGTTTGCCATCAGATATTGTGCCAATTCATTTCACAAATACTGGAATGCAAATTAGTGGCATCAAGCCAACAAAGGTGCAGAGTTATTTGGGATGTTGTTACGAAAATATAGCAAATCCGTTAATGCAAAAATGCAAAGAAATGGGTATTACTGAATTGATCAGAGGACAACGACTAGACGAGAGTTATAAATCGCTTGCAGTTAATGGCTCAATGGTTGATGGCATTAAGTTTTTGCAGCCCATTGAAACATGGACAAAACAGCAAGTTTTAGATTATTTGTTAGACCAGCGCGGCAGTTTGCCAGAGCATTACTCAATAGATCATTCGAGCCTTGATTGTTATGATTGCACAGCGTTTTTAGAACATTCGGCAGATCGGGTTGCGTGGACAAAACAGCGTCATCCTGACCTTTACGAGATATATGCAAAGAGAATGGAAGCACTAAAAATGACATTACAACCCAGCCTAAAAGCAATGGGGATGGTATGAACGAACTCTACAACTTCAATCCAGACGAGAAGCGCATGGCCCTGGCTGCGCTGTTGCAGAACTCAGCCAGCCCTTACCAACGATACAAAGGGCCGATGGGTACGCCGTCATCTGCTGGAATGATGGGCAGTTTGGGTGAAATGATGAAGTACATGAAACGCTCCCCGTTAGAACAAGCCCCTGTCGAAGATCGGTCTACGATGTACGACCCCGCTTCGCAGTACGTCAATTTTGAGGGTTGAAAATGGCTAATCCTACAGTTGCTTTTAACTTGCCGAGTCCGTACCAAGCGGATCTGGACAAGATCGCCCAGCAGCAGAAGATGGCTGAACTGCTTCAAGCGCAATCGCTTCAGCCGACTGAGCGATATAGCTACAAGGGCATTGAAGCGCGGAGTCCTGTGACTGCTGGCCTTGCCAAAATGCTGCAAGGCTTTACAGCTATGAAAATGCAGGAAAAAGGGCTAGAGGAGCAGAAGGCTCTTGGAGAGCGGTATCGCAGCGATCAATCGGCTGATTTCACCAACATTGCAAAAATGCTTTCTGCGCCTGCGGTTCCTGGACAGGCTGAAGTCCCGGCAAGGATGGCAGAAATAGCGCCAGAAGAAAGGGCTCAATCGGCAGACTACGGTACGCCGTTGCCTGGAGCCGCCATTCCTGCTGTTCCCGCTCGTCGCGCAGGACAAATTGACCCCGAAATGATGGGTCAAGCTAAAACTCTTGAAGGGCAGCAAATGTTAATGGCGCAGCTTCTTTCTCAGATGGGGCCAGAAAAACTAACGGAAGTTAGTAAAGGCGGAAGTCTTTATAGCCCAAGAGAAGGAAAAGTTGTTTTTACAGCGCCAACAGAAGAAAAATTTGGCACTACGCCAATACATGAAAAAAGTGATACAAGCCCAACAGGTTACATTGGGTATGTATTAAGCGAAACGGGCAAACGCAAAGACCTTGGCCCTAGTAATCCAATGAACCAATTCACCACCGGAACGTTTGATGCTGGCGCAAGACTAAAACAAGATCGTGAACTATCCGACCGTGCGTTTTATAATTTGACAGCAAATCAACGCGCAAACCTTGAAAATGACGCAGCACGGCTTGGTATTAGTGCTTCGCAGTTGTTTTACGACACAGGCTTAAAAGGTGGTGGTGGCGCAGTATTGCCGCCACAAAGCGCGGTTCCACAGCAAGCAATGCCGACACAAGGTGTTGCTGCTCCGCGTCCTATGGTTCCGACTGCTGCGCCTCAGCCTGTGGTTCCTGCTGCTCCGCAACCGGGCGCTATGGTTCCGCAAGGAGCGGCGCAATCCGTACCATCAAAAACTGGAACGCTCGGTTCTACAACAAATAACTCAGCCAGCACACAAGTTGTTTCGCAATCTTTGAATAACCGTCCAATTCCTCCTAAATTGTTAGATTTAGCGGCAGCAGAAAAACTTAAAGGTACAGGCGCAAATGAAAACACATTGCGCGATGAATATAACAATTTAACAAAAGATTTTAGAGTAGTCCAAGACGCTCACGAAAAAATAAAAAGCGTTGCAGCAACAGGCGCTGGCGATATGTCTTTGCTTTATAGCTTTGTTAAATTGCTTGATCCGGGTTCTGTTGTAAGAGAAAGCGAATTTGCTGCTGCTGCGGCTTCTGGTTCTTTTGGTGAACGCATACAAGGCGCAATGCAAAGGGTGATAAGCGGTCAAAGGCTTCCTGACTCATTAAGAAATGATTTTATCCGCGAAGCTGATAATCTTTACACATCGCAAAAGAAAGGAACAGATAGATTGACCGCTAGTTACACAGGTATGGCTAAAAGGATGGGATTAAACCCAGAAAACGTTATTGTTGATTATGCTTCTAAAGCAGGAACTGCCATGCCTCCCTTGTCTTCTTTGGTTGAAGGAAAAACAACCAATTTTGATAATGGTCAGTCATGGACATTGCAAAATGGCAAACCTGTACAGGTGAAGTAATGGGCGATTCTTGGAAAGTAATATCCGTAACGCCAACTGCTGAGCAACCTAATGTTGAGCAACAAAGCCAACTTTCTGAGTCTGTAACTCAGCCAAGCAATTGGAAAGTTGTATCGCAGCAACCTAACAAGCCATTGTCTTGGGCTGATGTTCCTGGGCAAATGATTAAAAATTTGCCATCAAGCGCGATGAACTTTGTTGGAGGCATGGCGCAAGCTGTTAGGCATCCAATAGATACAGCTTCAGCATTGGGCGATGTAGCTGCTGGTGCGCTTAAAAATATTGTTCCAAAACCTATTGCCGATTTTATAGATAAATTTGACGCGAATCCTGATGCCGCAGATCGCGCCGTAAATGCGGCAAACGCAATGGGAGGTCATTTCAAAGAACGATACGGCAGCGTTGACGGTATTAAAACAGCATTAGCTAAAGATCCCGTTGGCGTTGCTGGCGATCTTTCCATGTTGTTATCTGGCGGCGCTGCTATTGCGCCACGCGCTGGCGGCATAGCGGCTGGGTTAACAACAGCGGCAAATGTTACAAATCCCGTAACTGGATTAATTCAAGGATTAAAAGCGGTCGGCCCAGCGGTTGCTTTAGGTTCTAAACAAGGTCTTGGCATGGCAACCGGCGTGGGCGCTGAAAACGTTGGGACGGCGTTCAAAGCTGGTAAAGAAGGAACCACCGCTTTTCTAGAAAACATGGCGGGACGGGTAGCAAAGACTGATGTGTTAGATCAAGCTCGGCAAGCTCTTGCTAATATGAGGGCAACAAGGTCACAAGACTACAAAACAAACATTGCAACAACTGCGGCAGACACAACCCCGCTAAAATTTGGCGATATTGATACCGCGTTAAGTGATGTTACTGCTAGTTTGCAACAGGGCGGTCACTCCAAAATAGGAACGGCAGAAACTGCAAAAGTTAAAGAAGTAAAATCAATCGTCAAAGAATGGCGCGATGATCCAGCCGCGCATACTGCGTCCGGGTTGGATGCGCTTAAACAAAGGCTTGACGCTGTTTATCCTGAAAGCCCAGTACACAATCAAGCGCAACGAGTTATCACAACGGTACGAAATGCAGTAAAAGATACCATCGTAAAACAGTCGCCAGAATATGCTTCAACAATGAAAGCATACGAAGAAGCGATTAGCCTTGAAAAAGAAATAGAACGCGCTCTTTCTTTGGGGCAAAAAGCATCAGCAGATACCGCACTAAGGAAGCTAACTTCTCTTGGCAGAAACAACGTCAATGCAAATTATGGGTACAGGCTGGATCTTGCAAAAGCCTTAGAACAAGGCGGCAATGCAGACTTGATGCCAGCGATTGCTGGTCAGACAATGAGTTCGTGGACGCCTCGAGGATTGACTGGGCAATTAGGTGCGCCAGCAACAGCAGGGGCCGCTTTGATGGGCAGTCCGGCAATGGCTCTGGCGTTGCCGTTTATGTCGCCGCGCTTAGTAGGGGAGGGCGCTTATCGGGCGGGTCAACTGGCGAATCTATTGCAAACTGGAGCAAATAAAGTTGCTGCGATTCCAGGCGTAAGCCAAGCAGCCGCATTAGCAAGCAAAATCCCAATGACAAGCGAACAAGCTAGACTTGCTGCTTTGCTTGCATCTCAAGCGGGTACAGCAACCCAACAGCCAGCAAAAAACGAAAGGTAAAATCATGAGCTACTCAGGAAACGGTACCTTTTTAATCAACAGCGCGGGTCAGCCTGTTGTCCCCGGTACAACGATCACCACGACCGCGTTTAACGCGCTCACAGCGGATCTGGCAACCGGACTAACCACAGCGATGACGAAGGACGGGCAGACCGTTCCGACAGCCAATATCCCGATGGGCGGCTTCAAGCTCACCGGCCTGGGCGCTGGAACCTCGGCTACGGACGCGGCTCAGTTCGGGCAGCTTCAGAACGCTCCTGTCGCAACGCTGATAACGGTTGCGGGTGCTGATACGATTACCGGCACTCTGGTGCAGACGCTGACAGCTTATGCAACGGGGCAGCAATTCTCATTTGTTGCTGCGGGTACTAATACGACTGCGGTTACGCTGAACATTGACGGCCTTGGTGCAAAAGCTGTTACGCGAACCGGAGCGGTCGCTTTGGCTGCTGGCGCTTTAGTTTCGGGTCAGATGGCAATCGTTGAATATGACGGGACGCGGTTCCAGCTAATCAACGCAAACGCTTTTACTAATTTGACAGTTTCGGGTGCGCTGACTGTCGGGACGACTTTAGCCGTCACCGGCGTAGCCACCTTAACCGCCCAGCCGATCCTGTCCAGCCTCACCGCCTCCCTCCCCGTGTTCTCTGACGGCTCCAAAGGGCTTGTCTCCAACGCGATGACCGGCACCGGCTCGGTGGTTATGTCTGCCTCCCCGACATTGACGGGAACGATTGGCGCTGCGAGCCAGACTCTTTCGGGATCGTTGACGGTTGGGACGACTTTGGGCGTGACTGGAGCCGCAACGCTCTTAAGTACCCTTGCCCTCGGCACTTCAGGCATGACGGTGACCGGAAGTGCGACTGCATGGGGATTTGGTGTAGCCCCAAGCGTCTGGACAAACAACTATCTGGCGCTGGAAGTTAGGAACAAAGGGAACGGTATTTCGGTGTCCTCGCAAACGGACACAACAGTTTCAACTAACTGGTACTACAGTTCGGGCCAAAAGTTTGCCGGTACTGGCTACGCTAGCAATTATGTTCAAGATAGTGGAACTCACTATTGGTCTACATCTTCCGCGTCTGGCACCGCAGGTAACACAGCAACAATGACCACGCTGATGTCAATAAGTGCCGCAGGTGCCGTAACCATACCCGGCACCCTCGGCGTGACGGGGGTTTCAACCCTGACCGGCGGCGCAACAATTGGCACCGGCAGCAATGTCTTGGGCTTGAAAATCGCATACCTTACTGCTGATAATCAGTTAAACAGCAGCACAACACTAACCACGCTATCTGATTTGACTGTTGCAATCGGGGCTGGCGAAACGTGGCTAATTGAGTGGAAGCTGCGCGTGGGTGCAAACCTAGAGGCAACGGGATTAGGGCTGGCTGTTGATACGCCAGCAAGTGCAACGCAAGATGTGTTTTACCAATACATCCCAAGTGCTCTTGACCTTATTAGCGGGGTCTACACCGGCCCTGCAATGGTTCAATCAACCACGACAGATGCGGCCCGTGTTGATTGGACGGCAGCAGAAATCTTATATGGTGGAAGAGCCATTGTTACTGTCAGCGCAAGGGTTACTGCCTCGGGCGCGGGAAACGTATTAATACAGTTTGCACAAGAGACATCCACCGGAACTTCCCTTATTGTTTACCGTGGCTCGTCCATGAAGGCGCAAAGAGTTACATAAATAAAACTCTAATTACAAATTAAGGACACAACGTGAGCGAAGAACTGAAAACCGAGCCGCAAGACATTGTGCAAGCAGTCCAGATGCAGCGGGACACAGCCCTGAACGAGGTCGTGCATCTGAGGGCGCTGCTGGCTGCGGCTGGGCGCAGGATTGAAGAACTGACTAAACCCGTAGTCAAAGAAGAATGATGGCGACCGTTAACGAACTCGACGTTCGCCTGACCTCCCATGAGGCGGTGTGCGAACTGCGCTATGACACCATCAACGCCCGGTTGAAACGCATTGAGCATATCGGCTTTACCGTTGCGGGTTTCATCATTGCTTTGCTCATCCACCTTGTCCTGAAGGTATAACCATGAAAAAGCTGCTACTCCTTGCGTTGCTTCCGTTCAGCGTGTCTGCTGCGGATCTGATGATCTGCAATGGTGAATACGCGCTCTGTGCTGCCTCCGGTTCTACGCCTACCGGAAAGACGATCACCGTTAAGGGTAAAGTGTTTCAAGAGGGGATGGCAGTCTGCCCCGTCCTTACGGGCCGCAGCGTGGCAAATGGTGCGCTGATGAATAACAGTTGCGATGCTCCTCCCGGCAAGGTCTGGAGCCTGTTTTCTACTGTCAGCGAAGCCCCCCAAGCGCCGACATGGGCCGTTGCCCCGTTGGTTCACCGCACTTTTGTCCTTAGTAAGACTGAAGGCATGAGCAATATGTGGGCGATGATTTGCGACAAGCAAGCCAAGAAAACGAATAACGTACAGCTTGCTTCCTGTTACGGCCCGATCAACGAATCCCCGCTGACCAACGGTCATGTAAAGATGGGATCGACAATTGTTACCGATGCTCCGGTTGGAGCGTTGAATCCCGTAGGCGGAAACTTTTAGGAGACTATTATGGGCTTTCTCAGGAAACGGTTTGGTGAACCCTCGACGCTTGCAGGTCTGGGGATTCTGTTTGCAGTTGGCATCCCGATGGTGCCGCCGCAATATCAAATGCTGGCGCAAGGGCTGGCAGCGGCTCTGGGTCTGGGTGCGGCTGGACGGGCAGATCCGAGCAACAAGTGAAAGAGAAAACGCTGATCGTCGTAATCGGGATGGTTAGCGTGACTCTTTGCTTGATCTTGTTGTCTATGGTTGCGGTGATGTGCGCTGGGTTGTTTGACCCTGTTGTGGATAACTCCGAGATATTCAAGCTGATAGGCCCAGCCTTTCAAACCATCGTTGGCGGGTTTATTGGATTGTTAGCGGGAATACAGGTCAATCAAAATGAACCTAAGTGAGCATTTCACCCTTGCTGAACTGACCCGTACCGATCACCGGGCGCTAGACAACACTCCAGACGCAGACGCACTAGCCAATCTGCAAAGACTGGCAGAGTTTCTGGAGCAAGTTCGGGAGGTGCTGGGCAACAGGGTGGTGGTAATCAATTCGGCCTACCGCAGCAAAGCCGTCAATGATGCCGTAGGAAGCAAGGATACGAGCCAGCACAGGCTCGGCTGCGCGGCTGACATCAGAGTGCCGGGGATGACTCCAGACGCGGTGGTAAGGGCTGTACGGGCCTCTGGGCTGGCCTACGACCAACTCATCAAGGAGTTCGATGCCTGGACGCATATCAGCATACCCAACTTGCCGGCAAAACCCCGAAAAATGGCGCTGATTATCGACAAGACCGGAACCCGGCTATTTCCCGCTGATCCAACTGGGCTGGCGGCGGTGTAAGCAACTTTGACAGCGCCAGGTCTTGATCTTGCCGCCTCGCCCCTTCGGAACCAGCTTAACTGCAACGTTCATCTGGCAAGCGCCGCATAATTTTTGACTAGGGTTAATGTCCTTATTCATAGCTTCCGCATCCTGAGCGCAACTCGCGCACGTTGATATCGTTTTTCTATTTGATCCGGCGTGTTGATGCCTTGCCGAATAATTGTGACTTGATCGCAACCCGCGAGGGCAAGTTTGGGCGGCGCGAGCCATGATGGAAGGGGCATTATCTCTACAGGCGTTTTTCGTTTTGTCATTGTTGTCTAAAAGTTAGAAAAAAAAACGGCTGACCTGTGCAAGCCAGCCGTAAAAACGCAGCGAGTGATAGGAGCAGATCTCGCTACGTCAAATCAAACCCTCGACCGAATAGCTGCGGGTGGGAGTCTGCCATTCCTTGTTGGGCGCAGGCGTGATCCATGACAGATCGTGCCACACAAGCCTGTTGTTCGGGTACGCAATCCACGGCCCTGACTCTAGCGCGATCACATGGTGGTTCTTGTGCTGGTCTGGCGTTTCGCTCCAGCCGGTCTGCATCCAATCCACCGTAAACAGGTAGTTGCCTTTGCGGATCTCACCGTCCCGGCCCAACGCAGTAACCGCATGGTTTTTCAGGAACGGCAACGCAACTACGGTGAATTCGTACCCGTAGCTGTCCCACCAGCAGGACTGCTCTATCGGCAGCGGGTCGCATGGCTTGCTGCATATCATGTGGATCGGCATTCTGGCCCATTGAGCGCCGCTGGCTAGCATGACTTGGAACATCGGTACACGCGCTGGTTCGGCGCGGAACGCAAAGGCTACGGCTGGCGTAAATTCTCCGTGGCCTCGCTTTTCGTCAAACAGGAATTCGTTCCGCACGAAACATTGGATGTACGGCGTATCACCTAGCAGAATCATATTAGTCCTTTATGTACACAGAGCAATGCCAATGCTGGCGACCAGGCACAGGACAAACATCATCCAAAGCGCCCAATCGGGCCACGGTTTCACGCGGCCCCCTCGCGTATGGGAGCGCCACCATTCAGGGTGGTGCCGCTCATTTCGGTAGTCCCCCTGTGGTGTGGTGGCGCTTCATAACGCTTCCCATAGTAGTTTCTGTCCTTGCAGGATTGCTGCGGTATCAACGCGAGGGCGGCTTGGCACGTTCCAATTCCCCCCCCCCCGCTCGCCAATCAGTTTCCAACCAGCTGCGCGGAGGCTCGCCCCGCCCTCTGCTGGCAGCGTGTATGTCATCAGCCTGCGGTATCCCAATGCTTTGGCAACCCGCCACGCGGCCCCGTAGAGCATCGAACAGGCGTTCCTAGCCCCATCGGTACAACAGCGGTTGACTTCCAACGTGTAGCCGTTGTCGCTGTTCCTTGCTACCGGCCTGCCGACCATTACCACACCGCGCACCTTTCCGTCAGCATCTGATACTGCGATGCAGAACTTGCACCCCGGCATCGGCTTGTGGTGACGGTGCAGGGTCGCAACAAAAGCATTGGCCTCCGCAAAGTCGATGGGCGTTACGGTCAGCACCCCTATCGCTCCCCTGCGTCACGATAGCGATCCACTAAATCGTCAAACTGATGGACACCCATCAGCGCCTCGTTGTACAACTCGGAAAACTTCCTTGGGTTAAGTGTGCGGATGTACTCGTACCGTGCTGCGCGGTCGTAGAGTTCCGCCCCCGGCAGTTGTTTCGCCCAGTCAGGACGATCTGTTGCTGCCGTTGCGGATGGGGCTGACAGCGCATTGATCGCGGCTTCGATGGTGGCGCGATCATAGTGGGCCAGATCACGCAGCCTCGCCAGCAGTTCGTTGTTCATTTGCTGTCCCTCCACTTTTCTGCCCACGTTGCAACTCCTTCCGTCATTTCGCAGACCATCGTTGTCGCCGCCCGTAGCTTCTCCCGCATCCCGTCGATCTCGCTATGCAGGTTTGCGATTGTTGTCCGGTGGACAATCAACTGCTCAAGCAACGCATCGCGTTCGTGCTCTGCCCTCTGCGCCCGTCCCTGAAATTGCGGCAACAACCTCTGCTTGAGATCCGCAAGTTCTTCCACGGCAGAGCAACTGCCGGGTGTCGGGCAACCGCGAGGCTCAACCGTTGCCACCGTCTCCGACGGCAGCGCGTCGATCTGCCGGATGAAATGGGAGATGAGGCTGTCATCGCCCCTCGTCTCCTCGCTGCCGTCTATCCTGTCGAGGAGCCACTCGCGCAGGTCGTATAGCCGCGATGGGGCATGGTGGCTACGATCAGTCATCGCGGCTATCCTCTGCGACCAATTTTGCTCTGTAGTCTTGCATAGCCTTTCCCCTCACGAATTGAGTAACTGTCCCGGTTTGCTTGTTCCT
>Ga0209401_1001005_pt1 | contig 18932 bp, 18 predicted proteins | sample M_140807_MF_Meta_FD_187318 | JGI IMG/M metagenome (GOLD analysis project Ga0209401, IMG submission 187318) | Freshwater microbial communities from Lake Montjoie, Canada to study carbon cycling - M_140807_MF_MetaG (SPAdes) (version 2) | ecosystem: Environmental > Aquatic > Freshwater > Lake...
TCAGCTCCGCCACGGCGATGGCGGGGTGGGTGTCGTTGAGCTGCACCGCGAACTTGTGGTGGAACTCGGTGGGGGCCATGCCCTGGCCCTTGAGGATGCGGAACATGTCCTGCAGGGAGCAGGACACAAAGAAGATCTGCTGGCTGAGCCGCAGCCGCTTGCCCTGCTCCATCTCATCGTTGGGATAGAGCACCTTGGAGAGGGTTTCCGATTGCACCTTCTGCAGCACGGCGCGGGTGTAGTCGCCGGCGTTGAAGGAGGCGAAATCGAAGGATTCCGGCGCCTGGGCACTCCACAGCCGCAGGGTGTTGGCGGTGTGCACGCCGCAGCCGAGGATCGGGGTGTCGTAGGCCACGCCGATCACGTTGTGGCCGCCGATCTGCACCGGATAGTTCCATTCCGGCCGGATCACCTCCCAGGGGTTGCCGCGGGTCAGCCAGGGGTCGGTGCTCTCCTGCTGGCCCTCCGGGCCGATCTGCTGGCGGAAGATGCCGAATTCGTAGCGGATGCCGTAGCCGATCGCGGGGAGCTCCAAGGTGGCCATCGATTCCTGGAAGCAGGCCGCCAGTCGGCCGAGGCCGCCATTGCCCAGGCCGGGCTCCGGTTCCTCATCGATCAGATCCTCCAGGGAGAGCCCCAGGGCCCGGCAGGCTTCTTGGGCCTCGGCGTGGATGCCGAGGTTCACCAGGTTGTTCTCCAGGTGGGGCCCCAGCAGGTATTCGGCCGAGAGATAGGTGGCGGTGCGCACGTGGGCGCGGGTGTAGGTCTCGGCCGTATCCACCCAGTTCTGCAGCAGGCGGTCCCGCACCGCCAGGGCCAGGCAGAGGTAGTGGTCGTGGCGGGTGGCCAGGGAGGGCGATTTGGCCTGGGAGGAGAAGAGGTGGTGGCGCATCGCGCCCAGCAGGCCCTCCCCATGGGCCGCAAGGCCGGCGGGGATCAGGGGGTTGGGGGGGGTATTCATGGCGCTGCCGAGCGGATCGGGTATGGGGGCCTTCATCTTGCGGAACGGGGGGCCTTGCTGCACCAATCGATACCGGCTGCAGCAGCTTTATGGGGGCTTCCGGTTCGTTCTGAACTGGAACGGACCCGTTTGACGATCCAATTCTTTTCCGACCCAGGCAGGAGAGCACCGCGGCTGATCAGCACGGAGCTCAGTTCTCGCGCGCGAATCAATTCAGGATCTCGGGCGTGATGCTCCAGTTGAACTCGCTCTCCACCCTGGAGGAGCCAGAGAAGGTGCCGCTCACGGCGGCGGTGAGGTTGGGATTGGAGGAGGTGGCCAGGATGATGTAGCGGTCGTCGATATGGCCCTTGCCGCTCGGATCGAAGCCCCGCCAGCCGGCGCCGGGTAGGTAGATCTCCGCCCAGGCGTGCAGGTCGTAGCGCTTCGGCCGCGGTTCCACCAGGTGATAGCCGCTCACGAACCGGGCCGGCAGGCCCACGCAGCGGCAGGCTTCGATCATCAGCATTGCCAGGTCGCGGCAGGAGCCCACCCGTTCCTTGAGGGTGCGGCCGGCCGGCCAGGCCGGACCTACGTGGCGCTGGGTGTATTTCACCCGGTCCTGAATGATCTCAAGGAGCTGATCGAGGAAGCGCAGGGCCCGTTGATCGCTGCCCATCAGGGCCTCCTGGGCCAGATCCACCGCCGCCGGATCGTGCTGGCCATTGGGCAGCCAGCCTTCGATGGCGCCCATCAGATCGCCGTTGAGGCGTCCCACTGGATAGGGGAGCTGGGGTTCGTTGGCGGCCAGGCAGGTGTCCAGTGCCGGGGCCGCGCTGGTTTCCACCTCGCTGATCGCCCGAACCAGGAAGGTGTCGGTGCTGCCGAGGAAGCGGGCCCGCAGGATTTCATCGCCGCTGGCTGCCACCAACCCATAGAGCTGGTCGGGTTCGGGGGTGATGCGGCACTCGAAGCTCCGCAGCCGCTGGAAGCCATGGCCGCGGGGCTGGAGGCAGAAGCGGTGCTCTCCCAGCTGAACGGGGGCGCTGTAGCGGTAGCTGAGGGTGTGGGTTATGCGGGCACGCATGCCGGCTCTGAGTGGGAGGGATGGTCGGGGGCTTCCGGGGGGGGCGCGATGAAGTAGCGCTGCTCGATCAGGGTGTGGAGCTGGTTGAGGTCCTGCTGGAGCTGGTCGATCGCCTCATGGAGGCCGTTGGCGATCAGCTCCTCGATCCGGGTGAAGCTCCAGCGGGCCAGGGTGAGGCCGCTGAGGCATTCGAGCTCATCCGGGGCGCCGGGCACGGCGTTGCTGCGAACGATCCGCAGAGTTTCGCTGATCCGCTCGAGGCAGTAGCGCACCGAGCGGGGAAACACCGGATTGAGCAGCAGGAAACCGGCCACCGCCTCCGGCGCGATCGCCCGCTGTTGCGACTGGCGGAACATCTGATAGGCGCCGGCGGTGCGCAGCAGGGCGATCCACTGCAGTTCATCGAGCACGCCGCCCACTTCTTCGGGGGTAGGCAGCAGCAGGAAGTACTTCACATCCAAGATGCGCGTTGTTTTGTCGGCCCGCTCCAGCAGCCGCCCCAGCCGGCTGAACTGCCAGGAGAGGTCGCGGCTGAGGGTGGCATCGGTGATGCCGTAGAAGAGCTGGCAGGCGGAGCGGATGTCGCGGAGCTGCTCTTGGGGGGGTTGCTCCCAGAAGCTGGCTTCCTGCAGGCTCCAGTAGGTGGCGTTGAGGTGCTCCCACATCTCGGTGGTGAGCACATCGCGGATCTGGCGGGCATTTTCGCGGGCAAAGGCGATGCAGTTCACCACGCTGTTGGGGTTGTCTTCCCGGCGCACCAGGAAGTTCACAACGTCTTCGGGGCTGGCGGCGGGGCAGATCTTGTCGAAGAGGTCGCGCTCACCGCTGGCATCGATCAGAGGCAGCCAGGGTTCGGCGCTGCCGGGGGGGCAGTCGAGGGCCATCGCCTCGCTCACCTCCACAAAGCGGGAGATGTTCTCGGCCCGCTCCACATAGCGGTTGATCCAGTAGAGCGAATCGGCAACGCGGCTCAGCATGATGCCTTGCCTCCGATCGGGGCCGCGGCGGCTTCGATGCCGGTGTCCGCCACGATCCAGGTGTCCTTGCAGCCGCCGCCCTGGGAGGAGTTCACCACTAGCGAACCCCGCCGCAGGGCCACCCGCGTGAGGCCGCCGGGGGTCACCCAGTCACCCTTGCCCCGCAGCACGTAGGGGCGCAGGTCCACATGGCAGGGGTAGAGCTCACCTTCGCTGAGGGAGGGCACGGTGGAGAGCTCCAGGGTGGGCTGGGCGATGAAGTTGCGGGGATCGGCCTCGATCTTGGCGGCGAAGCTGGCGATCTCCTCGCGGCTGGCGTGGGGTCCGATCAACATGCCGTAGCCCCCTGCCTCCGCCACTGATTTCACCACCAGCTCCTGGAGGTGGGCAAGCACGTAGGAGCGGTCGTCGGGGCGTGCGCAGAGATAGGTGGGCACGTTCTCGATGATCGGCTCCTCGCCGAGGTAGTAGCGGATGATCTCGGGCACATAGGCATAGATCAGCTTGTCGTCGGCTACGCCGGTGCCGGGGGCGTTGGCGATCGCCACCCGGCCGGCCCGGTAGGCGGCCATCAGGCCCCGCACCCCCAGCATCGAATCGCTGCGGAACACGGCGGGATCGAGAAAGTCGTCATCGATGCGGCGGTAGATCACATCCACCGGAGCCAGACCCGTGGTGCTCCGCATCCACACCCGATCACCCTCGCAGACCAGATCGCGGCCCTCCACCAGCTCAATGCCCATCTGCTGGGCCAGATAGCTGTGCTCGAAGTAGGCGCTGTTGAACACACCGGGGGTGAGGAGCACCACCTTGGGGGTGTCGGTCCAGGGGGCGAGCTCCCGCAGGGTCTGGAGGAGGCGGGAGGCGTAGTTGTCGATCGGCTGCACGGTGCGGCCGGCGAACAGGCTGGGGAAGATGCGTTTCATCACCCGCCGGTTCTCGAGGAAGTAGGCCACGCCGGAGGGGCAGCGCAGGTTGTCCTCCAGTACGCGCCAGGTGCCGTTGCCATCGCGCACCAGATCGAGACCGGAGATGTGGCACCAGCGGCCCAGGGGCGGGGTGAGGCCCTGCATCTGGGGCCGCCAGCCCTGGGAGCTCTCCAGGTCTTCGCGGGGCACCACCCCGTCAGCGATGATCCGGCCCGGTCCGTAGACATCGGCTAAAAAGAGATCGATCGCCTGGAGGCGCTGGAACAGCCCCCGTTCCAGCCGCGCCCATTCGCCTGCGGCGATCAGGCGGGGCAGGGGGTCAAAGGGCAGGATCCGCTCCACCCCCTGGCTTCCGGAGTCATTGAGCCGAAAGGTGGCCCCCAGGCGCTTGAGCAGGGCCCCGGCGGCGGCATGGTTGCGGTTGAGCTGGTCAAGGCCCATCAGGCCGAGGGAGGAGAGCAGGGGCTGCAGGGCGGCACGGGGCGCGTCGGCGGCGCTGAAGTACTCGTCGTAGCCGTGGCTGGGCCGGTATTGCGTGAACATGCTCACCAGGGCAGTGGGGCGATCCTGCTGCGCGGCCGGGTTGGGTTCTGGTGATTCTTGTTACCAAAGGCAGGCCCGGGCCGCCGAACGGGTCCCGATGTCTCCCGCTGTGAGGAGCCTGGAGCTGTGGGATCGAGGGCGGCTTTGCCGCTGCCCTTCAAGGGAGACGCCTTGCCTCGCCGGGCCCGGCTTGATTCCGAACCCTGCGGACAGCTGATGGCTTGAGGTGCCCGGAGCTGGTCAATGGCAGCCATTGGCTCGCTAAGCGATTGCAGCCATCAACAGCTTTTCGCCGCGCAAAAAATCTCTTCAGGTTCCCGTTTGGCGCCAACCACGGTATTGTCGCAAAAGCATTTCCATCTTGCTTGTGCAGTTCACTCTTGCCGACGTTTGATGATGTCTTCCACGATCTTTTTCGCACGTTGGGCCGCCAAGTCGGCAATGGCTCTCTTCTTCATTTATGCCTTTAATGTTGCAGCGGTGGCCTTGCCGATCAGGCCCTTTGCTACGGCTTGGCAGATTTCCATGGTCGATGTCATCATCAATAACAGCATCTTTCCTTTGATGGGATTAGTGCTTGCCCATCTGGCAGCCTATCTCGACCCATCCGAGCCTCGCTTTGAGGCTTTCAGCCAAAATCTGCGCAGCTGGGCTCTGCTGGCAACGTTAGGTTTTCTGTTGATTATATCTCTTCAAGCCTACAATCTGGCCAAGGAAGTCGGGAGCTTCCGCCAGAATGCCACCACTGAACAGCGCGCTTATATCTGGTCGTTTAGCAAGGACAGTGTGAGGTCGATCCTGATCGCCGCTGCATTCGCATTCGCTTTCGGGGCAGCAGCTAAACGCTCGACCTGGCCAGAGTCACTCTTGGATGGGTTCACTTCCCACAGACAATCCCGATCCATAAGGCCGGAGCGCTCGGGTATTGCTCAATTTGTCAGTGATTTTAGGGCTAAGCTGCAAGGACAGTCTGAGCTGAATGAAAGCAGGCGAAGAATGCGTGAGCATGCTTCACGGGTTCAAGCTATAAAGAAGCAAGAAGAAAAGCAGGCTAGGCTCAAGGAAAACCATCTCAAGCAATTGAAGGCAAGGGATTCTCGCGAAGATCGCAATCGCAATTCGTGAATGCCTTAGGAATTTTGGTTGTTTTGGGATTTAGAGCAAGAAATATCTCTGCGCCATCGGCAACACCTCCGCGGGCTCACAGGTGAGCAGTTCGCCATCCGCGAAAACCTCATAGGTCTGCGGGTCCACCTCCACTTTGGGCAGGGCGCTGTTGTTTCGCATCGAGGCTTTGCCGATCGAGCGGGTGTTCACCACGGGCACGCAGGGGCGACGCAGGCCGAGTTTGCGGGGCAGATCGGCATCGAGGGCTGCCTGGCTCAGGAAGGTGAGGCAGCTTGGGGCGAGGGCGTTGCCGAAGGCGGCGAACATCGGCCGGCCGTGCACAGGACCCGGGGTGGGAATCGAGGCATTGGCATCGCCCATCTGGGCCCAAACGATCGAACCCCCCTTGATCACCAACTCCGGCTTCACGCCGAAGAAGCCCGGTTTCCAAAGCACCAGATCCGCCAGCTTTCCCACTTCCACCGAACCCACCTGGCTGTCGATCCCATGCACAATCGCCGGATTGATCGTGACCTTGGCGATGTAGCGCTTGATGCGGGTGTTGTCGTTGCGGCTGGAGTCCTCCGGCAGGTTGCCGCGCTGCACCTTCATCTTGTGGGCCGTCTGGAAGGTGCGGATGATCACCTCCCCCACCCGCCCCATCGCCTGGGAATCGCTGGCGATGATGCTGAAGGCCCCCAGGTCATGGAGGATGTCTTCGGCGGCGATCGTTTCGCGGCGGATGCGCGATTCGGCGAAGGCCACATCCTCCGGGATGCGTGGATCGAGGTGATGGCACACCATCAGCATGTCGAGGTGCTCCTCCAGGGTGTTGCGCGTGTAGGGGCGCGTGGGATTGGTGGAGCTGGGCAGCACGTTGGGCTCGCCGCAGATGCGGATGATGTCGGGGGCGTGGCCGCCGCCGGCCCCCTCGGTGTGGAAAGTGTGGATCGTGCGGCCGCCGATGGCGCGGATCGTGTCCTCCACAAAACCCGCCTCGTTGAGGGTATCGGTGTGGATCGCCACTTGGATGTCGAAGCGGTCGGCCACCGACAGGCAGCAGTCGATCGCCGCCGGCGTGGTGCCCCAGTCTTCGTGGAGCTTGAGGGTGACGGCACCGGCGCGGATTTGCTCTTCGAGCGCCTCGGGGGAGCTGGCGTTGCCCTTGCCGAAGAAGCCCAGGTTCACCGGCAGCCCTTCGGCCGCCTGCAGCATGCGGGCTAGGTGGAAGGCGCCGGGGGTGCAGGTGGTGGCATTGGTGCCGGTGGCCGGGCCGGTGCCGCCGCCCAGCAGGGTGGTAACGCCGCTGGCCAGGGCCGTTTCGATCTGCTGGGGGCAGATGAAGTGGATGTGGGTGTCGATGGCGCCGGCGGTCACGATGTGACCTTCGCCGGCGATCGCTTCGGTGCCCGGGCCCACCACGATGGTGACCCCGCTCTGGGTATCGGGATTGCCCGCCTTGCCGATCGCCACGATGCGGCCATCCCGCAGGCCGATGTCGGCCTTCACGATCCCCCACCAATCGAGGATCAAGGCATTGGTGATCACCGTGTCCACGGCGCCGCCGGCGCGGGTGGTCTGGGCCTGGCCCATGCCATCGCGGATCACCTTGCCGCCGCCGAACTTCACCTCATCGCCATAGACGGTGAAATCCTTCTCCACCTCCAGGATCAGCTCGGTGTCGGCCAGGCGCAGCCGGTCGCCGGTGGTGGGGCCGTAGGTCTGGGCGTAGGCCTGGCGGGAGATGCGGTAGGGCATGGGCCTGGGGCGTGAGGGGCTGGGGGTGGTGTGTTCAATCCAGCGGGCCGTTGATCAGCCCGTTGAAGCCGAACACCCGCCGGGCGCCGCTGAAGGGCACCAGCTGCACCGCGCGGCTGTCGCCCGGTTCAAAGCGGATCGCTGTTCCCGCCGGGATGTCGAGCCGCAGGCCACGGGCCGCCTCGCGGTCGAACCTCAGGGCCGGGTTGGCCTCTTGGAAGTGGAAGTGGGAGCCCACCTGCACGGGCCGATCGCCCGTGTTGGCCACCGTGAGGGTGGTCACGGGCCGGCCGGCGTTGAGTTCAAGGTCGCCGGGTTCGGGGATTAGTTCGCCGGGGATCAGGGGGGGCATCGTGGGCGTGGGAGGGGATCGTCGGGGGTGGGAGGGAGCGCTGCCGGCGGCGGCTGGAACGGGGATCGGTGGTGGAGGGGCAGTGGCAAATGGGCGGCTCTGCCCGGATCAGCGAATCGGGTCGTGCAGCGTCACCAACTTGGTGCCATCGGGAAACACGGCCTCGATCTGCACCTCCTGGATTAGCTCCGGCACCCCCTCCATCACCCGGTCCCGCCCCAGCCAGGTGGAACCTTCCGCCATCAGCTCGGCCACCGTGCGGCCATCGCGGGCCCCCTCCAGCACCTGGAAGCTCAGCCAGGCGACGGCTTCGGGGTGGTTGAGCTTCAGGCCCCGGTTGAGGCGGCGTTCCGCCAGCAGGGCGGCGGTCACGATCAGGAGCTTGTCCTTTTCCTGGGGGGTGAGGTGCATGCCTCGAGGGTGCGGCGGCGGATGAACGGGTCTTGACGCAGTCTGGCAGCGGCATCGGGCGGCGCCCGTTCATGGGGAACTCGCCGTCTTCACCATGCCCCCAGCGCCCAGCGAAGTCTTTAGGTTCCGGTTGTGCGCTTCGGCCCCAGCTTCCTCCAGCCCGGCGAAGGGCGCTTCCTGGAAGGGCCACACCCGCGGCAGTTCCGGCGCCGCCAGCCCCTGGGCTGCCCGGATCCGGGCCCACAGCCGGGTGAACCAGCTGCGGGCCGCCATGCTCGAGGGGCCCCGGTAGCGGGCCACCAGCCCCTGCTCCAGGGCGCCGCAGGCCATCGTGCCCTCCAGGCCAGCGCGATCGCTGCGGCAGGCCTCCAGCAGCTCGGCCAGCTCAGGCCCCACCAGCTTTCGGGGCGCCGCCCACACCAGCGAGCCGAACACGGGTTCCCCGGCCAGCCCGTGGGACTCCACCAGGGCGCCTCCCCCCAGCTCGAGGCGATCCACCAGCTCCCAGCGGTCGCCGTCGGGATCGCGGCGGCGGATCTCCAGCAGCGAACGCCAGCGCCCGGCGCCGAGGTTTTCCCCGGCCGCCGTGCGGCCCAGCCGCACCAGCTCCGCCCCCAGCCAGCCGGCTCCGGGGGCCAAGGTCACCCGCGTGCATTGTGCATACAGGCCATCGGCGTAGAGCACCAGCTCCTGGGGAAGCCACTCCAGGTCGGCGCCCTCCCGCAGCTCGAAGGCCAGATCCTGAAGGGCCCAGGCGCCTTCGGGGCGGAGCCGGGAGCGGCCGATCGAGCCGTACACCTTCTGGGCCGCCACGCTGGTGAGCAAGGCCCGGCTGCCGGGCTCCAGCTGAACTGTGATGCTCAACCGGTCACCTCCCACCAGGCCGCCCGCGGTGTGGAGCAAGGGCAGTTCGCAGCGGCCATCGGCCCGGTGGAAGCCCCGTTGGATCTTCAGCGGCGCGCTGGCGCTGCCCTGGTGGCGACTGAGGCCATCGCCACTGCGGCTGAACCGCAGGCTGGCTCGGCCATGCCAGGCGCTGGATCCGGCGGAGGGGGCCTGGTCGGAGGTTGCCTCGGCACCGGCTTGGCTGGTCGTTTCGCCGAATGCTTCGCCGCCGTGGATCGCATGCTCTCGCCTTTCCGCTGGGCTGTCCGCAGCCGTGGTCGCCTCCCTGCGGCCGGCTTCGCCATTCCAGTGCGCTTCCCTTCGCTCCACGTCCACCCCTGCGGCCGCCACACTCTGGGGGCTCATGCCCTTGGGAGCCAACCGTCTTGCCTGAATCCGCATCCGGGCCCCTCACCCTCACCCGGCGCTCCAGCACGCCGCCGCCCGGCGCTCCGGAGCCGGGGCTGCGGCTGCCCCTCGGCGCCGATGAGCGAACCCGGCTGCGGGGTCATCGCCGCAGCGCCTGCGGCCGTGATCTGGTGCTGCAGCTGGAGCGCGGTGAGCCGCTGCTGCCGGGCGAATGGCTCAGCGGCGGCACCGGCGATCCGCCGGTGCGGGTGGAGGCTGCCGCTGAGCCCCTGCTGGTGGTGCGCGCCAGCGACCCCCTCGACCTGTTGCGGGCGGCCTATCACCTCGGCAATCGCCATGTGGCTCTGGAGGTGCGCTCCGGGGAGCTGCGGCTGCTTGAGGATTCGGTGCTGGCCGATCTGCTGGAGCAGCGGGGGCTGGAGTTGGAGCGCCGCCTGGCCCCCTTCCTGCCGGAGGCCGGCGCCTATCCCGCAGGAGGTGGCCATCGGCATGCTGATGGCGATGCCCATGGGCACGACCACCTTCATGGTCACGCCCAGGATCACAGCGACAGCCAAAGCCACAGCCACAGCCACAACGACCCGGATCAGGTTGGCGGCTTGGATCACGATTACCGCCCAGTGCAGGGTCACCGGCATGGCTCCACCCATGGCTAACTCCCCGCCCATGCAGGCCGCCGTGGCCCATGCCACGCCCCCTTCAGCGAATGCGCCGCTCGCCGCAGGCGAGGCGCGCCTGCGGCTGTTCCAGCTGGTGAGCCCCGCCCTGCCGGTGGGGGCCTTCAGCTACTCCGAGGGACTCGAATGGCTGGTGCAGCACGGGATGCTCCCGGATGGGGCGGCGGTGCGGGCCTGGCTGGAGGCCGAATGCCGCGTCGGGACCCTCGCCATCGAAGCCGCCAGCCTGCCGGAGCTCATGGGGTTCCTGCAGCGGTCCCTGGGGGATGAACCTGGGGCCCGCGCTGCCGTCCTGGCGCTGAGGGAGCGACAGGGTTGGCTCCTGGCCCAGCGGGAGGCGCCGGAACTGCGGGCCCAGCAGCGCCAGATGGGGGGCTCCCTGTGCCAGCTGCTGGCGGATCTCGGCTGGCCCCTGTCCGCCGGAGCGCCCCCCCTGGCCTGGACCGCCGCCTGGGCCTGGGCGGGGGTGTGCCTGGAGATCCCGGCCGTGGAGCTGGTGGAGGCCTATCTCTATGCCTGGACCTCCAGCCAGCTCAGCGCCGCCGTGCGGTTGGTGCCGCTGGGGCCCACCGAGGCCCAGCGGCTGCAGCTGGCCCTGGCCCCCGGCCTAGCCCGCCGCGCCCAGGAGCTGGCCAGCAGCGATCCCCGCACGCTCTGGAATGGCGGCGTGGGGGCGGGCCTGGCCCAGCTCGGCCATGGGGAGCTCTACTCGCGGCTGTTTCGCAGTTAAGACACCGCTTCTCTAGCGACGGCCGATTGCTGCGGCCTGGCGCTGAAGGGGCACTCCGGCCTTCCTAGCCTGCGCCCATCGGCATGGAATCAGCCGGAAGAAGGGTCGCCATGAGCAAACTGCGGGTTGGGGTGGCCGGACCGGTGGGTTCCGGCAAGACGGCGCTGGTGGAGGCGCTCTGCCGGCGGCTGCGGGACCGCCTCGAGCTGGCGGTGGTCACCAACGACATCTACACCCAGGAGGATGCCCAGTTCCTCACCCGGGCCGGGGCCCTGGAGCCCGAGCGGATCCGGGGTGTGGAAACCGGGGGCTGCCCCCACACCGCCATCCGCGAGGACTGCTCGATCAATCGGGCTGCTGTGGCGGAGCTGGAGGCGGCCTTCCCGGATCTCGATCTGGTGCTGGTGGAGAGCGGCGGCGACAACCTGGCCGCCAGCTTCAGTCCCGAGCTGGTCGACCTCTGCATCTACGTGATCGATGTGGCCGCCGGGGACAAGATCCCTCGCAAGGGCGGCCCCGGCATCACCCGCTCCGACCTGCTGGTGATCAACAAGATCGATCTGGCCCCGATGGTGGGCGCCTCCCTGGCCGTGATGGAGCACGACACCACCCGCATGCGGGCCGGGCGGCCCTGGTGCTTCACCAACCTCCGCAGCGGCGAGGGGCTGGAGGCGGTGGAGGCCTTTCTGCTGCGGCAGCTGCCGCCGGCCGGGGAGATCGCAGGGCATGGGGATGCCCCCCGTGCTGGCTGCTGAGGGCTGGTGAAAACCGGGATTTGTCGGCGTATGAACGTTTCAGTTACAAGGGCTACTAAGCGAAAGGTGTTCCCGTCGATACATTCCCCCCACAGCGGGGCGGATCGCTTCCCGCGGCACACTTTGGAGACACAATTCATGCACCCCTCGGCGATTCGGAAGCCCTCGCTTCGTCGATTGGTGGAGCCACGGCCCTCGCCACCTCCTTGTCCCTCGTCGCTTGCGGTGGCGGTGGTGGTGGCGGCGGTGAAACCGCCGGCGGCAATTTTGACGGCGAAGTGAAGGTGGGCATCCTCCACTCCCGCTCCGGCACCATGGCCATCTCCGAGAACACGGTGGCCGAAGCCGAGCTGATGGCCATCGATGAGATCAACAAGGCCGGTGGCGTGGCCATCGATGGCAAGAAACTCAAGATCGTGCCGATCGAAGAGGATGGCGCCTCCGATTGGCCCACCTTTGCCGAGAAATCCAAGAAGTTGATCGATCAAGACAAGGTGGCCGTGGTCTTCGGTGGTTGGACCTCCGCCAGCCGCAAGGCGATGCTGCCGGTGTATGAGTCCAAAGACGCCTTCCTCTATTACCCGATCCAGTACGAAGGTCAGGAGTGCTCCAAGAACATTTTCTACACCGGTGCCACCCCCAACCAGCAGGCCGAGCCCGCCGTGGAGTGGCTGCTGAAGAACAAGGGTAAGGACTTCTTCCTGGTCGGTTCGGACTACGTGTATCCGCGCACGGCGAACACGATCATGAAGGAGCAGCTCAAGGTTCAGGGCGGCAAGCTCGTGGGTGAGGATTACCTCCCCCTGGGTAACACCGAGGTGGCGCCGATCATCGCCAAGATCAAGCAGGCCCTGCCCAAGGGTGGCGTGATTGTGAACACGCTGAACGGCGACAGCAACGTGGCCTTCTTCAAGCAGATGAAGGCTGCCGGTATCACCCCGGCCAACGGCTACGCGATCATGAGCTTCTCGATCGCCGAGGAGGAGATTGCCGCCATCGGTCCCGAGTACCTGGAAGGCACCTATGCCGCCTGGAACTTCTTCCAGAGCCTCGACACCCCCGCTTCCAAGAAGTTCACGGCCGACTTCAAGGCCAAGTACGGCGACAAGCGGGTCACCAGCGACCCTGCGGAGGCCGCCTACACCATGGTGTACCTCTGGAAGCTGGGCGCCGAGAAGGCCAACAGCGTCGATGACAACAAGGTGCGCGAAGCCATGGTGGGCGTGAGCTTCGACTCTCCTGAGGGCAAAGTGACCGTGCAGCCCAATCACCACATCGAGAAGCTCGTGCTGATCGGCGAGGTGCAGAAGGATGGCATGTTCAAGATCCTCGAGAACAAGGGCTTCGTGAAGCCCGTGGCCTGGAACCAGTTCGTGCCCGAAACCAAGGGTTACACCTGCGACCACACCCAGAAGCGCCCTGACGCCGGCAAGTTCAAACTCTGATTTCAGCCTCCACGCTGATTGACGTGATGGGGGGGACCCAAATCCCCCCTTTTTCTTTTGACCCTTCCCTGTCCCGCCGGCGCGGGTCACCATGACAGCTCTTTTCGACACGCTCTTCAACGGGCTGGCCATCGGCTCGGTGCTGATGCTCACCGCCCTCGGTTTGGCCGTGGTGTTCGGCCTGATGGGTGTCATCAACATGGCCCATGGCGAGTTGATGATGCTCGGTGCCTACACCACCTTCGTGGTGCAGAACCTGCTCGAATCCGGTCCGCTGGAAGGTCTGTTACCGATCTACATCCTGCTCTCCATCCCGATTGCTTTTCTAGTCAGCGGCTCGGTGGGTCTGCTGCTCGAAAAAACGGTGATCCGCCGCCTGTATGGCCGCCCGCTTGAAACCCTGCTGGCCACCTGGGGGGTGAGTCTGATCCTGCAGCAGTTCGTGCGGTCCGTGTCCACCGCCTTCTTCTTGGGTCTGCTGGCGGCGGTGGCACTCGGCCTGCTGGCCCCCCGCTTCACCCCGGTCGTCTGGTGGCAGCAGCGCTGGACGCCGTTGCTGCGCACGGGCAGCTGGATCCTCGCCCTGATCGTGGGCATCGGCCTCGGCTCGGCCCTCGGAAGCCAGCGGGCCCTGGATCAGCCCTGGTTCAGCGCCCGCAACATCGACGTGACGGCTCCTGAGTGGCTGCGCGGTTCGATTGATCTGGGCGGGGTGACCATGCCCACCGCCCGGCTGTTCATTCTTGCCCTCACCGCCCTGGCCCTGGTGAGCGTGAATTGGTTCCTCCAGAAGAGCGCCTGGGGGATCCGCATCCGCGCCGTCACCCAGAACCGCTCGATGAGCAGCTGCCTCGGCATCCCCACCGAAACCGTGGATGCCCTCACTTTCTTCGTGGGGTCAGGCCTAGCCGGCATCGCCGGGGTGGCGGTCACCCTGCTGGGTTCGGTCGGTCCGAACCTCGGGGGCAATTACATCGTGCTGGCCTTCATGGTGGTGGTGCTCGGTGGCCTCGGCAAGCTCTGGGGCACGGTGGTGGCCGCCTTTGTGCTCGGCATTCTCGACTACGTGATCGGCTCCGGCTCGCTGCTGTTGCTGTGGCCCTCCATGCCCGCAGGGCTGAACGGCGTGATCACCTTCTTCGCCACCACCTCGATGGCCAAGGTTCTTGTGTTTGTGTTGATCATGGTGTTTTTGCAGTTCCGGCCAGCTGGGATGTTCCCCCAGAAGGGCCGCATGGTGGAGGCCTGATTCATGCCCGTTTCCGCAACACCTCCCGCCTTTCTTCGCCGTTGGTGGCCCTGGATTCTGATCGTGGCCGCCACCTTGATCCTGCCGGTGATCCTGCCGCCCTTCCGTCTCAATCTGCTCGGTCGCTTTCTTTCCCTCGGCATCGTGGCCCTCGGTGTGGATCTGATCTGGGGCTACACCGGCCTGCTCAGCCTCGGCCAGGGCATTTTCTTTGCCCTTGGCGGCTACGCCATCGGCATGCACCTTTCGCTCAACTCCCTTGAACCAGGCCAGTTGCCGGAGTTCTTTGGCCTCTATGGCGTGAACAGTTTGCCGGTTTTCTGGCAGCCATTCACATCACCGCTGTTTACCCTGGTTGCCCTCTGGGTGATTCCTGCTCTGGTGGCTGGAATCCTTGGATTTCTGGTGTTTCGCAACCGCATCAAGGGGGTGTATTTCTCCATCCTCACCCAGGCAGCCCTGCTTGTGTTCTTCAATTTCTTCAATGGCCAGCAGAAACTGATCAACGGCACCAATGGTCTCAAGACCGATACGGCCAAGCTGTTCGGCGAGCTGGTGGGTTCGGATTCCATGCAGCGCAATCTGTTTTGGCTCACCGTGCTGCTGGTGATCGCCGCCTGGGCGCTCTGCCGCTGGCTCACCAGCGGCCGATTCGGCGATGCCCTGGTGGCCATTCGCGATGACGAACCCCGCATGCGCTTCACCGGCTACAACCCCACCGTCTACAAGACTCTTGTTTTCACCGTGGCCGGAGCCCTGGCGGGCATCAGCGGAGCGCTCTACACGGTGCAGTCCGGCATTGTGAGCCCCCAATTCATGGCGGTGCCCTTCTCGATCGAGATGGTGATCTGGGTGGCGGTTGGTGGTCGCGGCACCCTGCTGGGAGCCGTGCTCGGGGCGGTGCTGATCAACTATGCCGAGAGCCTGATCAGCGAGCAGCTCCCCGAAACCTGGTTGTTCGTGCAGGGAGCCCTGTTCTTGCTGGTGGTAACCGCCCTGCCCGATGGTCTGGTGGGCTGGTGGCGCCAGGGTGGCCCTGGCCACATCCTGTCCATGTTCGGCTGGCCGCCCCGCACCGCCACCTATCCCGCCCTCGACCTTGACCCTGCCGTGATGGCCGAGCGTGAGGCCCTCGAGGCCCCTTCTGCTTCTCCTGAATCCGCCCGCGGAGGTGGGCGATGACCAGCCTGCTCGAACTTCGTGGGGTGAGCGTGAGCTTTGATGGCTTCCTCGCTCTCAATGATCTCAATCTCCGCCTCCAGCCCGGTGAACTGCGGGCCGTGATCGGTCCGAATGGTGCTGGCAAAACCACCTTCCTCGATGTGATCACCGGCAAGGTGCGTCCCACCCAGGGGGATGTTTTCTTCCGCGGCCGCTCACTCGTGGGCACCACCGAACATCGCATCGCCAGGCTCGGGATCGGTCGCAAGTTCCAGACCCCCCGCGTCTACCAGAACCTCACGGCCCGCCGCAATCTGGAGCTGGCGGTGAGCCACCGCTCCCCCTTTGATCTGCTCTTCCGCGGTCTTGATGGCAGCAGCCAGGATCGGGTGGCCCATCTGCTCGGGGTGGTGGGCCTTCAGCCCCAGGCCCAGCAGCTGGCCGGAGGCCTCTCCCACGGCCAGAAGCAGTGGCTGGAGATCGCGATGTTGCTGGCGCAGGATCCCGATCTGCTGCTGGTGGATGAACCGGTGGCCGGTCTTTCCGATGAGGAAACCGAGCGCACCGGCGAATTGCTGTGCAGCCTGGCGGGGGATCACACCGTGCTGGTGATCGAACACGACATGGACTTTATCCGCAACCTTGACAGCCCGGTCACGGTGCTACACGAGGGCCATGTGCTCTGCGAGGGCAGCATGCAGGAGGTGCAGAACGATCCCAGGGTGATTGAGGTGTATCTCGGTGTGGAAGATGACCTGGAGCGTGCAACGGATTCCTCCTCCAACCTTCTCGCTCGCCTTTCGAGTGACCTGCAGCCATGACCATGATCACCACCCCCGAATCCCTGGCCCATCCCTCCCATGCCGATGGTGATCTGCTCAGCATTCGTGGCCTGAATGTTTATTACGGCGAAAGCCACATCCTGCGCAATGTCGATCTCTCGATCGCGCCGGCCCAGATGGTGTGTTTGATCGGTCTCAATGGGGTCGGCAAGACCACCCTTCTCAAAACGATCATGGGCCTGTTGAGCCAGCGCAGTGGCTCGATCCGCCTGGCCGGCGATGACATCGCCGCCCAGGCGCCCCATCAACGGGCCCGCGGTGGGATCGGCTACGTGCCCCAGGGCCGCGAGATCATTGCCCAGCTCACGGTGCGGGAAAACCTGCTGCTGGGTCTCGAGGCCCTGCCGGGCGGTATCAGCCGCCATCGCCACATCGATCCGCTGGTGTTCGAATTGTTTCCGATTCTGGAAAAGTTCCTCAACCGGCGGGGAGGCGATCTCTCCGGAGGTCAGCAGCAACAGTTGGCGATCGCCCGGGCCCTGCTCGGCAAGCCCCGCCTGCTGCTGCTCGATGAGCCCACCGAGGGGATCCAGCCCTCCGTGGTGCTCGATATTCAGCGGGCTGTGGCGCGCATCATCCGGGAGACGGGCATCAGCGTGCTGCTGGTGGAACACCACGCCAGCTTCGTGCGCCAGGCCGATTGGTACTACGCCATGCAGAAGGGCGGGGTGGTGGCCAGCGGCCCCACCAGCGAGCTCAGCAAGGAGGTGATCCAGCGCTTCCTCAGCGTCTGATCAAAGGCCGATGGCTGCGTGCCCAGCCGCCAGTTCGACTCACCGGTGTTGATGCGTTTCTGTGTGAGGTTGGCCCCTTCCTACTGGGTCTTTGCTAAGGGTTGTGGGAATTCAATTCACAAGAGCCCCCATGGCCATTTCCCTCTTTCGACCGCACCCTGCGCCACTGGCTTGCCTGCTCGGTGTGGCCCTCGCCTCCACCCTGAGCGCCCCAGCGGCCCGGGCCGGTAGCTGTGAGTTCCTCACGCCGGTTGGTGGGGATGGTGTGACGCCGATCGTCACCAAGACGATCAGCATGGGCAATCCCCTGGGCCGGCCGAACTGGAACACTGATTTTTATGTGACCAAGCCTTACAACGGCTACAAGCTGTTTTTCACGGCCGATTCTTCGGTGAACGCCACCTATCCGGTGCAGGCTTACCTCAAGTTCACCGATGGCTCCAACCTGCGGGTCTTCAATGCCAGCATCGCTCCCGAGCCCGGTACCGGCGGCGGCAAGGTCGTCCCTGCGGTGCCGGGCAAGCAGGTGAGTCAGGTGAACATCAAGGTGGGCTCCAGTGACAACATGGCTGCCACCGGCTTCACCTACCGCGTGTCCGTGCAGGGCTGCCGCTGAGGTCGTACAGGGCTGCCGCTGAGGCCGCTCCCGAACGGGAGCGAGGGCACATCGGCGTTGCAGGGGCTGCTCGCTTTCGCCGCCGGCTGCCTGCCGCTCACGGCGTGGCGCCTTCGAGCAGCCCCCGCCAAAGCTGCTCGGTCTGGCCGGATGGGATCGGCGGCAGGGCGTTGCCATCGCAGCGGTGGATCGGTCGGCAGCCCAGGCTGTTGATCAGCACGGCTCCATCGCATCCCGCCAGGGCGCTGGGCTCCAGCAGCCCTTCGCGGGCGCGGCCGAGACGCAGGGCACGGCCGCGCATCACCCCGGGCAGGCAGCCGCTGGCCAGTGGCGGGGTGGTCCAGCGGCCCTGGTGGCGCACCAGCAGATTGGCGGCGCTGCCGCAGCACAGGTCCCCGTTGCTGGAGAGCAGCAGGGCATCGTCGGCGCCGGCGGCGTGCGCCTCCCGCCGGGCCTGAATCTGGGCGGTGTAGGCGAAGCTCTTGCAGCGGCTCAGCAGGCTTGCCGCGTTGCGCCGCTCCTGGCGGCTGATCCAGGTGGTCACCGCGTCGAAGCGCGGGGGGGTGGCGCTGAGCTGCAGCCAGAAACGATGGGCCGCAGGGGCCTCCGCCGGGGCAGGCAGATCCAGTCCCCGGCCCCCGCTGCCCCGGCTCCAGTTCAATCGCAGCGCTCCGGTGCGGATGCCGCTGCGGGTCCCTGCCTCCGCCACCAGTGCCAGGATCAGGCTTCTGGGTGGGGGCGGCGCCATCCCCAGCAGCGCCGCCGATGTGCGCCAGCGCTCCAGGTGGTCGGCAAGGAGCTGGAGCCTGCCCTCCTCGAGGAGCACGGTCTCGAACAGGCCATCGCCCAGCAGCAGGCCCCGGTCGCTGAGGGGCAGGGCCAGATCGCCGGGATCACCCCACTGACCCTCGGGAAGGGACATGGCGGCTGCGGTGCCTGCCGGGGGCGAGGCCGCTGCTGCGGCAGGCCCATCCGGAGCGGCGGCGATCCAGGCGATCGTGCTGCTCATGAGAGGGCCTCCAGCAGGGGCCGGATCTTCCAGCCCATCTCCTGGGCCTCGCCGGCGGGATCGGAGTCGGCCACCACCCCACCGCCTGCCTGCACCCGCAGGCGCCGCCCCTTCACCATCACGCTGCGGATCAGGATGCTGCTGTCGAAGCTGCCATCGGCGGCCAGGTGGAACAGCGAACCGCAGTAGGGGCCCCGCGGCACCGGCTCCAGAGCGGCCAGCCGCCGGCTGGCCCGTAGCTTCGGCGCGCCGCTGATCGAGCCCCCCGGCCAGCAGGCCCGCAGCAGGTCGGTGATGCCCCTCCCCGCCGCCAGCCGGCCGGTCACCACCGAGGTGAGATGGTGCACCTGGGCATA
>Ga0209401_1001007_pt1 | contig 18896 bp, 18 predicted proteins | sample M_140807_MF_Meta_FD_187318 | JGI IMG/M metagenome (GOLD analysis project Ga0209401, IMG submission 187318) | Freshwater microbial communities from Lake Montjoie, Canada to study carbon cycling - M_140807_MF_MetaG (SPAdes) (version 2) | ecosystem: Environmental > Aquatic > Freshwater > Lake...
AGCCGACCCCCGCCGGATCGGTGAGCCAGACGAAGGCCTCCTCGGTCGCGATCTTGATCTCCGCGCTCTCGGTGCCAGCGGGAAGTGGCGAGGCGGCGGCGATTGCTGCAGCGAGCGCATCGCGGCGTTCAGCGGCGGCACTCCCCGTTACGACGATGGGCACACCCGCGTCGGCGAGGAGGGTGATCTGTGCCGCGAGTGTGGCGCTGAGCTGGCCAGCGGTCACCAAGTTGCGCAGTGCGTCGTGGCTCATGAGCGATCCGCCGTCAGGCTCTTCGTACGAATGGAGTTGTCGATCCACGCCGTTTCGGTGCCGATCATCGTCTCTCGCCCATGCCCTGGAACCACACGGGTTGCAGGATCAAGCGTTCGCAGTTTCCCGAGGGAATCGAGCATCGCCGCGGCGTCACCGCCGGGTAGGTCGGTCCTCCCCCACCCACCAAAGAAGAGGGTGTCGCCACTCAGCAGTAGGCCTGCACTCTGATCAAACAGTGAGATGGAGCCCTCGGTGTGCCCTGGGGTGTGCAGCACCATGAAGTTAATGCTCCCCGCGGTGATTAGATCCCCATCGTGTAGGTCGCGTGTGGGCACCACCGCTGGAATCGGAAAAGGCGCAGCGAGTGGATGCGGCTCGATCAGGCGATGGCGGTCGAGTGGGTGCACGCCGATCGGCAGCTCCTCGTGATTGTGCGTTTTGTGGTGCGTCGCCAGTGCCGCCATCTCCCCCATGTGATCCCAGTGACCATGGGTGGCGAGCGCCAACACCAAGCGCCAGCCGCGCTCGGCGAGCTGCGTCGTGAGTGTGGCGAGCGACGGAATGGCAGGGTCAACGACGATCGCCTCGCGGCGCTCAGGGTCGCCTACGAGCACCACGTTGGTGCGCAGCGGTCCGATTGGGAGAACCTGCACCTCAATCATCGCTGCGGCCGTTCAATCGGCTGAAAGGCGCGCGAATCGAGCTCCGCGCGCAGCGTTTCCTCATTCGCGGCTGACAGCGCCACCAGACGCTCCAGTAGCGCAATGCGCCTCTCCGCCTCAGCTGAATCAGGGGCTATCTTAGTAATCGGCAACATGCCCGCTACTGCAACGCGATCGAGGCCTCGCCCACCAAGCGACGCGGCGTAGCGCACCGCCCAGAGCAGGATCTCCACCGGTTCAGCGGCCTCGTCTCCTGGCGCAGGAACGAGCGCGAGGATCAGACCGCGATCCCCTGGCCAGGTTGCGGCGGCACGCCACGACTCTGGATCGCGAATCGGATTGATCACCAGGCTCTCAGCGGGAATCTGCAGCCACTCTTCGTGACTCATGCCCACGAGGTTTTCGCCGACTGGGAGAAGTGCGCGATGAACTCCTGCGAGTGCAGTCAGTCGTTCAGTGAGATTCTCGCGTGATGCGGGATCGGCCGACGTTAGCTCTGGGCACTCGACAAAGTTGATGGTAGCGTCGGAGTCAGGCTCGCTCCCAAAGGCCGCGGGATCAAGAAGCGTTGCGAACACGACCTAGAACGGAAGAGTGTCGCGCCAGAGCGCGAGATCAAACCAGTTCGCAAAGAGAGCGAGAAGGAGGGCACTCAACACGAGCGTCACCACTACCTCGCCACCCCGCCAGCCAGTAACCGCGGCAGTCCAGCGACGCCGCATCGCCTCAGCGCGTGTTGGCTGAATCAGTGCTCCAAGGATGAGGCCAGTGACCAGACCACCGATGTGGGCCGAATTATCAATGCCGACACCAATAAAGCCAACGCTAAGACCAATAGCTAGGTTGATAAGAAGGATTCCGCCCACACGTCCAAGTGCATCACGGAATCCGCGTTCAACTAGAGGCCTGTGCGCCCACTCTGCTCCAAGAGCGATGCCGAAGAGCGCAAAGACGCCACCCGATGCACCAATGGATCCTTCAGCATCTGACCAGATTGCACTCGCTATTGACGCGCCAATGACGCCAATGAGATACCAGCTAAGGAATCTCCGGGCACCATACAACCGGAAGACCAGTTTCCCAGCAATGTCGAGTGCAATTACATTGAGGCCAAGGTGCAGAGCAAAAATCTGCCAATTGGAGCTATCGCCCCCATGCACAAATGCAGCAGTGACCAAACGCCATGGCTCGCTGGTCAAATAGTCGGTGCCATAACTGGTTGAGGTGGTCAAAAACAGTGCGTCCACAAGCGGTGGGTAGATCTGCGCGATAAATGAAACCACAACAGTGGCAATGACGAGTGCGCGCGGCACCCATGCACCGGCCGGTACACCTCGGGCGCGGCGGAAGGCGGCCTGGGAGCGGAGTGAGGAGCCGCCCGTCTCTTTGGTGAGCCAGCCAATGCGCGAGGCGATCTCAGCGCGGGCGGCGCTGGTTGGGGCGCTCCCCTCGGCCTGGCGGTAGGTGGCGAGGGCGGCGGGGAGTTCGCCGCGGCGAACCTCCTCCATGGCGCGACGGCGGAGGGCGAGGAAGCGCAGCTCTTGGTCTGCGGAGTTGGCGGCTATCTCGAGGTACTCCGCCGCCTCGTCGTCGCGCTCTAGGCGCAGCAGCGCCTCAGCGGCGCCATAGGCGGCGCGCTCAGCAAGGATGCGATCGTCGCTTGGCGTCGCCCTAGCAACGGCGGTGGCGAAGGCGAGGGCAGCTCCCTCCGCGTCACCGCGGTCAAGGGCGTCCACGCCGAGCTCCATGCGGCTCGGCAGGTCGGTCGCTTCGGACAGTGTGCGCTGCGCTTCACTCATCTGTTGCAGCGTACGCGATGCGCTATCAGGCGGCAGGCGACTCGCGATCAGGCAGGAGGAGCGCCACCAAGAGGTCGGTAACGGCGGCCGGATCACCCGCTGGGCGCTCAACCTCCAGCGGCGGCGGGGTCTCGCCACGCTCGCCCGTCGGCACCCCTGCAGGGGTCGACCCTTCAGGCCTCGTCACAACGAGCCGTGCGCCGACGTAGGTGCACGCATCGAGCACGGTCGCAAGGACCGAATCATCAACAGGATCAACCAAGAGGACTGCGTCGAAGCTTGTCAGATACCGCAACGCCAACTGTAGATCGGCGGCATCCATCTCGAGCGAACCGGCCCCATCAACAGCGGTCGCCAACGCGCCATCACGAATGAGGGCCACATGACCGATCCCCGCGGCTGCAAGCTGCGTGATGACCGCCTCGCCCGCTGCGTCAACACCGATCTTGCTCACCATCTCAACAGGTTCACCAGCGGCGGCGAGGGCGAGTGCCGCGGTCGCGGCATAACTACCAAGGCCGTAGGTTGCCCCCTCGGCGCGCGCGCTCACGGTGCCAATCACCACGATCATGCCGACGCCGCACCATCTGCTTCGACCTGCACGGCGAACCCTTCAGCCTCGAGCGGTCCGGTGATTGCAGCGGCATCGCCAACGATCACGATCTGTTCGGCAGAGGCGGCCAACTCATCGGCGATCAGGGCGATTGCTGCGCGATCAACGGCGGCAACGCGTTCACGGAAGTGATCTGGCTCATCGGGCGAGAGTCCGAGCACTGTGAGCGCCGCGGCCATGCTGGCAACTGGCGTCGCGGTGCCAAAGCGAAGTGGGAAGGTGCCGCAGAGATAGTCACGCGCCTCGGTCAGCTCTTCATCGGTTGGTGGTGCGCTCTGCATCGTGGCGAGTTGACGTCGCGCCTCGGCGAGTGCCGGGGCGGTCACACCCGTCTCCACTGCGGTCCCCGCCATGAATGGGCCATGCCCACGTCGCAGATCGAACCGCGCGCCTGCGCCGTAGGTGTACCCCTTCTCTTCGCGCAGCACGCGATTGAGCCGGGAGCCGAAGAGTCCGCCAATGATCTCGGCGTAGACGAGTGCGGCATGGTGATTCGCGTCGAGTCGCGAGCGACCGATGCGGCCAATGCGGATCTCCGATTGCACCGAACCGGGTCGATCCAGCACTTTGACGAGTGGGGCGGCACTGAGTGCAGGCGAAGCGGGCGCCGCGCGATCTGGCTCCCCGCGACCCCAGGTGCCACCACCTGCGCTGATCTCACTGAGGCGGCTCGCCTCAATCAGCGCGAAGGCTGCATCAACATTAATGTCGCCCGCAAGCACCAGCGTTGGGGTGCCGGTGCGCAGAATCTCTTGGTGTCGCGCAACGACCTGATCGCGCGTAATCCGTGCGACACCGTCAGCCGTTCCGGCGAAGGGTCGACTGTAGGCGGCCTCAGGTGCGTAGAGGGCAGCCGAGAGCGCATCAACGGCGCGGCTGCGTGGGCTTGCATGTGCCTGCTTGATGGCAGCGAGTCGCAACGCCTTCAGTCGCTCCACGTCGGCTTCGGGGATGCGCGGGGTGAGTGCAATCTCGGCCATCAGGTCGAAGACGCCAGCGAGACGAGAGACAGGTGCCCCAGCGCCAACGGTGAGGCTCTCCCAGCCCGACTCAGCCCCAATCGATGCGCCGAGCAACTCGCCAGCTTCGATGAGTCCGTCGGCGTCGTGGTGCTCTGTCCCCTCGGTGAGGAGGCGCGCCAACAGGGCGGAGAGTCCCGACTCTTCTGGGCGCTCCCCTGCGGCGCCGCCGCCGAAGAGCATCTGAACGGAGGCGATTGGGCGTGATGGCATCGGCAGCAGGATCACGCGCATCCCTGCGCCGGTCACTCGTTCGATGGCGCGCGGGAAGCGCCAGGTGCGCGGCGCCCCTGGGCCTGGTCGCACTGCGTTGTTGCTCATGACTTCTCCTCCGGTACGTACCAGAGCACGATGCGATTCTCCTTGGCGAAGAGTTTTGCTGCCGTCTGTACCTGGTCGGCCGTTACAGCAAGAGCAAGGTCGAGATCGCGGTTGATGCGGCCTGGATCGTTCAGCAGGGTGGCGTACATGCCGACGGCATCGGCGAGCTCCTCTGGATCGGATCGCGCCAGCAACTCTTCGGACTCCGTTAGCGCCTTCGCGCGCTCGAGCTCTGCCGCCGTTGGGCCTTCGGCGGCGAGGCGCTCCAACTCTTCGACGAAGGCGCGCTCGACTGCCTCGTTCGACGCGCCTGGGCGAACTGTCGCCGCGCCAACAATGATCGATGCCCCGCCAACAAACGGAAGGAGCGAGAGGCTCATATCCTGCGCAACCTGCTCATCACGAACGAGGCGTCGGTAGAGGCGACTCCCCTTCCCGCCGGCGAGGATCTGGGTGGCGATCTCAATCGCGGGGATCAGTGGTGCGCTCAGCACCGGAGCGCGGAAGGCGAAGTGCACGCGCGCCTCGGGGACCTTGTCGTGGATCGTCTTGCGGATCTCGCCACCAAGCGGTGCGCTCAACGCGAGGTCAGGGTGCGCCGGAAGTGCAGGGTTCGCGGGGATCGCGCCAAAGTGTCGCTCCACGGCGGCGATGATCTCCTCTTCATCAATGTCGCCAACAACAGTGAGGACGGCATTGTTCGGCGCGTACCAGGTGGTGAAGAAGTCGCGCACATCCTCGAGCGAGGCGGCGTCAAGGTCCTCCATGGAGCCGATGGTTGGGTGATGGTACGGGTGCCCCTTCGGATACGCGAGCGCGAAGAGTTCAATGTAGGCGCTGCCGTACGGCTGGTTGTCGTAGCTGGAGCGCTTCTCGTTCTTCACCACGTCGCGCTGGTTGTCGAGATTCGCCTGGTCAAGTGCGGTGAGGAGTGTGCCGAGTCGATCGGCCTCCATCCAGAGGATCAGCTCTGCCCACTCCGCTGGCACCGTGGCGAAATAGTTGGTGCGGTCGAGCCAGGTTGTGGCGTTCCCCTCTCCGCCGATCGATTCGACGAGGGTGAGGTGCTCCGCCTTGGTGACGTTCTCCGAGCCTTGGAACATCAGGTGTTCAAAGAGGTGCGCGAAGCCGGTGCGCCCGGCGCGTTCATCTTTTGAGCCGACGTGATACCAGATGTTGACGGCGGCGATCGGCGCGGTGCGGTCAACGATCAGGAAGAGGCACAAGCCATTGGCGAGCCGATGTTCGCGAATCGGCAACGGCGGCGTCGCCGTGCGCGTCGTCATCCTAGCTCTGGATGGCGATTGGAAGAACCAGGAAGAGGAGTGCGCCACCAACGCCGAGCGCGAGGCCCTGCGCTGCAATGATCAGTGCAGTTCGACGATCAGCGGCAAGTGCAGCCTGGTCGCTCACGCGGCTCATCTCGCCAATCTTGCCGAGGTTGAAGGTGCCTGCCAGGCCGTACGCCATGCAGAAGCGTCGCTGTGCCTGGATCCAGCCGATTGCTGCGCCCGTGAGCGGCAGTGCAACGAGGAGGCGCGCCAAGTCACCGGGGGCCGAACCGAACGCGATCAGCGCGACGGCAAGACCGATGCTCGCGACGAGGCCCGCAACGGCGGCCTTGCGGCGGCGCGCGATCTCATCGGCTCCAATGTTGCATGCGCCTGGGGCGTAGGTCAGTTCCATCTGCCTATCGTAGCCCGTGCACACCGATCGGGTTCAGCGATACGCCCGACATGCTGGCTCGTACGGGGAGTGCCTCTGCCGACGCCACGGCGGTCTCCATAGCGGTGAGGCAGAGCACGCCGTACTCAACGGCGGCGAGGCGGATCTCGAGCGCGTCGCGCAGCGCCCCTGTTGCCATTGACGGCGTGTTGACGACCAAGGCGACGGCGCCAGAGCGAATCAGGTCGGCAATGCCAGGCGCCCCATCACGCCCCTGGTCGCCGAGCGGGTGCGCTGTTCCGGCAGTGATCCCGAGTGCCGCCAAGGCGCTGCGGGTGCCGGGGGTGGCGACCAGCTCGTAGCCTGCGGCGAGGAGTGGGGTGGCGAGGCGCGCCACCAGGTGCTTATCGCGGTCGGCGATGCTGAGTAGGGCGATGCGCTGCGGGTCGCGTGGCGGCGGCGGCAGCAGGTTCGCTGCGATCAGTGCCTTGCCGAGCGCCTCCTCTGCAGTCAGGCCGAGTCCGATCACCTCACCCGTCGACTGCATGAAGGGTCCAAGCGTTGGGTCGACGCCGCGCAGCTTCGCCGTGCTGAACGCTGGCGCCTTCACCGCCACACCGGTGGGGGCAGAGGCGATCCCCGACACGTATCCCTTTGATGCCAACGTGTCACCAAGCGCGACATCAACGGCGAGCGGCACCATCGGGATCCCCGTCACCTTGCTCATGAACGGCACGGTTCGACTCGCGCGCGGGTTCACCTCAATCAGGTAGATCCCCTCATCGCGCACGATGAACTGCGCGTTGACGAGGCCGCGCACGCCGATCTCGCGCACCAGGCGCATGAAGATTACCGCCAACTCCTCTCGCTTCGCCGCAGAGAGGCGCTGCGGTGGATAGACGGCGATGGAGTCACCCGAGTGCACGCCGGCGAGTTCGACGTGCTCTAAGAGGCCAGGGATGAGCACCGTCTCGCCGTCGGTGACCGCGTCGATGTCGATCTCGATCCCCTCAAGGAAGCGATCGATGCGCAACGGGCGACCGTCGCCGATCTCGCCGATGCGATCGAGTTGGCGCTCCAGATCCGGGAGCGAATAGGCGAAATCGATGGCGAGACCACCGATCACATACGACGGCCGCACGATCACTGGGTAGCCGATGCGCTCCACTAGGTCGATCGCCTCTTGGCGACTGCGTGCCAGGCCGCCCTCGGGCTGCAAGATGCCGAGACGATCCAAGAGCGCAGCAAAGCGTACGCGATCCTCGGTCTCGTCAATCGCCTCGAGCGATGCGCCGAGTAGTGGCACACCCGCTGCGGCGAGTGGTGCCGCGAGATTGAGTGGCGTCTGCCCGCCGAACTGCACAAACGCAGGGAGCGTCGTCTCCCCCTCGGGCGATTCGGCGCGAACGATCTCCATGATGGACTCGGCGTCGAGCGGCTCAAAGTAGAGGCGCGTCGATGCGTCGAAGTCGGTCGAGACCGTTTCGGGATTGCTGTTCACCATCACCGCCGACCAGCCCCGCTCCGTCAACCGTTCCGCGGCGCGCACGGCGCAGTAGTCAAACTCAATCCCCTGCCCGATGCGCACTGGCCCTGAGCCAATCACCATCGCCGCCTTTCGTGGCACGGGCGGCGCCTCTGGCGGTGAGCCAGCTGCGGCGTAGGTTGAGTAGAAGTAGGGCGTAGCGGCGGCGAATTCCGCGGCGCAGGTGTCGACCATCGCGTACCCGGGCGTTAAGCCGAGCTGCGAACGGCGCTGGGCGATGCGCGACTCTGACACGCCGCTCATCAGCGCAAGGTCGCGGTCGCCGATCGCGGAACGCTTCGCCGTGGCGAGCAGAGAGACAGAGGCGGGATCGGGGCCGATCAGCGTCTGGCCCGCGGCGCGCACACGGTGCTCAATCGCGATGAGGCGCTCAAACTCCGCGAGGAACCAGCGCGTGATCCCCGTCGCAGCGTGAATCTGGTCGGCCGACACGCCGCGGCGCATTGCCGCGAAGAGTCGCCAGAGTCGCGAATCCGATGGGCGCAAGAAGTGGCGCAGCGCCGCGGCATCGTCCTTCGCGATGATCGGCGCCAGCTCCGCCTCCCATGAGGCCTCCTCCGCCGTTGGGCCACTCCCCGACTGCTCCATAGAACGCAGTGCCTTGTTCAATGCGGCGCCGAAGGTGCGATCAATCGACATCACCTCGCCGGTCGCTTTCATCTGACTGCCGAGCAGGCGATCGGCGCCTGGGAACTTGTCGAATGGGAATCGCGGCAGCTTCACCACGATGTAGTCGAGGGCGGGCTCGAAGGCGGCGACCGTGGTGCGCGTGACGGCGTTCGGGATCTCGCGCAGCGTGCGACCGATGGCGATCTGCGCCGCCACACGTGCGATCGGATAGCCGGTCGCCTTGCTGGCGAGTGCTGAGCTGCGGCTGACGCGCGGGTTCACCTCGATCACCACGTACTCGGTGTAGTCGGGCGAGAGGGCCAGCTGCACGTTGCAGCCCCCCTCCACGCCGAGGGCGCGAATGATGTCGAGCGAGGCGGTGCGCAGGCGCTGGTGCACCGGGTCGGGCAGCGTCTGCACGGGGGCGACGACGATGCTGTCACCCGTATGTACGCCGAGCGGATCCACGTTCTCCATCGAGCAGACCGCAATGCAGGTGTCCTCGGCGTCGCGCATCACTTCGTATTCGATCTCCTGCCAGCCAACGAGGCAGCGCTCGATCATCACCTGGCGAATCGGACTGGCGCGCAGGCCGCTCTGCACGCGCTCCCAGTACTCCTCTTCGGTGGCAACGATGCCGCCGCCCGTGCCACCGAGCGTGAAGGCGGGGCGAATGATCGCGGGGAGGCCGATCTGCGCGAGCGCCTCCCTTGCAGCCTGCATGCGCTCGTCGTCGTTTGACCCTTGCACCATGGCGCTCGGTGCCGTGGGCTGACCGATGCGATCGCACATCTCGCGGAAGAGCTCGCGATCCTCCGCCATCTTGATCGCAGAGAGCGGTGTGCCGAGGAGGCGAATCGGGTGCCGCTTGAAGACGCCCGCATCATCGAGCGCCACCGCCATGTTGAGTGCAGTCTGCCCGCCGAGCCCGGCGAGCAGCCCCTCAGGCTTCTCGCGTTCAATGATGCGCTCAATCACCTCAACGGTGAGTGGCTCGAGGTAGACAACATCGGCGACCGACGGGTCGGTCATGATCGTCGCCGGATTGGAGTTCACGAGAATCGTGCGGATCCCTTCGGCGCGCAGCGCGCGACACGCCTGTGTTCCTGCGTAGTCGAACTCGGCGGCCTGTCCGATCACCACTGGCCCCGAGCCAATAATCAGAACGCTCGCTGGCTTGGTCCTCATCGCTCGCTCTGCGCAATCGCGCTCATGAAGCGATCAAAGACTGGCGTCGCGTCGAGTGGGCCAGGTGAACCCTCGGGGTGATACTGCACCGTCTCGATGGGTAGCTCGCGGTGCCGCAGCCCCTCAACGGAGCCGTCATTCAGGTTTATCTGGCTCACCTCGAAGCCAGAGTTCGCAGGGAGTGTGCCGCCAACCACCTCAACCTCGTGATTCTGCGCCGTCACGTAGACGCGGCCACTCGGCAGGTCGCGCACCGGATGATTCGCACCGTGATGCCCGAACGCAAGGCGCTTCGTCTCGGCACCAGCGGCGCGGGCCACAATCTGATGCCCGAGGCAGATGCCAAGGAGCGGTCGCCCCGTGGCGATGATCTCGCGCGCCAGTGCGACGGGCCCAGTGAGACGCGCCGGGTCCCCAGGGCCAGGCGAGAGCACGACGCCGACCGGTCCCCCATCTAAGAGGTCGTGGCTCGACGTGTTGTGTGGGTGCACGCGCACGCGCAGTCCGCGTGATCGCAGCGCACGAACGATGTTGGACTTCAGCCCAAAGTCCACCACCACGACCAGTGGCTCGTTGGCATCGCCGTAGGTCTCGACGCGCGTGGGTGACACCTGGGCGACGAAGTCTTCGCTCTCCCACGGTGTGATCAGATTGGTCGCGGCAACGGCGGCCTCAAAATCGCTCTCCCACGGCGCAGAGATGCGGGCGCGCTGTGCGCCCGTCTCGCGCAAGCGACGTGCAAGGCTGCGCGTCTCCACACCGGCGATCGCTGGAACGTTGTGCGCGCGCAAGAGCGCAGCAAGTTGCGCGGCGTCGTCACTGATCGCAGCGGTGGCGTGTGCCACAACGAGTCCGCGCAGCCATGGGCGGGTGCTCTGGTCGTCGGCGATCAGTCGGCCGTAGTTGCCGATGAGCGGATAGGTCATCAGCACGACCTGCCCGGCGTAGCTCGGATCGGTGCAGATCTCTTGGTAGCCCGACTGGCTGGTGTTCATCACGAGGTCGCCGCCCGATGCGATCGGCGCACCCCACGAGACGCCGGGGAAGACGCTGCCATCTTCGAGTGTGAGGAGGGCGGGCCCGTGATCGCCGATGCGCGCGTCAACAACAGAGGCAGGCTCTGGGAGGGGAATCAGGGAGCGGCGATAGGGGGCGAGGCTTCGAATTGCGCGCTCGTTCACCTGTACTCCTCTCCGGCCTCACAGGGCCATCTGCGATCTCTCTGGATCGTCTCGAAAGGAACGCCAGTCTTCACTGGTGAGCCGGGTGGGATTCGAACCCACGACCTAGTGATTAAGAGTCACTTGCTCTACCGCTGAGCTACCGGCCCACGCGGAAGAATAGAGGAGCGGGGCGTAGCGTGCTACGGAGCTACCGGTGCGCGGCGGCTCCCTCGGTAACAAGGGCATCCAGCACCGCGGAGAGGCGAGCTGCCAAGGCCGCATGGCCGGCCGCATTCGGGTGGAACGGGATCTCACCATCCCTCCCCCACTGGTACGGCTCGGGGTCGCAGAGGCGATGGCCAAGGAAGGCGTCGGCGAGGTCAGCGACACGGAGTCGCGGGTCGTTGACGGTGGTGATGGCCCCACGAACGCGGTCGGCAATGTCGGTTCCCCACTCAGCGAGCACCGCAAGGTCAGCGTCAGAGATGCTGTCGCCGGGAGCGCGCAAGCCGGAGCATGCGTCGAGCCCAGGGCTCCCCGCGTTCGGGAGCGAGTCGGCGTACATGACCACGATGACGATGGCGTTCGGCGCCTTGGCGAGCACCGTGCGGTAGAGGCGCACCAGGGTGCCGCTCAGGGCTGCCGCCTGGGGCTTCATGCGCTCGCCCGCGGCGACACAGGCGGCGGCATCCTCGGTACGGCAGGCGGCGAAGACCTCAGAGAAGCCGGCGTCGTTCCCGCCGATGCCGAGCATGACGATGTCGGTCTCAGCGCTGAGCGCCTGCACCTGCAGGATCTCTCCTGCACGCATGCGGCGATCCACCAGATCGGCGACAACGGCGCCGCTGCACGAGACGTGAGTCAGCGAGAGGCGCATGTTGGTCGGCATCAAGAGGCGCGGCCACGCTGGCCCGCGAGCGCAGACACTCGGTGAACCAAGCACCTGCAACGTACCGCGATCAAACGGGAGCGCCGCTGAGGCGTAGCTATCACCAAGCACGACGAGGTTCAGCGTTGGCAGCGATGGATCGCTCGGACCAACCAGGATCGGCGCTGGGATCGGCGCATCGAAGCGCAGCCCTGGCCCACCGACGCCACCGAGTGCGGCAACGATCAGTCCGGCGAGGGCACCAGCAGCCAGACGCTTACGCATCGGGCGACTCGCTGATGCCGAAGAGTGCGGTGATTGAACCAGTCAGTGGCTGTGCTCCCGCAACGATCTGCTCGGCGCGTGTCGTGAGTGCGCCGCTCGCCGTTGCCTCGCGCACCTGCGCGTCGACGTGCGATTCAGCGGCGGCAACCAGATGCGCCTCAACACGACGAATACGACCGCGCACGCCGCGGCCCGCACCGACCTCGTCGATGGTGGCCAGGAGTTCACTGATTCCAGCACCAGCGGTGGCGGAGACCAGCGCAAGCTGCGGCGCGCCTGCACCCAGTGCAAGCCCACTGCGCAGGCGATCGAAGGCCGCCTGTGCGCCAGGTCGGTCAGATTTATTCACGGCGACGATGTCGGCGACCTCGAGGATCCCCGCCTTCATCGCCTGCACCTCGTCGCCACCCTCGGGCCCTTCCACAACGAGCAGCACATCGGCGAGCCGCGAAATGCCGATCTCGGCCTGCCCAGCACCGACGGTCTCCACAAAGATCAGATCAAACCCAGCCGCCTCAACAAGAATTGTTGCCGCAGCGGCGACGTGGGCGAGCGATCGACCGCTGCCGCGCGTGGCGATGGAGCGCGTGAAGCGACCGTCATCGTCGGGATGCTCATCAATGCGCACGCGATCGCCAAGGAGTGCGCCGCCACTCTCGTGCGAACTTGGATCAATCGCCAGGATGGCGACGCGGCGACCGCCAGCACGCGCCACATCGGCGAGAGCCGCAGCGAGTGAGCTCTTCCCCGCCCCTGGTGCACCAGTCAGCCCCACAACAAGGGCGTTGCGCGCGTCGGCCGCCGATGCGGCGAGCGCCTCTTGAATGCGTTGATTCGCTGCTGGACCCGGACGCTCTACGGCGCTGATCCCCTGCGCCAGCTCGCGACGCGCCGCGAGATGCTTAGCGTCGACGGGCATTCGCGCGCAGGAAGGTGGCAACCTCGGCGATCGTGGTTCCTGGGCCAAAGATTCCCGAGATGCCAGCCTGCTCCAACTCTGGGCGATCGGCCTCGGGGATGATGCCGCCCGCTACGACCAGCACGTCGCTCGCACCAGAGGCGCGAAGGCTTGCAACCAGCTTCGGCAGCAGCGTTGCATGGGCGCCGGAGAGGATCGAGCAGCCGACCACATCGACGTCCTCTTCAATGGCCGCAGCAACGATCGCATCAACGGTGCGACGCAGCCCCGTGTAGATCACCTCGAAGCCTTCGTCGCGCAGTCCGCGCGCCAGCACCTTGGCGCCGCGGTCGTGGCCGTCAAGGCCGGGCTTGGCGATCAGCACGCGAATCGGCGTTGTGCGCTCAGCCATGGAGCCCCTCGCGTCGCGCCACGCCGCGATCATGGGCGCGCGCCAGCGCCTCGCGCAAGGCGGCATCGGTGCGCAGCGATCCGCGCATCGCCTCTGTCGTCATCACAACGCCGGGTTGACGAGCACCCCGTGCCGCAAGGCAGAGGTGTTCGGCGCTGATCAGCACGCCAACGCCGGCTGGCGCGAGGGCGTCGTTCAGTGCATCGGCGACCTGCGCAGTGAGGCGCTCCTGCACCTGCAGTCGTCGCGCAAAGGCATCAACAAGGCGCGGAATCTTCGAGAGGCCAACGATGCGACCGCTCGGCACGTAGCCAACGGTGGCAACGCCTGGGAACGGGAGGAGGTGATGCTCGCAGAGGGCGTGGAATGGGATGCCCTCAACGACAACGAGATCACCAGCTGGTGCGCCCGCCGGCTCCTCGAATACGGTGCCGAGAATCTCGTACGGGTCGCTGGCGTATCCGCTGGTGAGCTCAAGCAGCGCACGGGCAACACGGCCTGGCGTCTCTACGAGCCCGTCGCGCGTTGGATCCTCGCCAATGGCACGCAGGATGGCGCTGGCGGCATCGGCAATGGTCGCCTCGGCCCCTGGGGCAGGCGTGACAGAAACGGCTGGAGCGCCCTTGATTCGCATGTGCACATCCTACCCGCCCCATCCCGCTCGTACGGGAGGGCCTAGCGGCGGACGCTCGCTATGATGGTGGCCAAGGCGGAGGGACCGTTCCGCCACAAAGAGAGCGCAGGGGGAACCATGGCGGAGATCAAGCACACCAGCGATGCAGCATTCCAGAAGGACGTCATGGAGTCGGGTCGCCCCGTCATCGTTGACTTCTGGGCGCCATGGTGTGGTCCGTGCAAGCTCGTTGCCCCAGAGCTCGAGAAGCTCGCCGCGCAGTACGACGGCAAGGTCGACATTGTGAAGGTGAACGTCGACGAGAATCCTGCGCTGCAGCAGGCGTTCAACATCATGTCGATCCCAACGATCGCCTACTTCAAGGGAGCCGGTGCCCAGCCAGTTGGCGCCGTCGGCTTCCAGACCGCTGAGCAGTTGGAGTCGCGCTTCTCGCTGAAGGAGCTCGCCTAACCCTTACGGCGTTGCCAACGCCGCCGCGTATGCGGCGAGTCGTTCGGCAATAAGTGCGTTGGAAATATCCGAAGCGAGAAGTGCGCGCACGCGATCGGCCTCGCCCGTGTCGAAAAGGGTGATTACCTGACGGTGATCGCCATTCAACAGCGTGAACTGCTTTCCAGGCCAGTCTCCGACCTTAATGTCGACGATCGTCAGCCCTTGCGTTTTGCGGCCTCCGCGTGCACCGCGCTCAAACGCGTAGGCGAGATTGTCGAGAGTGAGTCCGGTCGCTGAATAGACAACGAGCGAATAGCCCGTCTTGTCAGGGAGTTCAAAGATGGCTCCCGCAGAACGCAACTCACGGATGCCAGCGCCCCAGAGTGGACCGAGGCGCAACTGCGAGCACTCTCGTCCGGAGTCAACGGTCACTGGCGTTGCATCCCAACCCGCGATTGGGAGAGCTCCCTCGAGAACGGTGTCAAATCCTGCGGCGCGCTGCTGATCAATCTTTTCGTTGCACGGCAGTGAGCCGTCGGGGGGCGTTGCTGGGGCGCACGCCCCTGCCGCAACCACCAGAAGCAGTGCTGCAAGCATCGTTCGCATACCGCTCATCATGACGCTTACTCCAACTCCCTGTTCGGATCGAAGAGCGGCGCGGTTGGGCGGCGGGTACTCCCCCGCGGTGGGTGGGGTGCGCCGCGCTCTTCTAGATCATCGAGCACTACATTCGCCGCACGCACCAGCTCCTGGTCGCGGCGCACGTTATCGGCGCACCACACCAGATAGCCCGGGTCGCGCTTCGCCACATCGCCCACCGTTGCCCCCTCATATCGTCCGAAGGCGAAGACGGTTGCGGCGGCCTCGCTCAGTGTTGGGCGGCGATAGTCGGGAGGGAGCGGCGCAAAGCTGCGCTCTACTGGGCCAGCCGGCGAACCTGGGAGCGGGCCGACGGGGCCACGCGGCGCACGTGGCGCCCATGGCTGCTCTGGGCGCCAGTTGATCGGCGCCGGTCGACTGGTGCGCGCATTCGCGGCGGGTGCCGCATCAACAACCACGCTCGCAGTCACTGGGCGCTCCGGCTTGTGACCGCCCTTTGCCGGAGGCTCAGCGGCTGGCGCCCCATCTGAGGCCCACGCCTCAGCAAGCAGCGCTTCGGCGGCGGCATTGATGAGTGCCATCTCGCGCGTTGCCGCATTGGCGCTGGCCTGATCGTTAACGAACCGATCCGGATGATGCTCGCGCGCGAGTTGTCGACGCGCGGCGCGAATCTCATCGGCGCTCGCGCCGAGCGGTACGCCAAGTACTTCGTGTGGTGTGCGACGTCGCGTCATCGCGAGGCATCCTCATCGGCGGCGCTGACCGCAGCAGAGACAAGGGCGTCTTCCGCGGAGATCGTTTCCGCATCACCACCGCTACCACGAGCGCTCTCTGGAGCGGGGGCACCGAGTGCGATGTAGTCAGCCACGGCCGCATCAAGGCCAACGTCGGCACCGGCCCGCTCAGAGAGGATCCACTTGTGCTCCAGCGCATCGCAGTACGCCTGCAGCGCGTCTCGTCCAGAGGCGAGGTGCGGGCGCAGGCGAACGAGCGTTGGCTCGAGTACCTCGGCGCGCCAGCGTGCCGCCACGAGCCCTGTGGCGAGTCGCTCGCCGCTCTGCACCTGCAGCCAGACGCCGTACTCGTGCAGATCGTTCAACAGGAGTTGCGCCTGCCCTTCGAGCGCATCGACGCCGGTGAGGCGCAGGAGCTGCTCGGCATGGAAGCGGCGCGACGCGATCGCCAGCGAGACGCGCATCCCCTCACCACTCGTCACATCCAGGCTCAACTCTTCGACGGCGAAGCCGAGCGCGTTTAGGTCGCGAATGCGGGTGGCGACGGCACGACGATCGTTGGCACTGGCAACGAAGGGGCGATGCAGCTGCGCCCAGAGTGCGGTGTATCGATCGCGCAGCGCGGCTGAGGCGCGCACCGCCGCATCTGTATCAACTTCGCTGCCGCCCAGGGCGGCGGCGGCATCGGCGAGGCCGAAGGCGACGTTCTCCACCAGGATGTCGAGGTCGTGCTGGCGCTGCCCATCACTGAGCTGCTCCTGATACTCGGCGGTCTCAGCATCGACGAGGTAGGCCTGCAGTCGGTTTCCATCGCGCTTCAAGAGCGCGTTCGCCAGTGAGCCGTCGCCCCACCAGACGCCGTGTCGGTGCAGGTCAACGAGCAGAACGGCGAGGGCGTCGAGGAGTCGACCCGAAAACTGGCCCGAGGTCGCGGCACCGGGGGTGCTGAGGAGTCGTCGGTACTGAATGCTGCCGCGCAGATAGTCGGTGATGATGAAGCCCTCGCCGTCGCCGCGATCGACGGCGCCCACCGGCGTCACGGCCGGCATCCCCGCCGACTCAAGGCGGCGCAGGATGGCGAACTCGCGCTCCACCAGCGGCGCGGGGAGTTCCTTGATGGCGAGCAGGCGGCCTGCCACGCGCACGAAGCGCACCAGGTGGCGTGATGGCCCTACTTCGAGTGGCACCAGCTCCACATCTGGGCTCGCCCAGTCGCGCAGCGGCTTCGCCCATGGGAGCGCAATCAGCGCCGGTTCAGGGCTGCGTAGCGTGACGTGTGGGGCGATTACAGACATAGAGACCAAGTGTAGCCCCCTCCCCTACGATGAGGGAGAACGAAGGAGGCTCCATGCGCAACCTATTGAAGGCAATTGAGATCTCGCGACCTCTGCTCTGGCTGAACACGTCGATGCCGCTGCTCTGGGGTGCGATTGGGTTGCGCGGTGAACTTGTTGCGAGTGACGTGGTCCTCTTCGCCTTCTTCCTTTTCCCGTACAACTACTTCTTACACGCGCCAAATGATTACTTCGACTTTGAGACGGATGCGCGTAATCCACGCAAGGGCGGCGTTGAGGGCGCCCTCACGCCGAAGCCGCTCCTGGCGCGACACGCGATCATCAGCACCCTGCTGCTCGCCCCGTTCCTCATCTTCGTCGCCGCCAGCTACCCACCGCTGACGCTCCTTTCGCTGCTGGTACTCCTGGTTCTCTCTGCTGGGTACAACGCGCCACCAACACGTCTCAAGGGGCGGCCAGTCCTCGACTCACTCACCAACGTGCTCTACGCGATTCCACTGCAGGTTGGCCTGCATGCCGCAGGCAGCACCAACCTGATCGACGCCCCGGTGCTCGTCTTCGCCGCCTGGGGGATCGGCGCCCATGCACTCACCACCATCACGGATCGCGATGAAGACGCCGCCGCTGGCGTGCGCACCATTGCAGTGCTCCTTGGTCGACGCAACACGGCGCTCTTTGCCGCCGCCTGGTTCGCGATTGTTGGGTTCGGTGTCGCCACAATCACGGCAACACCTGCAGCGGCGCTGCTCGCCCTCCCCTACCTCGCCCTCTGCTTTATCGGCCGCGATGCCCGCGGTGAGGCGGGGCGTCGCCTCTACCGCCTCTTCCTCATTGCGAACGTGGCGCTTGGTGCATCGATCACCATGCTGGTCTTGCTGAGCGTCAGCGTTGATGCGGCGATCCCTGCTGGGATCCTGGCAATGGCTGGTACCGCGATCGCCCTCGGCGTCTCCGTAGGTCGCGCCGTTCTGCAGCGCCGATGAGCGGCGCGCCGAAGCGCGTCGTCGTTGTGGGCGCCGGCCTCGCCGGACTCGCGACCGCCATTCGCCTCGCCGCCGAAGGGGTGCAGGTCACCGTTGTGGAGCGCGGCACACGCCCTGGCGGCAAGATGGGTCGGCGCGAGATCGGCCCGTATCGCTGGGATAGCGGCCCCACGATCTTCACCCTTCCCGAACTCTTCGATCAGCTCTGGAGCGCCGCTGGCGCAAAGCGCAGCGACGATCTCACGCTCCTTAAAGTCGAGCCGGCATCGCGCACCTTCTTCGCCGACGGCAGCGTACTCGAAACATCGAGCGATCTCAAAAAGCTTGCCGCAAGCTTCGGTGCCCTTGATCCGCGCGATGCGGCGGGGATCCCCGCCTTCATGCGCCGCGGTGAGAAGCTCTGGCGCGAGCTGGACCAGACCTTCTTCCGTCAGTCACTCAGCCCACTCAGCCTGCTGGTACCGATGTCGTGGCTCGCAGGGATTCGCCTCGATGCGGCGACGCCGTATAGCCGTCGCATCAACAGCACCTTTCACGACGAGCGCATTCGGCACGTGATGCGCTACAAGTCCATCTACTTGGGCTCGACGCCACAGAGTGTGCCCGGCGCCTTCCTCTCAATTCCGTACATTGAGGCGAAGTTCGGCACCTGGCACCCGCAGGGTGGCATGCATGAGGCGCCACTCGCCATGGAGCGGCTCGCCCGTCGTCTTGGCGTGGAGTTCCGCTACGGCACCGACGCGATCGGCAGCATCATCAGCAAGAAGCGCATCAGCGCGCTCCGCGTCGCACCGCGCAGCGACAGCCGCGCGCTCGGCAGCGGTCCAGCCGCACCGAACCAGCCGGGCGAGGAGCGCATTGAGGCCGATGCGGTGCTCTTCAACGCCGACATCGTGCACGCCCATCGAGACCTG
>Ga0209401_1001008_pt1 | contig 18866 bp, 27 predicted proteins | sample M_140807_MF_Meta_FD_187318 | JGI IMG/M metagenome (GOLD analysis project Ga0209401, IMG submission 187318) | Freshwater microbial communities from Lake Montjoie, Canada to study carbon cycling - M_140807_MF_MetaG (SPAdes) (version 2) | ecosystem: Environmental > Aquatic > Freshwater > Lake...
GCCCAGGACCAGGCCGCCACCGAATTTGGCCGAATGCTTCGCCGCTGGCGCAAGCTGAACGGCTGGACCCAGTACACGGCCAGGCGCTGGGCCAGCGAGGCCGGCCTGGGCGAAGTGGTCAGGCATTCGGGCCTGAGCGAACTGGAACGCGGGATCACCAAGAGCCCCCGTAACGTGGTGTTTCTCAGTTTGTCCAACCTGAACGCCTTGGTCCACCAGGGCGAGTACAAAGGCGTGCGCAGCCGCGACCTGCTTGACCAGCTCAAGGGCAGCCAGGCCATCTGTGATGAGTCCGACAAGCCTTGGGGCCCTGAGGCTTTCTGGCTGTGCCATGCGGGCCTGTTGGCACCACCCGCCTGGCTCGCCGCACCGGCCGCCAGCCCAGCCCCAACGCTCACCGATGACCAGGCTGCCGAGCTTTGCGCCAGCTGGGCCGATCAAGCCAGGGAAGCCGCCCGTGCCGCCGGTGCTGGCCCTGCTCAGTTGATGGCGGCCGGCGGTTTCGCACCGGCCCGGATGCGCCAGCGGTGGGCCGGGGTAGTGATGGGCCTCGACGCCTGGACCGCCGCCGAGCTGGCCGAGCAGTGGGATCCCGAGGCGTCGGAGTGGCGGCCCGCCCAATGGCTGGCGACCTGGAAGGAGTCCCTGATCCCGGCCGCTCCGGGGGGGGGGGGGGGGGTGAGTTCTGAGTCTTTCGTTTTTTGAGGGTTGCGGATCGCCTTAGCGAGCGGCTAAGGTCTGTGGCGTGCAGCACTTCACCTCACCCATGCACCAAATGTCCACCGAGCTGGCGTTGCGCGCGTTCGAGGCCGACGCTTCGTACAGCGCAGCGCTAGCCGAGTTTCAGGCCACAGTCCCCGACAACATTCATCCAATCCAAGCCGCCCGCCAAGCCGCGGCCCTGGGCTTCTGCTGGTTCAGTCGGCCGATTGACATCGGCTTTGTTGAGGTCCGCCTGCGCCACAGCGGCGGCGCTGATTCAGTTGCCGAGGGATCCTCGGTAACTGAACTCTTGGCCGGCCTGCTTGGCATTGTTTGGCCCCAGGTCGCTCAAGCTGCCGAGCCTGAAGAAAAATGCGATTCACGCATAAAGTGCCCTAGCGAACATTCGGAGCCGGTTCCGGTCACCGTCACTCCGGAGCTGGTCCAAGTCGCTGCCGAGTCCCTGGCCGCCGCCACTTCTGGCACGGTCGTCGCTGAGCCGGTGGCTGATCCTGAGCCCGACCCATCCACGCCGCTCACCGCTGAGCAGAAGGCGGTGGCCATCAACATGATCAAGAGCCTGACGGCTGATCAGAGGCAGTCGTTCACGATCTCGTTTCGTGATGCCTTCCGCGTCGAGCGGTCCGTCAAGGCCATCGCCCCGGTGATCACCGAACTGCGCCATCTGCACTTCTGCGATCGCTGGAGCATTGAGAACGCCGGAGGTGTGGCGCCATGAACGATCTCCGCAACCGCGAACGGCTCCGCCGCGCTCTCGATCTGATCGACCAGGTGTCGGCTGAGCACCAAGCCGCCCTGAACGATCGCGCTGCGGCGACCCTGGAGCAGAACCCCGGCCCCATCGGTATCGGTCGGATGCTGTCCATCAGCCGCCGCACCGATGCCCTTGAGCGGATTGGCCGGGAGATCATGGAGCTGCTGGATCACCGCCCGCCATCGCCCGCTGTGGCGCCGCTGGCGTTGGCGTCCAGTATCGAAGCCGCATGACCCAGCAGCCTCAGAGTCCCAAGCCTGATCGCCCCAAGCCGTACGGCAGGGCGCCGCGCCGCCAGGCCGGCAGGTATGTGATGACCGTCTTGCGCATGGATGCCGATGAGGCAGTCCGTGCCGTGATGAAGCAGCACAACCTGTCAGCCAGCGGAGCTGTTCACCACCTGGTCCGCCTCGGCGCGGGCCTTCCACCACTCCTTCCCTGAAACACCCATGGCCGCAGACATCCACTTCACCCCGATCGCACCCGTTCGCTGGTGCCACCTGATCACCGCACGCGAGCAGCTGGACACCAGTAAGCCACGCGCCTGGACCGTTGAGATGGTGCTCGATCCCACCAACAATCCCAGGCACAAAGCGTTTCTGGAGAAGCTCGACCAGATCTTCATCGAAGCCCATGGCACGAAGAAAAAGCGGTCGGACAAAGGCCAACCCTGGAAGACCGACAAAGAAGACCCATCCAAGGTCGTGGTGAAATTCAAGTCTCAGGAGTTCGTCAGGGAAGACGGCAGTAAAGCCAGCGGCCCGCAGTTGATTGATTCCAAACGACAGCCGTGGGATGGCAGCCAGATCGGTAACGGCAGCGAAATGATCATCCGGTTCTCCACCTATGGCTGGGAGCGCCCCGAAGGCACCGGCCTGTCACTGCAGCCCAAGGCCGCCCAGGTGGTGCAGTTCGTGGCCAGGGAAGAGCAAGACGCCACCGACGGCTTTGAGGAGCAGGAAGGCGGCTACGCCGTGGCCCCCTCTGGCTATGTGGACGAGTTCGCCAGCGATGAAGAGGCGCCCTTCTGATGGACGGCCCCACCATCTCGCGCATCATCCAAGCCAGCGCCGCCCTGGAGCCAGCAGATCAGCCCTGGTTCATCGCCACCGAGGCCATCAAAGCCGCCCGAGCCGCCGATGCGGCCATCACGGATCAGGCTCTTGAGGCTGAGTTCAGATCCTGGTGGAAGGCCAACGCACCCGGGGCGATCACGGTCCCGGCCGGCCATTCCGTTTCGATCGGCATGGCCTGGGCCCGGCACCTGCTGAACCGGGGGCGCCATGGGTGACCCCTTCGCCAATCGGGTCGCGTTGTCGGTCCTGATGCTGGTGGCCTCCTGGGTGGTGGCGCTGCTGTGGTGGAGCAGCCCAGCAGCGATCACCTTTGCCGCGCTGCTGGCGTTGGCATCGCTGATCACCTTCCCACCGCCGCCCTGAGCCATGCGGCCAAGCAGCGACATGACCACGCATTGGCTGGAGCAGGCCGGCAGGCACCCCCTACTCACCGCCGCCGAGGAGCTTCACCTCGGCGGCCTTGTGCGTGCATGGCAGGACTGGGATCCATCGGCAGATCAAGCCCCTCCGTCAGTCCGCCGGCGGGGCCTGCGGGCCCGGGATCGCATGGTGTCGGCCAATCTCCGCCTGGTGGCTCACGTCGCTCGGCGGGCCCGGCATGGTCTGGGGGTGGCGGTGGCCGAAGCCGATCTGCCCGACCTGCTCCAGGCTGGTGCGATCGGCCTGCAGCGTGGGGTCGAGAAGTTCGACCCGACCCGTGGGTACAAGCTCAGCACCTATGCCTATTGGTGGATCCGCCAGGGGATCAGCAGGCACATCGACAGCCACGGCAGGACCATCAGAATCCCCACCACCCACACCGGCACCATTGCCAGGGCCGGGAAGGTGGCGGCGGCTCTGGCCGCTCACCTTGGCCGCACTCCCAGCCGCGCCGAGCTGGCCCAGGAGCTGGGCATTGCCCAGGCCGAGCTGGAGCACCTGCTGCTGATCGGTGCTGGTTGTCATTCGCTTGACGCTCCGCTGCCGGGCTCCACATCCGGCGACCCGTCGGCGCTGATCGACATGCTCAGCGCTGACGAAGATGAGCCCCCCAGCCCACGCCGGGATGAGCTGCTGGCGCTGGTTGGAATGTTGGATGAGCGGGCCCAGCGGTTGATCCGGGGGCGTTACGGCCTGGGTGAGCCGGTGGTCGGTGTTGCCGAGCTGGCGCAGCGGGAACGAATGTCGGTCCATCGCGCCCGGGGTCTGATCCGCCTGGCGGAGAACACCATGCGCCGGCTCAGTCCTGCCGTTTCACTCCCAGTTCCACCATCAAATCCCGCGCCCATGCCAGATGGCGCGGAGTTGGGGGAGCAGCTAGAGCTTCTTTGATCTCCAGCTCCTGCACGCGCGCCAGGGCCTGCCGGAGCAGGTGGTCGAAGGTGACTGCGTGAACCAGCGCCGAATCCAGTCGGGCCTCGAGGTCGTGTCGGTGGAGCCGGGGGATCTCCCGGCGAGCCGTCTCCAGCTCCAGCTCCCTGGACAGACTGAGTTCAGGCTTCAACCACCAGCCGTCCATGACCGAAGAGGATCAGGTTCCCCAGTCTGATGACGCCACCCTGCGCGCCGCCGTGGATGACGCTGGCGGCTGCTGCTGGGAGATCTGCGCCGGCGGGGAATGCCTGCGGGATCGGAGCCGGTTGGAGCTGATGCGGCGGTGGTCAGTCCGTCAAGATCGGAAAGGCACCGGTCCATCCGCGCTCGCTGTCGAGGAAGCGCAGTAGCTGCTGTGGGCGCTCTGGCGCAAATCCGAGTTTGAGCCCATAGGCGGTTGGCCCGATGAGCGAGCCATTCACCGACCAGCCGGTGCCCATGGTCAGCTGATGGAAGTGGCCGAAGAAGCTGTGATCGGCGGCAATGCCCTGATCCTGCCTGAGTTGCCACTTGGTGAGCGGCACAGTCAGGCCGCCAATGCCGCCCTGGTAACGGATGGCATCACCGTGATGGAAGCGGAGCAGCCGGCCGAGCACCTCCACATAGAGGATGTTGCCGTCGCTGATATGCCATTCGATGCGCGGCTCATGCCTGTAGTGCCGGCGCAGGCTCTGATACATCAGCCATTCGAAGCTGGTGCTGTGCGCGTTGTCGGCTTGCATCTTGGGAGTGGTGCGCCCGTGGTTGCCGTAGTTGCAGGGGATCACGATGCGATCGAATGCGCCGTGCTCAAGGAGGTGATCGATGCCAGCCACGATGGCGCGCTCACATTCGATGATCTGCTGGGTTGGCGATAGCTCCTGGGTCTGGGCCTGCTCAGGGTGCAGCCAGTTGTCAATTAGGTCACCGCCGAGCCAGAGCACCATCTGCTGAACATCGCAGCTGCTTCGCACCATGCGGATCACCTTCAGTGCATTGACGAACAGGGCTCCGGCCCGCCGGTGGAACTCGTCCACGTCGTAGGCGTTCAGCTGGTTCACCGATTCCGCGCGCACCACGGCGCCGCAGTGCCAGTCCGAACAGAGCAGGATCGGGACCGATTCGGATCGGGCGCCGTGGTGGTGATCGCTCAGCGGCTCTGGCTGCTCGATCTCCCGAATGTCCAAGGCTGTGCTCAGCGAATCCAGAGTGTTGGCCAGCTCCGCCAGGGCACGGTCCCGATCGCGCTCGGCAGTCCGAGCGGTTTCCTTCACCCGGCGGAGCTCCAGCTGCAACGCCAACAGCTCATCACTGGTGTCCGATCGTTTGTTGTTGGGGCACATCCCCGGCTGGCAGAACGGCCGGCGGATACCTGATTCGATCTGCCAATCGATCGCACTCTCCGGCAGCCAGGCCCTGCAAGCCTTGTTTCGGCGGCATTGGAAAGTGCGTTCAGACATCACCGACTCTCTTGCCAGACCGAGATGTAGATGGTCCCCAGCCCCGCCAGCGGCAGCAGCAGATCCCTGAGGTCCCGGTTGTGCATCCGGATGCACCCGAGCGTCGGATAGAGCGGCTGGAGCGGCAGCCAGGCACCAGGCCAGCCGCAGGCAGAGCCACCGCCGTGGAGCATGATCCCGTCGCGGCCGTCCCGGCTGCCGGGCCCTTCCTGCCCTTCGAGGCCGATCAGGTCGAATGAGAACCACCCATAGGCGCGGCGATCCGCGCTGAATGTGGTGCTGGGATCGGCTTCGTAGTCCCTGTAAATCGTGCCGACCTGGTACAGGCCCGGCGGAGTGTCACTGCTGCGGGAGCGCCAATCGGTTTCGGTTGATTGCCCCCTGGCCAGGGCCGCCACGGTCCACAGCCGCTCACCTTTGTGGTTGAAGGCGGTGACCGTCTCGGCCTTGTCGTCCACCACCAGATGGTGATCGCCGGGCTTCAGGTCGGGTCGCCGCTTGGGGCCGACCAGCCCAACCCGCTGGGGCTCAGGGGCTGGCGCTGCCGGGCTTCCAGCAGCTCTCCAGTCAGCCGTGAAGACCTGGCGTTGCTCAGGCGTCAGAGCCTGATCCAGCGCAGACAGAGCGGCCAGCTGGTGGGGCAGGATCCCGCCACGCTTGGCGATCTCCTGGGCAGCGTCGCGAACTGAGGCGGTGGTGGGGGTCATGGGATCAGTCTGCTGATTCTTAGGCGACGGCAAGAAGCGAGACGGATACATCAAACAGGCCACCGCTGGCCGGGGTCTCCTCTGGCGCGCTCGCATAACGCCAGACAAATGTGGATGGCACCACGTCGGTGGTAGAGCTGTGGGTGCGCCAGAGATGCACGGGGATGGTGAACGGCCGAGCGGTCCCCTGGCCGTCCCAATGCGCGCTGATCTGCCGGGCTTCGGTGAGGCTGAGCTTGCGGAACACCAGCGCCAGCGGCACACCTGACGAAACGGAACTGTGCAGGAACCGCGTCTCGTCCCCGTTGCTGAATGCGGACGCCGAGATGGGATGCGACCCCAGGTCATAGGACCGTTCCAGCGGTTCGATGGAGGGGAAGGCAGCCATTAGACCGGCGCGGGGAGCGGCAGGGTCCAGGTGCTGGCGTTCCAGGTCATGGTGCTGGCGGTGCTGACAAGGTCCACGGCGTTGTCGATGCAGGCCACCAGGTTGTCGTTGGCGGCGGTGCCAGTGGAGCGGTACACGATCAACTTGCGCGCCGTGATGGTGCTGCTGGCCCAGGTTGCCGTGGGGATTGTCAGCGTCAGGATGTGCGTGGTGGTGTTCAGGCTTGCCGTCAGGGTGACCGAAACGCCGCCGGCGGTGTAGCCGGTGCCGGTGACCTCGTTGGTCACGCTGCTGCGCTTGCTATGGGCGCCACGGTCTTCGGTGTAGGCCGATGTGACCAGCATCGCTTTGTAGGTGCTGGCCGTGGTGCAGTTCCCGGCGAAGACATCGCTCAGGAAACTGTCGTAGATGATGGAAGCCACAGGAAACCATTGCCTGAATGCAGGCTAGGAAGACCGTGATCCTGGGGTCATCGTTGTGGAGCCTGTTGCCCACCTGCTGCCGCTTGATCCGACTCCGCTATTGCGCGCTCCTGCCGCCAGTGCCGTTGCCCCAGTTCCCCACGCTTTCCCCATGGCCACCACCAGCCCCCGTGGCTCACTCTTGAACTCACAGACCACCGTGAACACGTCGAGGTGTTCATCGACCACCTGGGGACGGCTGGCGTACAGCCAGGCATGACCTGATGGGGTGAGATCAGCGGCCAGGGTGGTAGTGCTGAATCCAAACGGATCAAATCCAGACCGCTGGCCCTGGTAGTGAGTCAGGATCGCCAGGAAGTTGGCCTCGGTGATATTGGTGAACGCGAGCTGCAGCCGCCGGCCGATCTGCGCCGATCCCTGTCTGATGCGCGACTCGGCCCCCTTGAGGCTGGTGATTGCCGAGACGGGCCAGGCGCCAGGGGTGATCGGCGCGGCTGATGGTGCAAGGGAGGGGAAGGTGGCCACTAGCTTGTTCGCGTCCAGGAGTCCATTGTTATGGTCGCTGTGGTTACACTAAGAACTGTGCTAGCTGCGCTCGTCCATCCGTATGCGTAAACGCCAGCCGCAACTGCATCCACGCCAGGGCCGTTTGGCGTGGATGAGCCAAGCGTCCCTAGTGCTGGCCACCCTGGCGCATTCCCGAGTGTTACAATTCCAAGGTTTTGCGTGAACAATTTAGCCGCCGTAACTAGCTTTGCGGCAGAATATCCGACGTAATAACCCTCAACTATTTCTCCACCAGGCACAACCATTAGCGGCCCTGCGGGAAGGGTGAAATTCACTGTAAATGTTCGAGCCCCACCGCCAAAGGATCCGCCGCCGTTAGTAATTGCGTAAGTAACCAATGCCTCCGTGGCCCTAAACACAATCCTGGCAGATCCCCACGTGCCGTAAGAAGGCATTGGCAACCATGTTGGCCCTGTGGCTCCTTTGTTAGTCGCGTTAATCTGGCTATTTATTGCATCAATCAGGGACTGTGGCACGCTGGCACCTACGGCCACGTTGGCAGGCGGCTCAAATGGCGCTCCAGCGGTTGGCACAGATGCTGCAGGCGCTTGCGGTGAATCGGTGGGCGCCGCACCGCCAAAGGTGCCACCGCCAAACAGATCAATGAACTGCCCAGTCGCCGCCCAATAGGTGCTCGAAGCTCCGCCGCCAGTGGCCTGGCCGCTGATCGGCGTTCCGCTGGTGCTCTTGGTTGGCACGGTGGTGCTGGTGGACGCCCCGGCGATGTCACAGCTGCCGCCGGTGCGGTTGGAACTCAGCGTGGTTCCAGGTGCCGTGGCATTGGCCACCGCCAGCGCAATCAGGCTCTGGCCGCTGGAGTTCACGGGGAAGTGGCTCAGGCTCAGCGTCTCTTCACCGCTCAGTGAGTGGCCGATGCTCTCAACCTGATAGAAGCGGTTAATCCTGCCGACCGCCTCACGGCTGGTTTCAACCGCCAGGTAGAGCTGAACGATGTCACCCTCGGCGATCGTGCCGGTCTGGTTCCCGGGCTTCAGGCGAACGGTTGCGGTGTGAGTGCTCAGAGTGCGCCTGGCGTACAGGTAGGCGCCGACCTTCGCCGCGTGGTTCTCGGTGGTGGCGTACTGCGACAGGTCGTGCTGCTCGACTGGGCCGCTTGCGTTCTGATCGCCCACGGTGAGCGTGCGCACGATTGGCACGTCGGTGTCGTCGGCCTGCTGGCGCCACAGCATTGCCATCGCCACCGGCCGACGGCTGGCGGCTTCGGCGTAGTCCACCTGATAGCTGTCGGGAATGATCGCCGCTTCGGTCAGCACCCATTCCGGGGTGATCGCGCCGGTGTTGATCGCGCCACTGGTGACCGGCAGCAGGGGCCGCAGGCCAAACTTGCCGCCCACCTTCGTCTCGCGCAGCAGGAAATCCGGAAGGATCTTGATCAGCCAATCCCCCAGGTTCCCCGAGGCGTCGAACTGGCCGTTGCACCACAGGCCCACCGTTTCCAGGAATAGCGCAGCGCTGGCCAGGCTGGTCAGGTCGATCATTGCGGCAGGCACCCGGCCGGATCGCTGCAGCGCCCACAGGATCAGATCGGCCAGGTTGTCGCTGCTGTCCACCGTGGCATCGAGCAGCCGGCCCCGCTCCACAATCGTGCCGCCACGCAGGAAGATGTTCCAAGCAGTCTTCCAATCGTCGGACCCACCGGTAAAGGTGGCGCCAGCTTCAAAGGTGCTCAGGCCCTGGTAGTTGCCGCCGCCGCCGGTGTAATTCGGAAAGGTCGGGACGGTGTAGCCGGTCTGCGCGGTGGCGAAGTTGCCGGGAACGAATGTGCCGGCCCGCTGGTTGTAGTTCTGGGAGAAGGTGCCGATCCGGCATTCGCCCAGCCGCACATCGCGCCGCTGAATATCCGGGATCTGGCCTTCGCCGATCACCAGGTGGTACCGGCTGGTGACCGTGGTGCTGGTGTTCTCAAAGCGTGCTTCGGTGGCCCGGGGGAACACCAGCACCCCGCCCACGGTGCCGCGTCGCCGGCCCCAGATCACCGGGATCGGTTCACCCACCACCATGGAGGCCTGGGGCACGTTGAGCGGAGAGTTGCCTGCCGCTGCGGCTGCGTTTGCGGGGGATGGGAGCTTGCCGGATGCAGCGGCGGCAGCCGGGGCGAACACCTGAGCGATGGCACCAGCGGCTCGGCTCGGCTGCGCTCTGGGATCCCACGCCTTCGAGGCGTCGGGATAGCGCATCACGCTGGCGTCGGGATACCTCATAACCGGCAGGGCACTCCGATCAATGGCGTGATGGCCGTGCGCGGCGGGAACTGCGCGCCAACCGGCGACAGCGCCGAGCCCAACTTCCAGGTCATGGTGGTGAGCGTGGCCGATGCGCCGATCACTTCGCCGACGCAGCTGGCGGCCAGCACATAGATAGCCGGTGGCGCGGTGGTGCCCTGCTCTTCGTCAAACTGAATCACCCGCACCTGCGCCACCCAAGGGCCCGCCAGGGCCGCCTCAGTCACGCTCAGCACCGATGGCACCGCCGGCAGGGTAAGGGTGGCCTGCTCGCCCGTGGCTTGGCCGCTGGCAATGCCACTCCAATCGAACTGCTGATAGGTCCAGGACTGGCTGTCCCAGGTGGTGATGGCGTCGATCCAGTACGACTGCCACCGCGCGAAGACGGTGCCGATGCCATCGCCCAGGGAAACGAACGCAGCCTGCCCGGTAGCCATCAGGCACCACCCATGGCGACGCGGCCGGCGGGGGTGCGCAGCTGGCCGAGCACGCCGGCCGCGGTGGCGCGCATGGCCTGCTCGAGGTCAGCCATGCTCACCCATTGGCTGCCATCCGGCATCTGCAGCACCTCGCCGGTTTTGATGGTGATGTTGGGGACACCACCACCAGCCCCGGTCCGCGCATGATCGATCACGGTTTCCCGCGGGTGCAGCATCGCCATGAAACCGCCCTGGCCGTCGAGGCCACCTGACCTGGCACCGTTGCCGGTGTAGCCGCCGCCGGCATAGGTCAGCACGCCATTGACCATCATCCCGGTTCGGCCATCGCTTCGGACGGGGGCACCATTCATGAATCGGCCGGTAGGCAGGTTGGCGGCTTGGTCGCGCAGTTCGTTGATCCCGAACCCAATCACCTGCCGTTGGGCGTCGTAGGAGGCTTGGGCGCCACGGGACTTTTGCGCGCCGATTTGCTGCTGGAACTTGTATTCGGTGTCCGCCGAGTTGGCCGCCACCTTCATCAAGTTCACTTGCTCCTGGAGCTTTCCAGTTTCCTGCTTCATGGCTTGAGCTGTGGCGAGCGCCGCCTGGGCGCTGCGCAACTCTTGCCACGCTTTTTGCCGTTTCAGGTCAACAATCACAGTCTCCTGATAGATCTGGTCGTCCAGCGCCTCTTTTTGCAACCTGGCGTTTTCAAGCTCAATTTGCTTGATCTGCAGCAGGATGGGGATCTTCTGCGCGTCTGTCTTAGCCTGACCGAGCTTGTATTCAAGGATGGACTTTGCGGCATTGTTCACCGCAATGTCTGCATTCAGGGTGGCATCTCTCAGGCTCCCGACTCGCTGGACGGCCTGGGCCGTGGCATCAATCGTCGCCGTGAGCAGTTTGTAGCTGGCGTTGCTTTGATCGATGGTAGCTTTGAATGCTTCCTGCTTGGCCTTGGCATCGTCAATGGGCGGTTCAACGCCTTCGGCGGCAGTGGCCGCGCTACCCATTCCTACCGCAAGATCCTTGGCCGAGCCCCCGGCGCTCTTGGTCGCCTCGTTGATGGCCCACACCGCTGCAGCGGTGGCGCCAGCGGCTAGTGCCAATTTTGCCCAGCCCGCTGGGCCGGTGAGTGCCGCCAGCGCAGCCTGGGCAATCGCAGCGGCTTTCACGGCCTCGGTCAACAGCTTGTAGGCGCCAACCACCAGGCCGAGCCCCACCACCCACGGGCCGAGCGACTTGGCAATGCCGGCGATTGTCTCGATGGTCTGCCGAATCGGCTCCTTGTTGGCGACGATGTAATCCCGGAAGCCAATGCCAACCTTTGAGATCCAGTCCACCGCGCTCGTCAAATATGGCAGCAGCTGGTTGGCGATCTCCATGCCGATCTGGCCAAACACGGCCTTGGTGGCTGCCAGGCTGTCGTTGTAGGCGTCGGCCTTGTTGGCGAACTCCGTGCTCATCGTGGCGGCCAGGCCCTCAATGGCTTGGCGGCCTTCATTGAGCATGGGGATCATGTCGGCCCCAGCTTTGCCGAACAGCTGCACCGCTAGGGCCGCCTTCTGCGCGCCATCCGGCATTTGCTTGAACCTGTCAGCCACATCGAGCATCACCTGATCGGTGCCCCTGAGCTTGCCGCTGGCATCTACAGCGCTGATACCCAGCGATTGCAATGCGTCAGATGTCGGACCCTTGCCGGTTGTGGCCGCCTCATACATGCCCTTGGCCAATTTGCCCATCGCCTTGCCAACCCCTTCCACATCAGTGCCGGCCATCTGCGCCGCCTGCTGGAATCGGCTCAGGTTCTCAACGCTGACGCCTGTCTTCTGCGACAGGTCGCGCATGTTGTCGGCGGCATCAATCGCGCCCTTGGCGAACGCCACCACGCCAGCAGCCGAGAATCCAGCGCCCAGGGCCAGCACGCCACCGGTCACGCTGCCGAGGATCTTGCCCATGCCGCCTAGGGCATTGTTGGCATCCTTTCCTGCCTTCTCAATCCCTTTGATGCCAGCGGTCAACCCAGCCAAGCCCGAGGCGTCACCCTTGGCACTGATCTTCAGGATGGCATCCATGCTGGCCATCAGCTGTGCAGCTCCATCAGATAGGCGCCTTCCATGGTCTGAATGTCCTCAAGCAGCGCCAGCGGCTGGGTTACTCCACACAGGCTAAAGATCCACTGTGCGGCGCCATAGTCCAGGCCGATTGGGCCACGCGGGCCGATGCGCCATTGGGTCTGGAGCCGGCTGAACATGGTCACCGCCTCCCAGTTCTCAGGCCACACCAGGAAAGCCTCTGGGACGCCTGCTGGCTCGTCCGCCCATTCAGCAGGGATCGCAATCCCCATCCCATCAGCAGCCGCTGCCAGCTTCTCTGGGTTGTGCTCTGTGGCCCCACTTCTTAGGAAGTGCCTTGCGGCGTCCTCAAGGTTTTTTTTCGCCCGCCGATGATTGAAACATTCCAGGCCTCGACAATCGCCGCGGCAAACGATGCCCGGGCGATCAGCTCCTGTTTCAGGCCTTCGCTGAACTCCACCGGCTGGCCGCCGCTGGTGATGCCGCTCCAGCCGGTCAGGATCTCATCGGCCAGCTGCATGTCATCAATCATTCCTTCCACAGGCTCGCCGGCCGTGGAGGCAATCATCCGTTGGCGGATGGCTTCATTGATCTCATCAATCCGCGGCTGGCTCAGGCGCCGGAAACGGCCGGTGAAAGTCTCGGCCTTGTTGGTGCGGTTGGACGGCTCGCCGAGCGTGACCGTCCATTCGTAGCTGTCGCCCTTGTCAATCTCGAACATGGGATGATGATGGTGTGGTTAAGAGTCGCCAGCCCGATCAGGTCTGAACGATGGACAGTTCTTGGTTGGATGCCGAGGAGATCATCGTGAAGTCAAGCTTGAAGCCTGCCTTGCCGCGAATGTCCACCAGGCCAACGGGCGCCAGTTGAATCTGGGGCAGCGTGGCGGTGGTGATATTCCCGGCGGTGGTTCCCCAAGGGAGCACCAAGGCGCCCAGGGTGGAGTTGGCTGCGTTGGTCAGCACGTCAAGCGATGCGATCGACGGCCGAGCGATCGTGATCGAGCCGGACACCGCCCGGTCGGTGTGGTCAATGGTCGGCGTGCAGCCGGCATGGTCAAACAGCTCAAGAGTGTTGTCGATGTTGATCTCGAACTCTTCGACGCAGATCGCCACACCCGCCAGGGTCAAGCCGCCAGCTGTTGCGCTGGCGGAGTTGAACGCCACCGCCGCGGCCTGGGTGGGAAAGGTCGGCGTGGGATTGGCAAGCGTGCTTGGTGCGCGGTATAGGCCCATGTAGCTGGCGCTGGCGGTGACAATCTCTCCAGCCTTGGCGCCGATCTTGATTGATTTCACCCGGGCGCCAGCGCAGGCATAGCGCACGCCATCGAGAAAGAAGCCCACCGAATAGGTGGTGGCCGGAGGCGGCCAGGCAAGGCCATAGGTGACGCTGGTGGAGCCCACCGACGCCTTGTTGAAGCTTGCGGCCAGCAGGTGCTTGTCCAGGCCGCTGGCGGTGCCTGCGGTGCCGGAGCCGGAGAACTCAAACGGCGCCTCGAAGCTCATGGTGCGCTGCACCATCGCCGCCGCAACGGGGGTCCCAGGGCGCGCGCTGAGCATGGACCGCTCAGCTTGGCCAAAGTCCTGAATGGTCGGGGTGAACTGGCCCACCTGGACCACATCCGCCCCGACCATGGTTTCAAGCGTGCCGCTTGTCGCCTCGACCTTGATTTGTAGCAGCTGGTCGCGGTAGGCCATCGGTTGGGTCCTCGGTGGGTTCGGGCTGGGGGTCGGTTGTGTTGACGGTCAATTCCCGCCATTCGGTATCGGCGGGATCCCGGTAGAACTCGCCGGGGCCATCGGGATGGGGAGGCGCCTGGGTCATAGCTGGGTCGCGTCAGCCTCAAGAGTCTGATACTGCACAGAGTAGGAACAGCGAACCAGGCAAGCCCGCAGGTCTGCGCTGTGCTCACGGCCGATCGACTTGATGTCTTCGCACAGGCCGCCCAGCTTTCGATCGCCCATCATTCGGGCATGAACCGCCACATAGAACGGGTCAAGCAGCTGCCAGTTCGGCGCATCATTGGGCGCCCGGAAGCAGCTGATGGTTACCACCACTGGCAGGGTGGAGCTCAGCCTGCAAGTGGTGGCGATCTCATCGGATGCCTGGCCCTCCTGGTCAAGGCTGATCACCGTGCCATCGGGGACGCTGGCGACTCGGGCCGAATCCAAGAACAGCGCGTCAACGTTGGGGATGTCGCTCTTCCCTGCAGCTGCTGTGCCCTGAAGTCTGGCGGCCAAGGCATCCATGATTCGGCAAGAGATGCTCAGCGTCACGGCTTCACCTCCACGTCGCCAGCCTCAGGCCGCCGGCGGCGGCCCAGGCCCAGCATCCGCCCAGCGGCAGGGATGGCGCCCTGGATAGGCGATGGCACCAGCACGCCGAGCGCCCAGTTCCAGCGGCTCTCGCAGGCCACCCAAGGCGATGGGGCGCGGTACTCACAAATCCCGATGTAGCCGGCCAACAAGGCAGCGGTGACCCAGTTCATGGCTTCACCTGCTGATGCTCGACAGGAACAGCAAGCCTGAGCTGGAACATGGTCGCCAATGCCGGGATCCCCACCGCCAGCACCAGGCCGATGCCGGCGATCTGGGCGAGCCGGGATTCCAGGGCGCGCTGGCGGCTGAATAAGGCGTCGAGATCCTTGGTGATCCTGGCTACGTCTTCCTTGCGCTCGGCCATGATCGAAAGGATGTTGTCAATCTTGGCGCCCAGCTCAGCGAGCCGGACATAGATGTCCCGGTGCGATACATCTTCTGGGGGCATAGCTGATAGGGGCGATGCGGTCATTCTGCCGACGGCTGCAGGGAGTAGGTGGGGGTAAAGCCATACAGGGCGAGCAGATCAACAATCTCCTGCAACTCGGCTTCCTGGGCGTTGCTGCTCGCCAGCTCCATCAGCCGCCATATTGCCTCCTGAATGTCGGCCTGGTTTGGGTTTCCGTTGATGGCATCAAGCATCTCCACCCGCAGCCGCACGGTACGCAGTTCAATAAAATCGGAGTAGCGGCCCATCAGCATCAACCCTTTCCAAGCTGCAGTGGCCTTGAAAGCTGCCCAGAAACCAGCGTAGTTTGGCTCCATCATAAGGCGCTCTCGCCATATATCCTGTAAATGGACATGGCCACCGTACCCAGGGTGACGTTGGCGGTGCCGTTGCTTGCCTGACACTGCGGAGACATCATCGCCGTAGCGCCTGGAAGGTTTGCGGTTGTGGAGTTTGTATAGGTAACTCCACTGGTTACGTCATCCAACCTGAAAAAGATTGTGCCGCCGTTTGGAGCGCAGTACATGTAGAAGTCCAGCAACGGGGAGCTAGCCACCAAGTCGGCAGTGAAGTTGATTGCAAGTGCGTTTCTGGTCGTGCCGTCGTGGGTGACAAAGTTCAGTGCTCCAGAACCTGTCGATGGGTCGGTGGTGAGGTGAGACAGCCCGCAGTGTGGGCCAGGCGGAGTATCGCTCTGGGCCAGGGCAACGGATGCGGCATTTCCCTGTAAGCCCGTGAATAGCCTTGTAGTTGAAGCCGGGTAAGTAAGGCGAATGCGGGAAAAATAGAAAAATCCCCCAGTACCAGCCACGTTGCCCCTGAAAAAGCACCTTTCAGCGTCGCTGCCCATCCGGGCGCCAAGAACTTGATTTGTTGTTGCGGCAACGTTTGCGTAATTTGTGCGCCTGCCAGAGTTAGCCACGCTGGAAGCATCGGGCGCTGGGTGGGTCACCGTTCCGGCGGTGCCCCACGCAATTTGAAAGGCGTTACCTCCCGTCCCGGTCGTGCCGCTCTGGGGGGAAAAAAGCATGATGTTGTTGCTGAAAATGCTCGGTTGCAACAACATGGCGGCACCAGTCGGGCCACGCATGGCCAACATGAACCGGTCAGCTAGTCCAGTTGGATATACGACAACGCTGGATGCATCTGCCGCAGCAGGGGCGCTACCTGGGGTGGTTAACTGAAGGTTATCGGAGCTGATCTTTACGTTGGTTGCACCTGCATAGAAACCATCGTTGTTGTATTGAATTTGCGCGGTGCTGCCGCCTGGGGTTCCGCCGCCGCCAGCGCCGGTGTCACCGCGGGGAATCGTGAAGTTGAAGACTGCGGCTGAACTGGTGCCTGAGTTGGTTATGGCCGCAGAGCTTCCGGCGGCGCCAGTGGTGACAGTTCCCACGGCGATGGTGGCGGCCGTTCCATTCGTGCCGTTCGTCCCGTTGGTTCCGTTCGTCCCGTTTGCTCCGGCGGCGCCGATCAACGAAACACCAGAGCCCCACAGGCCAGCCGCCTTGGGGCCATACAGGCGCGTGGCGGCAGTGTCTAGGTAGATGTCACCGTTGGCACCCAAGGCGCTGCTAGGGGCGCCGCTGCCGCTCAGGATGGTGTTGCCGCCGCCGCTGCTGCCGGTGGAGAAGTAGCTCAGCGCGCTCCAGGTCGTGGCGCCATCGCCGATCTTCAGCTTCTTGGCATCAGTCTCAAAGCCCCATTCACCCTGCAGCAGGACGGGATTAGCTGCCGTCCAGTTCGCAGCCGTGTCGCGGCGAATGACGATGCGGGCCGGGATCGTTTGGCTCATGCTCCACCACCGTCGTAGAGAGTGCCGGAGGCCAACGCGGCGCCACCGTCCAGGATGTAATCAATCGCGGGATCTGGATCCATTTTCACCAGCGGCACCCGGCAGAAACTGCCGTCGTCGAAGCGTTGCGGCTGGGTTTCGCACTTGTAGCTGGTGCCGTCAACCGTCACCAGGTCGCCATAGCTCAGGCCGCCGAAGGTGGCTGTGGGCACGGTCAACAGCAGATCGATCACGGTGATCTCGCCGCCGAGGATGATCTCGGAATTTTGGTCCAGCATTCCAAGGCCGCTCACCGCGCCAGCCGTCACCGCCACGCCGAAATCGGCAAGGAACGGATCGAGCGACTCGGTGAAGGCCATCAGGCGGGCTCCTTTGCCTTGCGCGTCGGCTTGGCTTCAGGCAGCTCGGTGGTGGCGCGGCCCAGGCGCACCAGGATCGCCGCGTCGTCGTCGGACACGTCTTGAACGGTGCCGGCCTCCAGGGCCTGGCCGCTGGCGATGGTGTTGCGCAGAAGGAAGATCTTCATGTGGGAAAGGGGCGGCAGACGCCGCCCCGGTCAGGACTAGGAGTCTGAGCCCCTATCAGCTGGTGGTCACGTCCAGGCAGGCTGCGAAGCACTTGGGATCGCGCACCGCCACGTCGTAGGTCACGATGCCCCGGACGCTGGTGAGCGCCTTGGAGAAGTCATCGCTGTCTTCGCCCACGGTGATCTCGAGGCCGTTGCCCCACAGGCCGACCATGGCCTGGCTGTAGTCGCCGATCACCACCGCCGAGCAAACGCCGGAGCTGGTTCCTTTGGTCAGGGTGGAAGGCACCTGGTTGGTGACGTAGATGCCGTAGCCGTTCACCACCGAAGGGGTGGCGCCGCGGCCGATGGCCAGCAGGTTGTCATTCACCAGGAAGGGACCGTCCGTGGTGGTGGAGCCACCAGCGCGGAGCTTCTTCAGGTTGCCCATCACCTTGGCGTTGGTGATGTAGTTGACCGAGTTGCGATCAACAGGCACGTTGTCAATGGTGAGCTCGGTCTCGAGGTTCACCAGGGTCTCCATGGTGATCGCGCCGCCGTTGGTGCCGATCGCCACCGAACCGATGCCGCTGGTGCCCATGATCCCCAGAGGCTGGCCGGATGCACCGGAGCCGTTGAGAATGCCCAGGTCCATGGCGACGTTAATGCCGTCAACAAGGTCAGTCCTGACCAAATTTTCAATCCCCGGCGTGGCCTGGAGAAGCGTTTGGCGGCTGTACTTGGACAGCGCAGCCAAGTTCTTCGGCGAGAGCGTCACCTGGTCAAAGGTGGATTCCGCCTGGGTGATGGCGGTGGTCTGGGTGCTCAGGTAATAGGTCGAAGCAACACCAGAGCGGCGGGGAATCGCCACGTTGCCCTGCAGGCCGGGCATGGTGCGAACACCAGCGGCGAGCATCACCGAACGGTTGCGCAAGAATTCAATAAAATCCTGGTCGAGTAAATCGGTTTGCACCAGATTACCGCCAGTCGTCGTGCCCGATGTCACATAAGTGGCCCGGGTGAGAGCAGAGAAGGGGATGAAGAAAGCCCGCTCAGCCGAAGGGGCGCGGCCCATCGACTTCTGCACCTCGGCGCTCATCTCGCGCACCAGGCCGGCTTCGTAGGAGCTCCAATCACCAGACAGAGCAGCACGGATGCCGGCGGTGATGTTGAAGCGGGTGGCGTCGCGCTGGTCCATCTCAACCGGCTTGACGGTTTCAACAGGCTTGGCGCTGATCTTGTCGAGCACCGCGGCGCGGGCTTCGTCAATGCTGCGGCCGTTTTCGATCAGGGTGGTGCCCAGATCCTTGAGGCCGTGGCGCTCAGTCAGAGCGTTGATGCTGGCGATGCGGATGCGCTCGGCGTTGGCGGCTTGTGCAGCCGCTTCCGCCCGCACAGCCTCGATGTTGAGGTTGGTGTCTTCCATGGAAGTAGGGGAAGGGGTAGGGGTCGGGGTTGCGGCTGGGGCCGCGTCATCGGTGTCGAGCTTTCGCCCAATCCCGATGGTGGGGTCGGCAGCGATTCCAACGACGCTCACCTCGTAGGCGCTCCACGAGGTGGCGACAAAATCGCCGGCGCGCTCCTCCATCTGATTGATGGAGTAGCCGACCGAGACATTCCGAAGAACGCCATCG
>Ga0209401_1001009_pt1 | contig 18862 bp, 36 predicted proteins | sample M_140807_MF_Meta_FD_187318 | JGI IMG/M metagenome (GOLD analysis project Ga0209401, IMG submission 187318) | Freshwater microbial communities from Lake Montjoie, Canada to study carbon cycling - M_140807_MF_MetaG (SPAdes) (version 2) | ecosystem: Environmental > Aquatic > Freshwater > Lake...
CCTTGTCCAATACCTCAAGTTTAGCAAGCCGGTATTCAAGTCTTAGGCGCTGTGCATCGGCTTCTTCAGGAGTCATTTCTCAATTGCTTTAAAAATTTGCAAAAAATTTTTTAACAAGCGGCATTCTAAACAAAGTGGGGCCATTTTTACAAATGTATTTCAGGACGTCATTTAGTGTGTGAAATCGGGCTAAAGCATGCGCAGCCCGGGCGGGGGGCCAAAAACCGGGGCCCGGGGCCCAAGCAAGGACCGTGCCATGGGGCATTGCTGCCCGGGGATCCTTGCATTGCAACATGGCCGCGGGCCGCGCCAATCGGGCATCCGCGCATGCCTTATGTTGCATTGCAACATGGGCCACGGCGCACGCACCTGGGCAATCGAGTGACGGGCCCAGCTGGGCCCAGCTGGCCGGCCGGGAAACGGCCCAGCTGGCCACGGGCCATGAGCCCGCTAGTCGTTTTATGCCCGGGCCCGGAGCCCGATACGTGGCGAGCTCGAGCATGCATTACGGGCCATGGGCCACGGCCGGGTTGTGAGCTCCGGCTGGCCCAGCTGGGCCCGGCCCATGTTGCGGGCATAAAAAAACCCGGGCATCGGCCCGGGTTCGAATGGCCAGCTGGCCGGATTTATGGCGCGGCCGCGCTCCGGAGCTCGAATTCATCCGCTAGGTCGAGCTCCATCTCAGGGATACACAATGCGGCCGCGAGCTCACGGTCCCCGGTAGTAATCGCATCTTTAAGATCATCCGTGAAATAACTCGCGAGAACGGCCAGCTGGCCGGGCCGGTCCGGATCCGGGCCCCGGACGACTGCGCAATATTCATCATAGTCCGGATTATGAGAGACCCGGAGCGAATGGCCCCGATGCGAGCGAACGTATACGGCCCGGCTCATAAGTCCCCCAGATCGTGACGTGCTACAGCTGGGGCCGCGAGTTCGAGAATCGTAAGTAAATCGAAAGGATCGAACCCTTCGCATTGTCTTTCGAGCTCTGCATCCAGCATGCGCCACGCCATCCGGGCCGCAATGGCCGGGGCCATGCCATCCGCGAGCCCGGCGGCAAACCACAAGGCCCAATAGGTTTTCACTTGGTCTTCCATCTCACTTTCTCCGATTAAAACGATCACGGGCCCGGGCTGGGCCCGGGCCAATGATGGCACATAAAAACGAATGCAACACGAAAACGAGTACCCCAATCATCACGCGGCCCGTCCGATATCGCCCGCAATGTGGTGACGCAACAATGAGCCCGGCGGCAAACTGGCCGCGAATGTGAGAACGGCCCGCGCGTCATCCGGCCGGCCGTTGGCCCGCGTGGCGTGCCATTGGATCGCCGTTGGCCCTACGGCCGCATAACATCCGCCGGATTTATTCGGATCCTCAGCCAGTTTGCGGCCCGTGCCATGGGCTAAAAAAACGATCACATAGTCTCGACCCGGCCGTGCGCACAATGGCACGCCATTGCCGCACGATTGGCACGTGAACCCGGAGCCGGCCGGGCTCAATTGCTCCGGACAAACTACAAATTTGACGCCATTAAAAACACGGGGCCATTCGTCGCGGCCATCCGCCGGAGCTCCGGCCAGTACGGCCGGCCGGCCGGCCGTCACGCATTCGGCCGCATCGGCCATGCTATCGGCCGAAAAATTAATGACCGTCCGGGCCGGCTGTGGCCGCGGCAATCGCGACCAATGGAAGTGTGAATAAGTCCACGCATGGCCATTGGGTGGCACGGCCCGCGATAGGGCCCGGACGTAGGTTATATCGATGGCGGCCGAGCTCGTTTCGGGTTTCGGATTCAATGGGCACGTGGCCGGGCACGTGGCGAACGTGGCATGCTGGCCCGCGCGGTACGTTACCGCGATAGGGCCGGTCTTCGAATTACTTGACTTGGTTACGGTCTTAAGCATTGCATTCTCACTTTCTTAAATCGGGCCCGGGCTGGGCCCGCGTGACAATCATAAACGAAAAAACCCGGCCGGGGCCGGGTTTATGTTGCTGGGCTCGCGTTGACCAGGAACAATTAGTCGCTGGCGGTTTCCGACTCACGCGCCAACTCGCGCTCTCGCGCATATGCTTTTTTCGCGTTTTCGGCCGCGGCCGAGTCCGCGTATACGGTTTTTTGTCCGATTGTCAGCTGGGTGCTTTCATCATCCAGATATTCGAACACTTTCCACGGTTCCGAATGGTAAGACGAACGAATTGCCTGCAGTCCGACTAGGACCAGTAGGTCAGCCAGTTTGACGGTTGCGGGGACGGCGAATGTGTTCGAGCCGAATGAAACTGTTTGAACGGTTTTCTGAGTCATGATCAATTCTCACTTTCTGAGGGTTAAAAACCCGGCCGGCTGGCCGGGGTGCAAACTATAAAACGAATCAGGCGGGCAATGCAAGCATGTCGACGGCGCGGGCCTTAATCGCGGCACCAGTCCCAAACCAAGCACTTTCGAGCCGGGTATTGTCTGACCGCCCGCGCTCATGGTCGACCAGCTGGGTGACCGCGTTCAGCATGGCCCAGCGCGAGCCGGCGACGCCCGGGATATCGGCCCCGATTGCGTTGCCATTGAATAACTCAATGGTGCGCTTGAATGCCTTACTTTCCCGAATGTCCGACTTGCCCTGATGGTAGGGGGCCAGTAACGCCTGGACGAATTCGTCCGCCTGTTCTGCAGTCATGGGCTCGCCGGCCAGCTGGCGCGACTCAACCATAAAGCGTTCAAACTGCGACGTGACAATCCCCAGCTGGAGCCGGACCTCGTCGGCGTCGAACCGTTCCGAGTGTAAGACTCGAACGGCCGACTTTAGGTAACCCTTCGAAGTCTCATCCTCGGCCTTTACTCCGCGGCCGTAAACCGTGCCGCCGACCGCGGCGGTTATGGTGTTATTACATACCACCCTGATCGCGGTGAACTTCGCGACCGTGGCCATAGTCCCGTCATAGGACGTGCCCAGCAATAGGTAAGGCTTGACCAAGTCCCCGTCGACGACTGGCGCGGCTTCGCCGACTTGCGCCAGCGCCCACACTCGTTTCCCGTCGCTGAGTGCGCCCGCGGTTTCCAGCTGAAACCCGCCGACGTCGACCAACTTCGCGAAAAAATTCATCACTTCGCCCGGCTGGACGACGTGATAATCCTTGCTGACAACGGCCAACGGTGCGCCCGTGTCCGAGCGGTGCAGGACTTTGCGGGCCGGCCACACTTGGTGACCAGTCACGGCTGGCGTCTGATATTCCACGGCCGACTCAAGCACGGTGTACTCAAGCCCGGCTTGCCGGGTCCACTCTTCAATGCTGGCCCCAGCGGTCAGAGCCCGGCCGAGTCCGTGCCATGGGGTATGCCCGGTGTAGGCCATTGCGGCCCGCCCGGTAGTTTCATCGATCATATGAGCCATTTTGCTATCCCTTTCTGTGTTGAGCCGGGCAACGTGCCCGGCGAGTGCGAACAATAAACTAATGTTGTGAATCGGGTCAAGTCGGCGTTACAGGAGTGAGCCGGAGCTCCCCTAAATCGATCCGGTCTCCCGGAGCTGGTGAACCGGACACGGCGATGACGAGCTCAATCAGGACGCGGCGAACTTCTTTCCTAACCAGCTGACTGGCAATTTCCCCGATGAAGTCCCGCATGTCGTCGCTCTGCTTGAGCCGGTCCGCCACGTCCGTGGCCAGTACGGCCCGCCGGGCCTCGGGGATCAAAAAGTCGGTCACCGACGCAATCCGATCATCCGCGATCTGGCCCATAGCATCCAGCAACAAGTCAGAGCGGGCGAGATGCCCTGCGACTTCGACTGCGAGCTCATCCGCATGGTTATTACGAATTGTTCTGGCAATTTTCTCAACGTCCAGATTGTCCGCAATGTCCTCGAGGTCGAGCTCGTCGCTCACCTCGCGGGCCAAGTCCGACATGTCCAGATTGCTGGCGATGTCCGTATAGTCAAGATGGTTGAGCACCTCATTGGCCAGATCCGTGTAATCCAGCTCGGCCATGGTTTTTTCCGAAATTGCGGCATAGTCCAATTTGTCCGCAATGATATCGGTCAAGTCCATTTCAATGATGGCCTTGTCGGCGACATCCTTCGCCAGCTGGGTGGACAATTGTTCAAACAGTTCTGCTGATTTCAATGACATTTTCGTTCTCACTTTCTTAGGTTGAATGCCCGGACGGCGCCCGGTTCGAAGACTATAAAAGACTATTGTGCCGCCTGTCAAGCGGCTACTTGAACATCCCCCCAATCAGGGATCGGAAGGCGATCCAACCCGCCAGCTGGCGCAGGCCTGCTTTGAAGTTGGCCTGAATCTCACGGTCCCGGAGCTCCCGGGATTCTCGCGCATTGGTTTTTGTTTTTATTGTGCCGCCCAGCCGGGCAATCCTGCGCCGTTGTCGCCCATTCGCCCAGGAGGGGAACTTACCTTTGATTTTCATTGTCGTCCCCTTCAATAATCGTCGCGAAGCGCACCGGGGTATTTCTGCTCAAGCTCGACGGCCCGGGCATCCGCGGCTTCCCAAGTCTCGAAGTCCTCGTCTTCAAGAAGGTCAACAAGGCCCCCATCGGCGTACTCTCGAACATGGACGTTGAACAATATTTTCTGGCCCTCTTCAATGGACCGAGGGTCCATGTAGCGGTAGCCCCTGCCGTCCTCAAGCTCAATCATGTGGATCAGCGAAACCTCATAAGTTGGCGGCGGACTTACCGCGGGTTCCGCTGGGTTCACGGCGAAAACCGTCCACTTACCCTCGAAATTGTCTTCCGCGGCTTCGAACGCATTCGTAATCGCCTCGGGTATTGTTTCGCCTTCGACCTCAAGTGTCACCAGCGATTTGTATTCCATTACGACCGTGTATTTCATTTCTGCTCCCCTTTAATCAAGCCCTTAGCCTTAAATGCCCAGCGCCAGTACTTGGCGCTTCGCGGGAGGTTTTTTTGTGAATAGTGCAAGGTGTTCGTTTCCCAAACCCCGGTGTGCATATCCATGATCTCGCTGGTCGTCAGATGTTCATTCGGATGACCCTCCGCTGGATAGCAGGACGACCACCTAAATCCGTCGTCTTCCATCATCCAAATCAGCTCTTTGAACGTGACCGGCTGATCCTCGAAATGGAAGCCATCATCCTCAAGATCGACTTCGCCGTCGTCAGCAACGGAGTAGTTTTCCCAGCACTTCGTAACCAAAATCATCGCTTTCTCCTTTCTAAGTCGGGCTCAACCGCTGAACCCGAGCCGCCACTATAACTGGTTTTTTTACTCCGTCAAGCGCAGATGCATCATCTGCCAAATTGGCCCGTTGGCGGGCCACGACTCAATCGGCTCAAGATCAATCCCGTCCCGTAGCAACGCCGCGGCCTGACTTCCACGGTAGAGCATAAGCTCTGCTTTCGCCACGCTGGTCGTCCCCGGGGGGTGATACTGGACCAGAATGAACGTCGGGCAACCCAGTTCTGCGTGCGCCATATGGAAGGAAATTTGGTGCGGGCTCAGGGCTACTTGCCTACCCCGCTTTACAACCTTCAACTCAAGCATCACGAACTTTGCGGGCTTACGGAACGCGATCAGAACATCAGGGATCCCCAAATTGACGCGGGATTCAATCCGGGTCATCCGACAAAGTGGCAAGTTCTCCCGCAAGCGGTTGTACAACGATTGTTCTGGCTTCACTCAAGTCCTTTAAGGTTTGCGTTGGGTCAAACGGCGGGTCCACTTCAAGCGACTTGCCCACTTCCGTCATCGGAAGGTCAATGATCTCTTTTGGCGGCGGTCCGCCATACAAGGCTTTTAGTTCTGCCAGCTTGCGCTCGACCTCCTCGCGGCTCATTGAGTCAATCGTACCGTGGCGGATTTCCTTCCTGTCCACGTAAATCGTGCCCAGGGCCTGTCCGCGTCGATACTCTGCCTGTACGGCAGCGCCGTATGCCCCCGCCGCTAATGCTGCGTCACGTATGGTCTGCATATCCCGCATATGCCGTTCATATGTCGTTCCATACTTCGCGGCCAACTGACCTCGATATTCCTGTATCGCAGCAACAATGTGCGGGTTTTTTTTCGGATTTGTCAGGTCATGGCCATTTTGATTGGCACGGGCCTCGGTATATCCAGCACGGATCGCGGCCTCTTTTAAAGAGACTTCGCCGCAACCGGCAACAAACTCCTGCACAAACTTCCACTCGCGTGGCGACAAGGGTTTGTTCTGGTCCTCAAATTTAGGAACCGTCACGGCCAACTTGTCATTTATAGACCCCATCTCGGTCTTTGGGATCTTCGTCTGTTGCAAAACCTTGCTGACCCGGGTCGGTCGTCCACCTTTGTTCATTTTTTCAGGTTCCTATAGAGTTTTTTACCCAAGAGTGAGTTTTTTTTTTTTCAAAAAAGAGTTGCGCGCGATTTTTATAAGAATTACGTCTGTAGACATACCGTGATGAGATGTGTAGTCGTAACCTATTGATTTCATTCACTTATTACGTCATTACGTCTATTACGTCTATTCCCACAAAAAAAAATATTTTTTTCAAATTCTAGCCAGCAGTCTATGTAAAGCCCCATTTGCCGTAAGCCCCCTCCGTAAATTCCGGCACAAGTCCCCGTAAATTCCGGCACGAAACTGACTAACCCCTTGATCCATAAAGACTTCTTGCCTCATTGCATCCGCTCCTTGGTTCGTTCTTCGGTTTCCCTTCTAGCGATCAGGCGTAGTGATCGCAGTAGGGTTTCGGCTGGAATGACTTCTCCAAGTTGAAAACTTTGGATGTTCACCGTGAGGGTTTCAGGCTTCAGCGTAAGAAGGGGCCCGAATAATAGGTAGTCAATGTCGTTGATTTTGATGCGGAAGAGCTGCAGGAGTCCCGGGTATTCGGATGGTTCCTCTTCGTCTTTTGGGGGATCTGGGGGCCTGCGTTTCATTTTTTGGGATTGTTGAGGTTGTGCATATCGGCCTGGAGTTGGCGGACGTTGCGATAGAAGAGTTCGATCATGGAGTTTCGGACCTTTCTGGCTTCGTTAACCTGTTCGGCGAGGGCCTCCATTTGGCAGAGTTGGACTTCGATGCGGCGTCGTAGGTTGACTACGTATTGTTGTAGGGCGCGGTCGGCGATATCGACTGGGGGTTCGTCGGTAGAAAAGATGGCTGGTTTAAGCATTGGGATTGGCCTCATGGTGAGTGTGGGTGTTATAGAAGTCGAAGACCTTGGTCCATGTTTCTTGGGGCACTTCGACTGTGCGGGTAATAGTCAGGCATTCGTTGCATTTGGTGCGGCGAAATACCCAGTAGAAGTCTGCGTCAGGTTCGATGTATTGGCGGGTGTCTATGGTCCTGGTCTTGGCGGAGCAGTTAGGGCATTTCATGCAGCTTCGAGCTCTGGGTAGCCCTCAAACGGTGGCAGGGGGAGGGTGCGCAGGAGTTTGTGGTGCGGGAGTTCGTTAGTGAGGGGGCAATCGGATAAGACGAGTGTTTTGTCTTTATAGGTCTTGACGCGGTTAGGGTTGGGAACGAATTTTCTTGGCGGGGTTCGCTCGAAGGTAATGAGGCTTGGTTCTTGGTCCGCGATTCTGTAGGCCCAAACTTCTCTGGAGCTACCTTCTAAGAGGCAGACCAGTCTTCTGACAAGTCTTCCGGAAAGGTAGAGTTTGCGGATGGCGGTTTCGATGGTGGAGATGCTCATGCCGGACAAGACGACCATGCCGGTTGAGGATTCCTTGTTGAGGATAAAGAAATGTTCGACCCGTTTAAGGATTTCTTCAGCTTTTTTTTGGGCTTCTTGTTTAGTTGCCATGGTGTTAAACCTCGATATTAAAAGAGACGCTGACGCGCTCCTCTTTAGTATTGTTTTCATGTACTCCGTGATATAAAAACCCAGGAAATAACATTAGCTTTCCGATTTCAGGTTTGTATTCAATTCTAGGCCCTCCTTTTTTAAATACTTTAGACGTTGCTATCGTGACATTATTTGGTTCAAAAAAAATGCTACCGTCGTTTCCTGAAGTTTTAAAATAATAAACCCCCGATATGTCTGAGTCGGAATGATGATGGATGTGCGTGAATTCGCCAGGGCTAGTCAATGTCATCCAACATGCTTTAACTTTAAAATTTATATTTGAGGTATCTGCATATGGTGCCACAAATTGAACAAGATGTTTAAAGAGTTCTTCTTTAAAGGTTAAAAGACCATAGTCCTCTATTAAGTTTTCTTTAAAATGTACATCACTCAGCTGTAAAGAATTGCTGTTCCAGTCTAGCCTATGACTGAATTTGTTTTTAAATTTCAGGTCATTAAATGTTCGACTAAAATCGTTTTGTATTTTATCAAACTCTATTCCTTCAATAAACGAATAGTAAATAGGGGTTGGCCACCATTTTTCGATCATTTCATTAGCCCCAAACGGAAAAGCAGGGCCACGAGCCATGATTTCTGGCACTGGTCGAGTTGACGTTGAGTGTCTTTGAGGGCTGTTTCGAGTTTAACTCCATGCTCGCAGACGATGGAGTAGCTGGCCTCTAACTCGGCGAGCTTTTGTTGAAGGTCTTGTACGCCTTTTTTGTAGATGTTGTATTCGGTTTGAACATCAGCTGGGTGACGATCAAATTCGAAGGACTTTTTACTGCGCGAGAGTATTTCCAAGTCGCGGAAAGCTTCTTCTTCCTCGGGGGTGCTGGTCAGGTACATCAGATCTTCCTTTCTATAGAGTGGGGTGATGATAGCAGTTTTGCGGGTTTCTAGAGAAAACCAGCTTTCGTGAAGCGCGAGTTCGCGGGCCTTGAGCCTTTTCTTGGATCGGGGCGTGGTTTCCGCGAGCCAGGCCGAGGGCCTAACCAATTTCCACCTCCGATTCTGTTTCAATCCATACCTTGGCACCGCAGGACAGGGGTTTATCTGGCGAGTAAACGACCTTGCTGGGACCTTTGATCTGGACTTCGTGGGCGTAGCGGTTGACCTTGTAGGTTTTCACCGTGAGTACGGGGTTTGTCTCCCCGTTTTTGGTGTTGGCCCGGACAACGTGCTGGTTAACGTGGATGATGGTTTTCAAAATAAAGCGTCTGGTAGGTTGGACAGGTCGATTTTGGGCGGTCGGTGGCGTTTGACCTTGACGACCACGTGCGGGTAGGGCGGTTCGACCCATACCCAGCGGATCACGATGCCTTCGTCGTCGAGGATTCCGTATTTGAGGAGCATGGGTATTTTTTCTCCAGGATTGCGTAGAGCTTGTCGCAAAAATATTGATAGCTGGTGCTGATGTCGCGCATAGTTCTCATGTAGCACCAGTTAAATCCGTTTTGTCGGGCGATTATGCGCATGATGCGTCTATGGTTTTGTCTGACTTTCATGGGCTTGATAACCTGTTTTGTAGCCTTCGTAGTGAGCGAGCCATGTTCCGGCATGCGCGATCTTGGTCATGGGTTTGTGGTTGAGCTTTCGGAGCTGGGCGGTGAGCGTGGCCATGCGCTCATGGGCGTAGGTTGCGGCTTGCAGGTGCAGCTTCTCGGAGTCATCCACCGTTTTTCTCCTTAAGCTTGTCTGCGGCTAACGTAATCAGGTGGATGCAATCAGTCTTGTCCATATAGGTAGCTGATTCATACAGTCCTTCCATCTCCTCCTCCGTCAGCCCGACCCACGGGCGAGGGGTTGGATACAACGCGGTCCAATGCTCCGGGTGTTTTTTTAAGTCGGATGGGCGGTGAGCAACTACGTTGTCTTTGATGATCGTATGCATCCATGCCACAGGCTTCTGTAGCGACGGCTCGCGCTGTTCGATGTATTGGCGCAATTCCTCGATCTCCTCGTGCAGCCGCCGCTCAATCATTAGGGAAGAGATCATGCCGCTCTGATGGTCTGGATGCTCTTCGCACCGCTCATAAAAATCTTTGATGTCTTCGTATTTCATTTCTCTCCCCTTGCGCGGTGCTTGGTCCGTGAAGCTTGTTGCACGGCCCGGGCAAAGGCGTAGATGTCCCCGTCGACCACGGTGAGTCCGTACTCAGAGATGAGCTTGTTGATGTCCCGTTCGGGTAATTTTGCGGTTGGTAAAGCGGTGATGAGCTTGTTGATGTCCCGTTCGGGTAAGTCAAATTTTTCCTGCGGGATGACGTAGTTGGGCTTATTGCCGGAAAAAGTTTTGACTGGCTTAGACATCTGGCCTTCCAGGTAAGCCGCTTTAAGGACGCCCTCTTGGTTACCAACTCGCAATAATTGCTGTTGAAGGCCTACAATAATTGCCTTCAGCGTTTCAATCTCTTCGATTAACTCGTTCACTCTTCTTTCTCCTAGTTAAAAAACGGAGCGGGGAAGTCCCCGCTCCACCCTTGCAGACCTAATTACTGGTCGGTCTGCTCGTCTTCTACGCCTTCGCCCTCTTCAGCTTCAGCGTCTTCGCCCTCTTCCTCGTACTCTTCGCCTTCTTCCGCGTCGTCTGAGCCAAACTCATACTCGCTTTCGATGCGCTCAGAGTAAATCTTGACGGTGTCTTTGTGGTTGATACCGTCCACAAAGTCCTGCAAGCTTGCCATGTCGACGTCTTGGACGTCTGCTTCAAATGTGATTGTGACCTTCATCCCAAACTCCAAAAATTGCGCCGGATCGGCCTTATTAGGATCGCAGATGAATGTTGCAGTCACATATCAGACGTGACATCCAGCTTACGATAGTAGCGATCCGCCTCTTCCCAAGCTTTACGGAGTTCATCTGACCATGCTAGGTCATGTTGGATCAAGAAGTCACTAAGGACTAACCCTAGTGTCTCTACAGGGTTGTAATTAACCTTGATTGCGTTGGGAGTGGCGCCGTAACGTGGTCGCATGTCAGTCCTTTTTGGTGTCGTGGTTAAAGCCCTCGGGGCGTTTACGAAGGAAGCACGGCTCGCACTTCCAACGAAACCCTTTGCCGGTGGCAAGCATCACTTTATAGGTGCCAGGCATGCGCATGCAAACCTGACACATTGGCACAGCTTTAAGGGTGTCCATTTATTGGACACCCTCTCGTTGCACAGGCGTCCAGCCAAACTTGCGCCACGTCCTGGTCACGTCCGTGTCTGAGGACGGGTAGTAAATGAAGTCCGGATGGCCAATAGGCGTCGTTGGGATGGCCTTGGACATGTACCGGACCGTGGGTTGATATTCAAAGATATCCCAGTCTAAGTCGTCCTGGCTATCTTCTGTGATATCACGGGTGATGTCATCGAATAGGTTCATGTGTTACTCCTCGTTTAGGTTATTTAACGTATTCATGCGACGTGTTAAGTAATTAGACTTTGCCCCAGCCCCAAACCCTGAGCATTTCATCGAGCTTGATGATGTAGTGCTTGCATTTTTGAGAGTCGACATCTCCGCGTTGCACTTGGCGCATCGAATACTTGATGATGTTGCCCTTTAGAAAGCCAATGAACTCAGTCTGCGTGAGCGTGGCTTCAATGACGTCCCATGGCGGGACTCCCATGTCTTTGTAGTGGTTGCCACCGACTTGGTAGTCGTCTGCCTTGATTGGCTCGCTGACTACGGGGGTGACTACGGGGGTGACTTCGGGGGTAACAATTGGATCAGCCGGAATGTCGTAACGGTTTTGGGCTTTAAAGGTCAGTTTGACCTTGGGCCGTGGCTTTTTGACCTTCATCAGCTTTTCTTTGATCAGCTCATTGCGAAGCTTATAGACGCGAGCGGGCGGGATGCCAAAAAGATCACGGATTTCTCCGGGAGTCATCTTGGGGTTGTTCCTCCAGTAGTCCTTAGCGGCAATCGTGGAAGGAAGGCGGGGTCTGGTTTTACGCATCGGATCTCTCCTTGTTGGTGAGTACAAAATTGACGAACTCTTTGCCCAGTTCGTCATAGGGCAGGGACTGAAATTTCTTGGCTATCTGGTCTGTCGCGCTGTTCCAGGCCGCGGTCCATACTTCGTAGGACCAGCCGCCGTCGTCCTCGAAAGCGCGGGGCCCAATAAAATCCTGGAAGCTTCGCCACATCGGTGTTTCCACGGCGCAGATCGGCTTTGAGCTCCTTATTGATTTTGTGGAGAACTTCGGCTTTCTTTTTTTTCTTCCACTCGGCAATTTCTTGTTTAGCAAGTTCATATTGAATGATTTTTTTACCTTGGGGGTCTGCGCGGAATACTGCCGCTTGATAGGCGGTGTATAGATGGTTATAGGCAATGTTGTGCTCTGTCCATAGTTCCTTCCAGTTTTGCATGGACTCAATCGCCGAGACGGCTTCAAGCAAAATCTTCTGCAGATCCCCTTTACGTTGGAGGTTGGCGAAGTGCTTCAGACGAAGCGTGATGTCTGGGCTGCTCATAAGTTCTCAGCAATCTCGTCTTCCAACAAAAAAATCTCCGACTCGTTCAGAGCACGAAGGATGTCGATGCGGCCCTTACCGGACTTTGACTTCTTAGAAGTCGCGTCGAGGTAGACCGCTTTGATCTCAATCTGAGATGGCAGCCCGTTTTCCGCGGGCAACACCTCAAAATCGATATCGATGGATAACTGGATTGTTGTCGGGAACATCGCTCTCCTTTCTAACTGGTTCGTGGGCCGTGGCCCGTGCTTCTTGAATGATGCGGTCAAATTCTTCGTCAATGTACCCGTGCAAGATCTTGCCCATAGCAAGCTCACGGAACTCAGCAATTTCCTTAAGCTTAACGTACTGCTCTAGCCTAATCATCACCGACATCCAAGGCTTGTCCCTGGCGGATGGAGGCAGTGCCGTCGTGTTTCGTCTTGTGACCAACGTGATCTCCTTTCTCAGTGTGGAAACTGTACCGTATTTCTACGGGTAGTGCAAGCAAAACAAAAAAATGCCGAGCCGCGTTAGCGTAGCCCGGCAAACTGGGAGAACCCAGACGAGGAGATCAGGGCCATTATACCGCTTGTCCCCAGGATGGTCCAATCTCCACATCCGCTTTCGATGGGACTTCCAGCTTAACGGCTTGGGCCATGATCCGTGCGGCTTCTTGCGCCTGCTCTTTGTTCTGCACGCTAAGAGCGACCTCGTCATGCACCTGCAGAAGAACCCTGAAACCGGCCTTGTGTAGCGCCACCATGGCGGCCTTGGTCTGATCAGCGGCAGAGCCTTGGATCAGGCGGTTCAATCCTTTGTATGTCCCGGCACGCTTGATCCGTTGGCCGTATTCAATGATCGCCTGCTCACGCGGTAGGGCTTTGTTGACGCCCCACTCGCTGGGCTCCCAAAGTGGGAAGCGGCACTTGCGACCAAGGAGCGTGCGAATTGAACCAGAGGACGCGGGATGCTCGATACGCTTCATGACCGCGTTGACGGTGCCCTTGAGGAACGGAACATTTTGATGGAAGTTATCGATAAGGTCCGACGCTTCCGTAAGTGGCAGGTCGAGTTGGACTGCGAGCTTGTTCTTGCCCATGCCGTACATCAGGCCCAGGCCGATTGTCTTGGCAGACTTGCGGTCGATCTTTGCCATGTCCGCAACCATTTGATGGAAGTCGGTGTTGGGGTTCTGGCGATAAGCGTTGGCCATGGTCTCTGCTCCAGGCAACTCTAGTAGTGTTGCGTAATGGACCAAGAGCCGTGGTTCTTGGGACGAGAAGTCATTTGCGGCCCACAGTTCGCCTTCTTCTGGCAGGAAGAGACTACGCACCATCGGCCCAATGATCTCGTGCCTGGCGGGCACTTGTTGCAGGTTTGGACTGGCCATGGAAAGGCGACCCGTAACGGTTCCGCCGTCGTCAGAACGCATTTGATTGACATGCGGATGGACGCGCCCAGTCTTGACGGAGAACTCAAGATAGGGGCGCAGGAACGTGCCGTGCGTCTTGTTCGTCTCCCGCGCTTCCACAATCATTTTGGCAATTGGATGAGGGCAGCTATCCAAAAACCCTTTTGTAAAGCTAGGAAGTCCGTTCTCTGTCTTGCCGTATGGCACGCCCAGTTTGTCAAACGCAACCGCAATGCTCTGCGCGGCCCAGATGTCGATAGATGCTCCCGAAAGACGCTTAAGCTCTTTAATCAGCTCTTGCTCGCGCTTAACTAGCTGGTCAATCAACTGTTCCGCCTTGGCGCGGTCAAAGCGAATGCCTTTGTAGGTCATGTCAAGCAGCACCGGAAAGACCTCGGTCTCCACGTTAAAGATCGACTCCACCTCCTCCTTTTTGAGCAGAGGCTTAAAACATTGCCAGAGCTTAAGTGTGAGCGCAGCATCTTGCTCTGCGTACTCCCCGACATACATTGCAGGCAGCTTCCACAATTCTTTCTTAGGGTGTACGCCAAAATCTCCTGCAGCCTGCTTCAGATTGGCTTCTGACTTTGCTTCCTGCAGATAGTCAAAGCCCAAGGCGTTGAGCGAAAAAGAGAAGCGGTTCTCATCAAGCAACGGCGCGGCGAGCATGGTGTCAACGATGCGACCGTTGACCTCGAACCCTGATGCACGTAGCCAGCCTAAGTCATAGGCGGCGTTGTGCATGACCTTGTCTGCTGGTGTTTTTAAGACGTCAGTAAGCCAGCGATGGACAATACGTTTGTCGAGATTTCCCCCACCAGCGTGCGCAATCGGGAAGTAACCGGACCAGCCATCGACCGCCAGTGCATATCCAACAATGAACCCATCATTGCGTGGCCAGCCTGGACCAAATGACTCCATGTTCGGGTCACAGGTTTCCAAGTCGATGGCGATTTCTTTTGCATTCGATAGGTTTGGAAAGGACTGGGGAGGCACCCACTCCGTAAGAGCAGGGAACATTGACATTGTTCTCACAGGTGAAAACCTTTCTGCTGATTCTTAGGTAGCACAATGTGCAACTCTTGCTTTGCCCTAGTTATACCTACGTAAAGTAACCGATTGATGTCGTCTGAATTACGTTCGTATTCTTTTGCAAAGCGTGTAGACAGATCGGACAACAACAAGACTTTATCCGCTTCTCCGCCCTTAGCTCCGTGGATCGTGGAGAGCTTGATAGGAATCTTGCCGGTGATCTTCATGCCACGTCGCAACATAGCAATGATGTAGTCTCGCCTCTCTTCGCCGATCTTGGTCAAGGCCTTGTGCCAGATATCATCGGTAAGCAATCCATGCTTTTCTACAAGCGTAGCCATGGTGTAGAACTGATCTTCTGACGCCCCCTTGAGGCCTTTGAAGCCGTGCTTCACAAAACTTGAGTCAAGGTATTTATAGATTGCTTTGACAGTCGTGAATAGTACGGGGTTGCCTCGCCGCAAAGACTCCCATCCAGTGACCGCGGAGAGAATGGATTCGGAGATGCTCCGTTGTCCGTGACGCTCGAACAGTAACCCTTGGCTCTTGATCCATGAGTGCATGTCCGTGAGCAAATAGTTCGTGGCGGCCAGGATGAGCCAATCGCCAGCTGTGATGTCTACGTGAGTGAAATCGTTGTAGTACTGGACCGATCCCTCTTCTTGGCGTGGGTTCCAAGTTTTGGGCTGCCGCTCGCGGATGCGATTGACGACAGTATTGGCCAGTGCATGCACTTTTGCAGGCACCCGATAAGACTGTTCGAGGATGGTGATTTTGCCGGTCAGGTTTAAAAAACTTTTGACGTCGGCACCCGCCCAGGTGTACACCGCCTGATCATCATCCCCGGCTAAAAAAACTCGGTCAGACCGATCTGCGAGCGCCATGACCACGGCCCATTGCAGCCGGGAAAGGTCTTGCGCCTCATCAATGATCAGAACCTCTAACCGCGGCAAAAGCTCGACCGACTCGACGACCCGCTCTAATAGATCGGTGAAATCCATCAGATCGTGCGAGTCTTTGTAGTGCCGGTAAGCACGTTCGACGTACTCGAAGTGGAACCATTCGATCTGCATAGCACTCTGGTTGTAGTGCGTGCGCAGATCAAGGCCCTTGATACGTGCGATGTTGATCTCGTTCAGGATGGGATTGTCCACCTTAACCATGAAGTCTTCTTCGCCGTTATCTATGCCGATCTCGATTCCGGCTTCGACGGCAAAAGACTTGTAGTCCATAGGAGACATCATGTCTTGTGACCTAACGCCTAAGCAGCGGTAGGCAAGGCTATGTAGCGTCCTGAACCACGGAAAATCCGTATCGCGATTGAGATCTGGAAACTTGATAATTGCCCGATCCCTGGCCTCAGTAGACGCTTTTTTGGTAAAGCTGAAATACCCAATTTTCTGTGGAGATACCCCATTCGCCAGCTCAAGGTCGACAATGTCCAGTAAGAACGTCGTCTTCCCTGAGCCAGGTGGCCCAAAGATTTTTTCAATTTTCATCAAGAAGCTCCTCGGGCACTGGCCAGAGGACGATAGGCGTGGAGTCGCCCATATACGCGCACAGGATGTTGAAGTCCATGTACTCCAAAGCACCCTCTCGGCTCATACCGTTCTCTTCCATCTTGTCTAGCATCTTCTCGCCGTCGTAGATCAAGCGGTCAACCAGCATGTTGCCGTGCCACGTCTGGCCAATCCCAATCACGCAATCATCATAGTCATCGATCTTCAGGATTTCAGGTTCATCGCTCAAAATGGACTCCGTTTTTTCTGTTCAGGGGTTTCAAAGGGTGCAGACTGCTTCACAAAGCCAGGTAATTTCCAGCATCGTGTTGCGCGGTTTTTGAGAAATAGACTGATGGGTTCACCCCCTAAATCACGTAGCCGTTGCGCCATCTTGGGCGCGGTCAGGCCTTGAAAATTATTGCGTTTGAGGTGCGCTTCGAGATCCTTCATGCGGAAGTAGATCCGTCCCTCTTCGTCATCTGTCCAGGGGCGTCCGAGTAGGATCTCATCGCGGTCCATTGCCTGTTGGAGGTGCGTACAGAACTCCTCCAACAAGTCCATGAACCTGCCGGTAATGCTGGTGTCCTCGGATGCTTCTGTAATTTGCTCTGTCTCGACCATCTCTTTCAGAAGCGCATTCAGAAGCTGTTCCCAATCCTGTTTCCGTAACGTCGGTGGCAGCACGTTGATCTTGTCCACGCACGCTTTCTGGAACAGGGATTGGTTGTATAGGTGATCGGTATCGATCTCGATCCGTTTGCCATTGATGTCCAGAAACCATAGCGGTGGCTCCGAGTTGTACTTGGATAGCGAGGACAACTGTGGACTGTCAGGGCCGTTGGCCCCAATCCCATACTTTCTGGTCCTGCACAGTCCTGAGTTGCAGAAACTATTGAGCGGTTGATCCTTGCACTTGTAGTGGTAATCCTTTTTGTGCAGTTGCTTGACGATTATCTGCACTTCATTGTTTGGGAGCGGCGGGGCAACATACTTAAAGTTGTGCTCAACAAGCGCGTTGTCCCAACTGGTCGGGTGTAGCTGTTTAAGATAGATGCCAATGTTAAACAGCGTGTTATTTCGTCCGCCCTCTGGTATGCCTTGAGCGCACAACGCCTGCAGGCATGGTGGCCCATCCTTGATGGGTGCATCCGCAACCTTTGGGGCCTCTGGAAAAACAAGCTCTGATTGGACGTTGGCGTTATAAAGCTCGTAAAACTCGTCCATCGTAGCGGCACTGCCATCCTCGCGAATGGCATACCGCATCGTTTGATCCCCGCCAAAATAAGGCAGGTTTAGGAAGTTGCCGGTGTCCCCGCGGTCGACCAGGATCTCTGACTGCTTAGGAAAGATTTCCCGGCCGGCCTCACCCAAAAGTGCCGCTGCACCTTTAAGATAGCGTTGCATGTCCGCCGCCGGAATGGGGTCCTTCACAAACAAGAACACGTGTGCCCCACCAGATTTGCTGCGGCACACCACCATTGGCAGGTCAAGGGACTTTACCTTTTTAACAAGGCCTGCATGGTCCAGAGGGTATTGGTCAATGTCAATACATCCCCAGATGCACGAGTTGTCTGCCCGGATTGGGATGATTCCAAGAGATGGTTCGACGCCTTCGAGGTGCTTGACCCAGAGGTCGTCGACGGGTGGTTTGCGGATAACAACGGCTTTTCCAGCCTGTTTGCCTGTGTCTTTTGATCCATGGATTTGATAGGTTCCGTAAGCAATGTCCAAGCCGCTGAAGATCGACTTGAACCGGGTGATGTCGGTCATTCTGGCTTTCTCGGGCAAGAGGGGCGCCCCCCTGTTAAGCATTGCTTTACAGTTGGTCGCCCCAAGCGATTAAAACGGCACTTCGCTATCGTCAAAAGGCGTTGAAGCGCGAGGACCTTGGCCCTCCTCCTCATGCTTGATTTTGACGTCACCTGCGCTGATCGACTGGGCAAATGCCTTAGCCGCTTCGTAAACTTCTGCGCTTTCGACGTCGCCAACACGGGCGACTTCCCAACCAAACCACTTCCCTTTGTCGTTCGATTCTGGGACCGTGGTCAGACGGTACACCTGACTATAGATTGCGGGACGAAACATCCTGCCGTTTGCGCCCACCTTTTGGACAGCTTGCATCATGCTGTTCCATTTGCGGGACTTCTTCAACTGCGTCGACTTCATCACGATCAACGCCGGGGCGGGAACTCCATCTTGATCCAACACCATAACATAGTAGTTGGCGGTGTTCTCGATGTAGTTTCCGCTGTCCAAGTAATCCCGATTGTCCCCCGGCTCACGATGTGTGCGCGACAGGATGTCGCTCGTCGCCGGGTAGATATTGACCGGGGCACCAGTGCCCTGACCGCGGGGTGCCCACTCGACATACTGTCGGACGTAAACACAGGGAATGACCGATACCCCGACTTTACCGTCGTACAGTGTTCCGGTGACGGAATTGTAAAGCATGCCTGGACGGGCGTTTTCCAGATCAGCAACTTCTGGGGAAGTCGTGGTCAACAGGCGCAGAAACGGGAGCGCGAAGTCATCCCGATTCATCCCGTCAAATCCGCTCTGGGCGTCCTCCTCAAACATGGAGGTGAGTGCGAGTGCGGTACTCTCGCTCTTAACAACCGCTAGTTCGGCTTTAGCCATGATCCGTGATCCTTAAAAATTAAGACTTGATAACAGCGCGT
>Ga0209401_1001011_pt1 | contig 18840 bp, 20 predicted proteins | sample M_140807_MF_Meta_FD_187318 | JGI IMG/M metagenome (GOLD analysis project Ga0209401, IMG submission 187318) | Freshwater microbial communities from Lake Montjoie, Canada to study carbon cycling - M_140807_MF_MetaG (SPAdes) (version 2) | ecosystem: Environmental > Aquatic > Freshwater > Lake...
CTCTATACATTTTCATTCTGCCAGCGGCAAAAATGAAGTTATCAATATTGCTTGGATTTTTTGTGAGAGGCATCGTCTGTTCCTAATTAACTTGCGTCGCTCTAGCTGTGCCTGCCGTAGCAAATATTGCTGCATGAGGAAGCGAAATTTGTCCATCTGGAGCTTCCCAATAATCTCCAGCACTTAAACGAACTTGATATCCACTCGTTGTAACTCCTGTTCCAGCAGAAATATGTAAATTTCCAGGGCCTTCATTGAATACTGTAAAAGTCTCTCTATCAGCATTACCAGAAGCAATAATAGTAGATGAAAGACCAGTGAAATTACTAGATATTACTAATCCTTGAACAGGAACATCATAATATATTTGCAATTTATCATCATTAGACATTGAGGTTGTATTATAACCCAATAAAAATCCGCTAGTTGAATTAACTACTCCTGTGGTCGCTGAATCTGCGAAATTGTATATTATTTGTCCTTTGCTTACGTTAGTAATCAATAATAGGTTTTCAATAGATACTGGATTTTGAGGTCCATAAAAAAGTGGTGGAAAATTAACAATTCTGCTACTAGCTAAAAATTGATATCCTGATGGTATTAGTTTTTTCATATATGTTTAAATAGATTACACCTTTTATATTATAGGGCTATAGCATATGCTATGGCTAATTTTTTTGCATTTTCTATTTGAGTATTTAAATTAGACCCAGTTGAAGCAAGATCAACTGTTGTTGCATAAGGAGTTAAATTAACTCCAGTTAATACTGCATTTCCATTTACAAAAAGTCCACTAGTAAAATTACCGCTTCCATAAACTGTGAAATTATTACCAGAAATAACTAAAAAGTCACCTTGCGCCGAGTCGCCAAATGTTGTATCTTGAGCAAAACTTTTGACTCCAGAGATAGTCTGATTTCCAGTAGTAAATACAATGTTACTAGAAGTTGAATTAATGTAACCACTAAGATTATTTATATTTGTTTGTAATGTTGAGCCAGTATTAGCAAGATTAGTAGCTAAAGTACTGCCAGTGCTTGCGAGATTTGTTATAGTAGCATACGTATTACTTAAGTTATTGATGTTAGTTTGTAAAGTCGAACCAGTATTAGCTAATTGGATATCGCTAGCAAAAGTTGCGTCCAAAGTTCCAGTATATCCCGTAAACAATCCACTTAAAGAAATAATATTATTATTTAAAGTAGATCCAGTAGACGAAAGATTAGTAATAGTTGCATATGTACTAGACGCAGTAGATGAAGTTAAATAATTACCAGTAAGAGTACCACTTAAACTATTAATACTAGAATTTAATGTATTACCTGTAGAATTTAAATTTGTTATTGTAGCATAAGTTGAACTCGCTGTAGAAGAAGTTAGATAAGAACTTAAATCTACTCCTGTTATTAATTTATTTCCGCTAACAATTGGAAATACATCAAAAGTTTTAGTTCCACTAATAGTTTGATTTCCAGTATTATATACAAGATTATTTGCTAATATATTTCCAACTACTTGTAATTTTTCAGATGGAGAAATTGTGCCAATACCAACATCACCACTTCTTGTAATTCTTACAGCTTCATTTTCATTGTTAGTCAAGATTTGTATAAAACCACTAGTTTTTGCGGTTCCAAGCTTCAAAGCACTGTTATCATGATTCCAGGTTAAGTATGAACCAAAGTTATCAGTTGGACTACCAAGTACCACGCCAGCAGTTTGCGCATCTGATGCTAGAACAGTTATGTGAGAATTTCCACTTCCTTCAAACACAGCAATACTATTACTATCTGGATTTACAGAAACTCCTGCTGGAGATTTTCTAACATACAAATTAAAATTATTACTATTAATACCAATACCCACATGACCACTTATATTTACTCCAGTTGCGAAAGTTTTGACTCCAGAGATAGTTTGGTCGCCAGTTGTATAAACAATGGTATTTGGTAAACTAAAGTTAACAACTTCACCGCTTAATAAAACTCCAGTACCATTTACAGTCGGACGATTTGTTAGAGCAATATTTCCACTTGTTATACTAATGTCTACTCCAGAAATACTTAGAGTATCAATATTATTTAAATCAAGAGCATTAAAAACTCCACTTCCAGAAACATTAATATTATTAAGAAAAGTTTTATTACCAGATATGTTTTGATCGCCAGTATTATAAACTATACTATCTGGTAAAACAGAATCAATTGTATCATTAAACCATATTCCACTTAAAGAATCATATCTTATAATATTTTTATCTGCTAATATATTTTTATGATTAATATTTACATTATGCAGTTCGTCTAATTCAAAACCATTTTGAATTTTAACAAAGACTTCTCCTTGATTAGCATGCTTTCTAGTAAGTACCCCAAGATAAACAAGATGATTAGGTGCGTATGGCTTATTAGCTAAACCAAAAATTAAACTTCCAGTTGGGCCCAACCATATTGGATCTCCTTCTTCTCCAGCATTTGTATTAAAACCTTCTAGAAGACCTTCGGTTACTATTGTTCCTTGAGAATTTTGAGCTAAACTAGTTTGGTATACTAATCCTAAAGTCTTTGATGATGTTTGTTCTCCAGTATTGTTAGCTAATTTAACTAAAATATTTGTTCCTGCCGCGCTAGACACATAAACTGGTTGGCCTCTATATATTGTCGAACCATTATCATTTTTTATATTTATTTGTGCACTATAAAGTACTCCACTAATTATAGTGCTCACTTCTCCACTGAGCAAAACTCCAGTTCCATTAACGGTTGGACGACTATAGAAATTTTTGATTCCAGATATGTTTTGATCGCCAGTATAATAAACTAAATTAGGTGCAACAGCCTCATGAGAAAATCTTCCAGTACTGCTTACTAACGTTTTAGCTTTAAAAATCTGTGCCATTTTTCTTTTTATTCCTTTTGTTGGTTTTTAGGCCAATCTGTCGCTTTTTACGGCGAACTAAAGAGTAAAAGAATTATTAATTCTATTATTCTAGTGAATATTACACTAGATTATTTATTGTGTTGATGCGAAAGTATGGATTTTTACATCACTTTCTAAAACATTATCAGAAAGTAATCCTGTATATCCAGTTGTGCTAATTGATTTTATAGATAAATTATACATTACATCTCCAGCAACCTCAAGGGTAGCTTGAACCTTTGGTGGTGTTATACCAGCAAAAACTACTGGATAATTAATTGAATATGCATCTGCTCCAGGAGCTAAAGTTGTTGTAAATACTTGATTGCTTGTTTTTGCGACATATGTTGCATTTACATAACCACTAAAATTGTTAATGTTTGTTTGTAGAATATTTCCAGTTGTGGCAAGATTTGTGCTTAGAGTATTTCCAGTTATGGCAAGATTTTGAGTTAAAGTATCAACTAAACCTTGAAAATATCCACTATTTCCTACTACTGTGATTTGACCAAGTCCAGCATCTACTTGAATAGTAACTCCATTACTACCAGTTATATTAATTGCGCCTGTTAAACCATTTATGCTATCTACATTAGCGTCTGCTTGGTTAATTAAACTTTGTAGATAACCACTTACTCCAGTAAGCTCACTATAATATGCAAGACCACTATTTCCAAAACCAAGTCTTAACTTTTCTCCACCAGCTACTGGGGTTAAATTGTATCCGCTTAATCTAATATGTTTAAATGCGCTTATCATAAATTTTTATTTCCTTTTATACTATTACACATAATTTTTATTTTTTAACTTGAATATTTAAGTAATAACCATTATCTAATAAGGTATCACTAAAGTTTATATAAAACCCAGTAGAATTAATATTACCTATATTAAAGTAATAGGCCATATCATCTACTATGTTTTGAAAAGTGCAAACTACAGATTTTGGGCTAGAAGTTAGTACTTGTGGAAATTGTACATAATAACTATCAGATCCTTGAGGCGTTAGATTAGCTTTGTAACCAATAACATTTTCTGCTTCAAAATAACCGCTTAATGGAGCAGCATTAATTGTAATTGATCTATAGGGATTTTGAGAATTATCTGTTAGTATATTTATACCTGTTTGACCAATAAATTTTAATGATTCTATACCAGTTGGGACTAAATCTGATTGACCATCTACTTTAATGGTTTTAAATTGATTGACTGGACCCTCTGGACCTTGTGGACCTTGTGGACCTTGTGGGCCAGGAATGAAAACATTTGCATTACCTTGAAAACTTGGCGATGTTACATCTGTTGTAATTTGGGTTGGTAAAATAACATCCACACTGATCCCACAAGAATCATTACATGAATTAGACATAAAATTTTAAAAAGATGTTACTTCTGGACCTACAATAAATTTTCCTCGAATTAGTTTTATAGAATTACCAGTTGGTACTCCATAAGGAAATCTTTCAATATCATAAACAAAAGAACCGACTGGGATGCTTGCCATTGTATATGATGGAATATTTATATCAACTAATCCAGAAGCATAAAGAGATCCGCTTACTCCACTTTTAATAACTGGAGCTAAATCGAGTATAAGTCCAGATAATCCTGTAAAACCATAAGCATACTTTACTACTCCCCTTACATTATATCCACTTAAATTAATTGGGGAATTATTTTCATTTTTTATAGAAAGACATATTTGTAAATTATCGCCTTGAATTGTGTTTATATTATATGATGTTGCCATATAATAAATTACACATTTAATTTAATAATACTTTACAATAATCAATTACAAACTAGTACCACTTTTAATAACATTATTTATTAATGTTCCATTGATAAATTCATATCTATTTACTGATTCTGAGGTTGGCACAAACATTTGATTAAATTCACCAACAACATTCCATAGGATAATTTTATTAGATGCACCAGTTACATTTATTGCTAGAGCTTTGTTTGTGCTATCTCCAGATAATGACATTCCCCATGTTGGACTTCCATATGAAGCAGAATTAGTAATTTGATCATTTACAATGATTAATGAATTATTTCTATTTATTGCTGTAACATTTCTTGTTTCTGTTTTAATATTTGCTAGTCCTGTTTCAGAAGCTACTACATTTAATATGCCATTCCAAATATGACCAGATCTTAAAAATGCTTTTCCAGAAGTATAGTTTTCACTAGAATAAACTCCATCTAATGTTAGTTCTTGAGGAATTAGAGAATTTCCACTTGTAATTCCTTTCCAAATTAATTGGGTTTTTTGAGATGATCCTTCTCTTATTGAAGCTATTGGTCCAGCAGCAAATGCTAATTCGCCATAATTTCTAGTTTTTGCTTTATATCCTAAAGCAATACTTGCTTCACTAGTTGTAACATTTGAGCTTCCTAAGATATATGATTTATAACTCGTGCCCCAGTTACTATGACCAAAAATTCCTACTTCAGTATTTGAGCTTACATTATCATTTCCAAAAATAATTGAATTATTGTTAGAATTATTATTACCACTAAATACAAAATTATTTGAACCAACTACATTAGAATCTGATGCAAAAACTGTATTTTTAAATCCAACTGCTAAAGTTGAAGTTGTTCGGCCTAATTCATTTTCTCCACCTAGAACCAAACCTTTAACTGCTGATGTTATAAAATTACGATCACCAAGAATAGAGAGGTAATTTGTTCCTGTGCCTTGAATTACATTATAATAACCAACTACATTATTTACTGATCCAGAAATATCAAGAATTGTATTTGCATTTCCTAACACTGTACTAAATTGACCTAATGTAGTATTATTTAATCCAAATGTATAATTTTTTGTACCAGAACTAGTGTTACCTATTCCAATTGCTGCTCCATAAGATTGTGTTCCTTGATTTCCTAAACCTAATAATATAGAATGAAAACCACCTTGTTCAACTTGACCTATACCTACTAAAACATTTGAACTCTTAAAACCATTAAATCCTGTTGGAGTTCTTATTCCAGTAACAACTCCAGATACTCCAGTAAAATATCTTACTCCTTGTCTTATGATTGCATTGCTATTACCAATTAATATATTATCATTTGATGTATCAAATGCTTCATTTTGAATACCATATATTACGTTTCTTGTACCCGTGGAAGTATTGAAGTGCCCAACTAAAACATTTCTTCCTTGGAAATATGGCCAAGTATCATTTGGATATCCCCATGGAGTGCGTTGTCCTTGTGCATTAGGTATTGTTTTTAATGCTCCTGAACCAACATATCCACCACTTGTTACAATGCCAGTTGCATCTTCAAATTTTTGGAACAAGGCAGTATTTTGAATTCCTATTAAAATATTTTCATAACCACCATGATTTAAATTTCCAATTGTAATCGCAGGATTATATCTTCTTATAAATGTTTTTGTTCCAGGTGCATCACCAGAATAATCTATCCATGGAACAACATGATTAAGATCTCCGATTTGAATATTTTTTAAATTACCCTCTGTATCAGCGACAAGTCTTCCGCCAGTATATCCAAAATAAACACCTCTTCTGTTTCCTACAAATCCTGTTTCCATTCCTACTGATTCTAATAAATTATTTGGACCATAAGTTACAGTTCTTAAATTAATTTGTGGAGTTAATAGAACTCCATTTGTAAAGTTTAAATTTAATGCAAATGATTCTGGATTAAACGCTCTACTAAGACCATCAGTTATTAAACCTGCTCCTCTAAAAGCGTATCCACTTTTTATTCCACCAACTCCAGTGAAATCCCAGCCACTTATAGTACCTCTACTTCCGATAACAAATGAATCTGTTGCTCCATGTATTTCATTATAAAAACCACCTAATACAGAGCTATAATTTCCACTTACAATTCTATTTTGTGCTCCGCCTAAAATTGATGCAACACAACCACCATTTACAATACAATTAAATTGCCCACCACCAATTACTGCTGCGTCTGGCAATTGTTCTAAATCATTAAATTTTCTAAAACATTGACCCCAATATCTCATATCTATAGTATTATTACCAATCCGATTGCAGAATCCTCCACCAACTACTGCTCTATGGCCTACAGCTTCATTACCCATTCCGCCTATCATACTAGGACCATTTCCTAAAAGATAATTACAGCAACCACCACCTAATACCATTAAAGAAGAATACGCTTCATCTCCAGGACCACAATGGCCAACTTGATTTAATGCTCCTGCACCAAAAAAAGACATAGTGGCGCTTACGGTATTAAGTTTTCCTGCTCCAATAAAACTATCTCCGTGAATACTATATGGATAACATGTAATGCAGTTACTCTCGCCTCCACCAATAAAAGAAGATCCAAGACAAACGCTATTATTAGAACCACCACCAATTACTGAACCACCAGCATTACAAATTATGGCATTAGTTACGCCACCGCCAATAAATGCTCGTGTGGAATTTTCAATTGTATTGTTTACTCCACCAGCTATAACACTTTCGATAGTATTATCGCATATATCATTATATGAGCCACCACCAATGGTATTACATGAATTATTAGATCCTCCTAGGCAATTACAAGTTCCACCAGCTATAGTATTGAAGCTATTCGCGCGAATGTCATTTCTATATCCTCCTCCAATAATATTGTTGCTTTTATAACTAACAGAATCAGTATAAGATGTAATCGTAGAACAAGAACCGCCACCAATTACAGAATTAACATTATTTCTTATGAGATTGCAATTTCCTCCAAGTATAGAGTTATTATTTCCATCACATGAATTTCTCATTATGATATTTTTACTGAAATCACCATAGTTATCTTTACCACCACTGGTTGCATTTACAGTAAAATTATTTCTGTCATCATAAGTTATAGCTGATCTAGTATCAACTGTATAATAACTATTACTGCTTGGGCTATAAGTTCCTGTTGTATTACATGCGCCTTTAGCGATATAAACTTCATCTGACCCTAGATTAACTGAAGCATAACTATAAGGGAAATTTCCAGCACCACCCCCCCCAAATTCATCATCGATTACGTAATTGCTACGGTTTTTTTCTATTAAATATTTATAATTTCCAGAAGTTAAATAAGCAGGAGCTGGTCTTCCTTGATCGCGCCAATATGGAACAAAATTAGTCCCACCTTCCCTGTATGCTCTTGTTATTTGAGAATAATATCCACTATCATCTACTTTTAATTCAGCAAAACCATTTCCAGTTTTTAATTGCAAATAAAATGTTCCAGTTGTGACTTGTCCTGTTGATGGTGTTGCTGGCATTATCTTAATTTCTCCTAGTATTTATTATATGTAATTTACACTTAAAAATACTAAATAAATTTTAATTTTTAAAAAAAACTAAAAAATAAATCATTAATTTCTTAATGATTATTTCAACGACCTTCAGATAAAACATCTTTAGCGGTTTTATCTAATTTAACATAGTTAATTTTTTGTTTTGGTACGTTGTATAAAGAAGTATGTTTTTTAAATTCTTTAACTAGTCTTTTAATAAGAGTTTCTCTGTCGTCTACTGGAATTAATCCAAATTTACTAGCATGAGCTTGTAGATCGCTCTTATTCATTTCTTTTAATGAAAGAAGATACTCAGATTCATCTAGAGTTTTATATTTGCGGATTCCATCATCTCCCCAAATTTGATCTAATGTTCTATATTCTTTTTCTTCTGTTTTCCCGTGAGTTTGAGACAATTCACCTATATTTTTTACTTTTTTCTTCATATTTTTCTCCTTTTACCTTACAAGGGGTTACACGAAAACTAAAAATGGGGGAACAAATAAAAATAAAAAACCCCTAGGATTTCTCCTAGGGGTTTCTTAATAAGTTTAAGTCTTGCTTAAGTTAATTAAACACCCTTAACTCTTAGACCAACGATGGTACGAGCATCAATACAAACGCGTCCTTCTTCTAGGAATCCGTAGAATCCAGTTTTCTCGGAGCGAGTTACGAATTGATCATCTGGAAGAACATTGAATGTTCCACCACTCTCGGCTTGACGAGCAACAGGGCGAATAAATCCTTCGCGACTGAGGTCGAGACCGATAGAAATCTCTGAATTATCAGCGATTGATGTTTGAGAGCCTCTAAGAGCTTGATAGAGAGCGTTATATTTACCGTAAACTCCAAGTTCAACTAGCTCATGGATTGTGACTCCATAAATTTCTTGAACTCCAGCGTTACGATAGATTTCTTCACGAACTCCATCTGGTAAGTTTGTGGCTGTAGCACTATTGATGATTGGTGCATATGCGAAAGCACGAATATCAGCTTTTACTTCTGGACTTACGAATAGATCGGTTAGTCCATAAGTATCAACAGTTGTTCCACCAGCGTAAGAGGTATTAATTCTTTTCATTAGGGTCATTAGATTATTCAAATCTCCCAATTGGAATGTTCCAACTGAGACACTTGGAATAACATGGCCACCTGTTACTTCTGGGTTAACTGATCCAGCGCCTACTGCGCCAGCACTTCTAGCTTCTGCTAGAGCTTTTAGAACGACTGCCCAAGCATTGCGCTCTTGTTTTACAAGAACTTCATTGCTCATGCGCTCTACTGCTTTGCCAACTACATCAATGCGACCACGACGAGCATAGCGTTTTAAGAAGCTAACTGCTGTATCTAGGCGATATGTAGAAACTTTAAGTTCACTGAAGCCTTCAACTGTTGAAGTTGGTAGACCACCAGCTACATTTTGACTCCATACTGTAACGTAGTCTGTGCCTTCGTTATAATATAGATCTAAAGGTAGACTTGGGGAGTCATCTTCATCATATGGTGCGTCAGTATAAATTGAGCTAGCTGTTCCTGCTTGCATTAGAACCTTACTTACGACTGGTCCTATGAAAGCGGCAAAAGCTTCTCCAGCTTCTCTAGCTACGGTAGCATCTTTGCTGCCCATAGCTTTGATAAGCTCTACTTGTTCTGGGGTATTTTTAAGTTTGATTTTCATTTTTTAAATTTCTCCTTTAGAATTAGAGCTGAATTTTTAGAGGAGCAATTCCATTGACAGATGTTCCGAGGAACGTGCCAATTTTAGTTGCACCTGCTGGTAATGTAGCGCTAGCAGTTATATTGCCAGCAGCACCATTAGCCAAATAAGCGACATGACCTGCTGTAGCGTTAACACCACTATACAATACTACTCCACGAGAAAGTACTGGCACAGTTTGTCCGCTGACTACAACATTCATCTCTGCAGCTTTACGAGGATTGAAAGCTAGTTTTTCACCGTTTTCATCTAGTTCACGAATGTCCATAAGAGTTAAGCCAAGTGGTTGATCACCAGATGTAGCCAAACGTACTTTAGCAACTGAACCATAACGATCTGATACGGTATTGTTATAGGAAGCTCCGATTGAACCTAAAGATTCAATTGGTGTTCCTAGATTTCCAGTAGAGAGTGGTTGAAAACCTGCTCCTTCTACTGCGACTACAGCGCCTTTTGTTAGTACAACAGAAGCACTTTCAGCTGCACCGCTGAAAGTGAAAAAGTTGACAACTTCATGCTCACTATAATCTCTTAATGGTCTTAGATTAAATGCCATATTTTTATCTCCTTATTTATTTAGTATAAATCCTTCTTCAAAACTAAATGCTCTACTGTATTTTTCTTTTACAGTAGCTTCATTAGCTGTCGAAGAGTTTGGTAATGAACTTTTTTCAAGTTTGGAATTGTCTATTACCTCATCTACAACTTCGGTTGTAGATTTTTCCAAATCGGTTGAAGCTTTAACTTCTTCTACTACAGAGGCCATATTCTTTTTCATTTCGTCTTCTTTGGCTTTTTTAGTAGATTTGTTTTTCTCTTTCATGAGAACTGCCATTTTCTTTTTATAGGCAGCAAAGGCTTCTTCTTCTAAATCTTTAATATCTGTAGCTAAAACTTGACGATCTTCATCGTTTAATTCGAATTCTTCGTCAAAAGAAGCCATGCGAACATTAAATGCTTCTTCTTTTAATTTTGCAATTTTTTCTTGTTCTAGCTTTTCTAAATTAGCTTTGATATTAGCTATTTCAGTTTTCAACTTTTCGCTTTCTTCTGAAAGAGTAGCGTTTTTTGCTTCGACTTCTTTTAAAAGATTTTCTTTTTCTGTTTTTTCAGCAACGAAAGTTTCGCTAGCTTTTTTAATCTCTTCATTAATAAAATCAGTTATGGACGAAGCCTTAACTTCTTTAAGAAGATCATCGGTTATTTGGTTAATATTTTCTATTTTCATAATAATTCTCTCTATTATCTTAATATCCTTTACATTATTTTCGTCTGAATGTGAAATATTATTTTGATCGATAGCTTCTTCGGATATTTGAATATCTGATTGATTTTGTTCGATTTCTGATATTTCATCATTATTTTCTTGCTTAACAGCGACTCCTTCAACGTCTGCTGCTGGATTTATTGTTAAGCCTATACCAAGAGGGATAACTTCGCCAGTTACCTCTCTGTAAATATAAGTGTTCTCATTAACTCTTCCAGAACCACCTAAAGCTTTCAAATTAGATGATAGTTTGGCTTTTTCTTTTTCAGAGGATACAATCTTACCATTTTCTAAATTTTTCTCTTTATCTTTTAAAAGCACTAGATTATAATCATTAAATCCAAGTTCCCAAGAAGCTGATATACCCATATAATTTTCACTAGTTGGATCATTGCTTTCTTCTATTAGATTAGCTAGATTTTGATTAACTACCTTCCAAATAACTCCACCTAAAGTAATATTAAATGGTTCTTTAATATCTTTAATGTCTAATTCTGCAAGAGATTCATTAGAGCCAAATTTACTAAAATTAGCATTCAATATACAACCAACAACTTTTGTTCTGTCATGTTCAATGTTAATTGGTTTATTAACAAAATATTTAGCAACCTCGTAGGCAGTTTCTGCGTTAATTACGTCACCATTTTTATTAACTCTATTTACTACGCAGGCATCAAAAGCTATAGGGAGAAGATCTATATTCTTCTCCGAATCAATTTGTGGCAAAAATTTTCTCAAAGCGCTTAGGGATGCTACCGACAAATATTTATCTTTATCTTCACTAACTATTGGTTTTAATTGAAGATTAGCAAAAGTTGTATTGAATTTAAATTTATTTTCCATAATTTTATATATTATTGAGATCAGAGATAATTACACGATCTTCTTCATCTTCTAGATATAATTCGTCTTGGCTTTTAAAATCAAAATCTTCTAGACCATAATTTTTAATATCTTCTTGTGCTTGTTTATAATCAACTTCTTGAGGAGATAAACTTCCTCTGATTATAAATTCATTTCCTACTACTTCAAAATTTCCAGCTTTAAAATGACTTAAGAAATTAAGTATATTTTCTTGAGCTGCTCTAAGAAATAAATTAACATGAGCTAGTGTTTCTTTATTTAAATCGCTGGAAGCATTAAAACCAGATTTATAAGCTTTCTTAAGCTCAACCAATGTAACTTTTTTAGTAAATTTTTCATTATGAATTTTAGTTTTATCTTCTAAAGCTGCTACAATTTTCTTAGAAAATACTAAAGATTTTTCTGAATTTTTATTTTTACGGATTTTTGGTCTATAAGTCTTTTTGGCTTTAATTAAATCAAAGCCATATTGTTCAGAATTATAATTCATAATCTATATTATATACACTGAAAGATATATATTTTAATTAATTTTAATTATTTTTTGTATAATTCTTTAGTAACATCATCAGCAGAGCCCATGGTTGGAGTTTCTGGATATTTAGTTGGTAATTCTCTGCTGTCTAAATTTGGTTCTGAACAACTTATTAATAAAAATAATGGTAATATTAATATTAATATTAGTTTTCTCATAAAGACTATTACACTTTTAATGATTCTTCAATTAATTTGGCTTCAGCATCTCGTCTGCGACTCATACCTTTTTCTATGCTACCACCAATCCATATTCTTTTCATATGTCTTATTTGATTAGCGATAAATGATAAAGCTTTTTGATCAAAAGTAGATACTAATTTCATACCATCTCGTATTAATTTCATTTCGCGGCGACGATCACCTTCTAATGCATTTCCTCTATTAAATACAAGACTAACTAATCCACCTTTTGCATCTTCTGGAAGATTATCAAAATTAGGAAAAGTTTGTTTAGTTAAATTATAAAATTTTGTTACTGTTTTATTGTTAAAAACTTTTAATGCAAGATCCCAAGGAATGATTATATCCTTTAATGCTCTTATAAGATTCTTAGCATTATATCCTTTAATACCAACAACTTTATATAATCTTTCAAAAATTTCTTTAGGTAGATCTTTCCAGTCTTCGCTAAATTCCGCTTTGTTTACATAGCCTAAATCGTAACCAATCCCAATTGTAACTCCACTTTGGCCCTCTGGCCAAGTTGGATTTTTTAAGAATTTATTATAATAGTTTTCTCCACCACCAACTTCAAATTCTAAAATGAGATCTAATGATTTTTTTGAGAGCATAGTTTATTAAGATTTTTTCAAAGTTATTTTTCCACCACCAGTATTTTGTTTTTTAATTGAAATTTTTCCTGAGCTAACATTTGGAAATCCAAAACTTTGTAAACCTTGATGAATAGGTGAATCTATTAATAAAACTGGTAGAACTGGATTTGTAACTCCACCAATAGTTTCATCCCAACCAGATTTTGTTGAATATCTATAAACTTTACAATTAATATTTACACTTTGAAAGCAGAGCTCACCTATGGTTGGGGCATTTCCTAAAAAATTTATTCTAATTAAATTAGAACAACCAGCAAATGCGGCTTGCAAAATACTAACTATTTTATTAGGAATAGTAATATTGATTATAGAGGAGCAACCACCAAATGCAGATGGAGGAATAGTAGTTTCTATTGGATTTATAATAACATTTTTTAAGTTCGAGCATCCATAATAAATGTCAGTACCAAGTTTAAATCTTGAAGTATCAATATTGGTTAAATTAGTACAATTTTTAAAAGTGCCTAAATTACCAACTAAAAATGTTGCAAAACAATTTACTGTCGTTAAATTTGTGCAATTTCTAAAAGCGTATGCTCCTATAGAACTTATCGTTGCTGGAATAGTAATGCTAGTTAAAGTTATACAATTATCAAATGCTTGCTGACCAATTGATGTAACATAAAGCACTCCATGAGTTCCATCATTGTATGTTTCTGGTATAGTTTCCGCCCCAACACTACAGCTGGTGGCTACTGAGTATGATCCAACAGAACCAGGTCTTGGTCCAGGTGCTATATAACTATATGTTAAAGCCATTTTATTTTTTAATTATTTATTTTATCTATGGTCTTGTCTATTATATTATCTGCTGGGACTTTTTCTTTTAACCAACTATTAAGCACTCCAAAATAAACAAGATGTTCACTATCAATTAAAAATAATTCATTACCAAAATTATCCTTATAAGATTTAACTCCCGAATCTTCAACTAGATCAATTGCTTTTTCTTTTTTAAATTTGATTCTGTACATTTTAATTAGATTATTATATCTTTCACGCGCTTGACGAGTAATAAGTGCGTCATCGCCAATAAAAGAAATTAATCCACCATTATCTTTATCATATTGCTTTGGAGTAGTTGCATCATAAGATGATTTGTCATCTTGTATTTTATTTGGTGTCACAGTAGCACATCCAATAAAAAGAAAATTAAGAACTAATATGCTTGCGAGCTTGTTCAAGGTCTTTTTCCTTTACTGCGTTTTCAATTCCACTTTGATGATCAACTTCTTTTTGAGCTTCTTGTCGCTCTTTCATTTCTCTTGTATTCTTTGCGCCGAATACATTGTTAATTGCTGAGAATATTCCAGATATTGCTGAAAGTATAGCTGTTAATATTCCAGTTGGCATGATTACTCTACGTAACTTGCTGTAGCATCTTTGCATCCAGACGCAATAGCGTTAAGTACCTTTACTGCAAGTGCACCATTTCCATTTAGTCTAGCAAATTGTTGAGCATAAAGATCTTTGATCACAGTAACATAATTTGCCCAATGAGTTTTTTGTGCTGGAAGATAATCGTTAAGAGCTTTTTGGAGTTGTTCTGGAGTTGGAGTAGTTCCAGCTGTTAGTCCTTCTACTATAGCGGCAACATGATTAATCATTTTAGCTTTTTCAATTCTATCATTACCAGAAATAGCTTGATCAAGAACAACTGTACAAGCAAGGACAACCGCAGGTTTAACATAAGGAAGAGTATTTTCAACGCTTGTTGCAACATCAACTTTTCCAGTATTGGTTGTGGCGCAAGCGCCAAGAAATACGCTCAAAAGAGCAGCTGCAATTAAGTTTAATTTATTCATATATTTTCTCCATTTGTTCTATCTTTTGCTTCGCTTGTTTGAGCTACTGTTCCGCCAGTAACTGCTGCATCTTTTACTGTAAGTGCAAAAATAATACCACTTACAACTGCCACTAATTTTGCTATTCCTGTGATATAAGCTTCTGCTTTATCTGGAAGAAACGCTACTAACGAGGGATCTGAATGAATTGCTATTGCTGTGCAAACTGCTACAACTGTGGCTATTCCAGATGAGCTAGATCTCCAATTAGGGCCAAATATTTTAGATAGCATAGTCTTCATAATATATTACACTATAATATTAAGCGAAATCTTTTATATATTTGTTAATAAATTTGGTCGCTACTTCTTTTACTGGTAACTTATCTACTTCCAAAGAGTCAAATATTTCCGACTCGATTTGAGTTTCTTCTTTTGTTTTATTTTCTTTGTTTACTCTATTAGAAAAAGCTTTTCCTTCAAGAGGATTTTTCTTGTCATTATAAGCTTGCTCATCAAAATATCCAGCTAGTATAACTGTGATAGTTTTTGTTTTTGTATTAATGACTGTTTCTACTATTTCCCATAATGAAGCTTCTACTCCAAAAGAAGTACTTAATTTTTTATTAAATATCATATTTATATTATATAGAATAATATATCAAATGTAAAGTTTTTTTACTTATTTTTAAGAATATCTATCTCAACTTTGAGCTCTTGAACAGCTTTAACTAATACTGCAATTAATGATCTATCGTAAATACCCCATTGATCATTTAATCCTGGAGCAGCTTCTGGAACTTGCTCATTTACTTCTTGAGCGAAAAATCCTAATTGTCTTCCTTTTGATTCGTCTTTATTATTGTTTTCATCTTTCCAATAAAAATATTTTGGTTTTAAATTTTGAATTTTATTTATTGCGTTTTCAATTTCTCCATCTGATATTTTCATTCTTGCATCTGAAGCTGCTGATAAAACTCCTGCAGTAGAGCTTACTGTACCAGTTCCTAAATTAGTGATAGTAACTATTCCAGCTTTATCGATTGTCATTTTTGTTGATGGAGCAGTTGCTGCTGCTGATGTTGTAAGAAATAGTAATTTTCCTGCTACACTTCCAGCAGCTGGAGTGCCATCTACAGAACCATTAACTGCTGCTGCTGGAACAAAATTAGTTCCATCGCTAAAATAGAATCTAATTCTAGAATCATCGCCGTTGACGGACACAGCTTGAGTTCCTAATGTAGCGGATCTTGAGCTTCGTAAATATATCGAAGAGCCTACTGTGGGAGCAGTTACTTCACCATGATACGCATCTAAAAATAATCCTGCAATTGTATCGCTTGCTATTCCACCACTTCTAGCATATCTTATATGAGTTTTAACTAAAGGAGTAGTAATTCCAATCCCAACATTCCCACTCGAATCAATGCGGAGGCGTTCATCAGTGTTGCCAGGATCTCCTCTTGTTGAAAAAATTAAAGTTGAACCATAATTATTTCCAGCCGATGTCCAAGCTCCCGTTTTTTTCCAGGTAATTGCAGCTCCATGTCTTCGGGCTCCGCCAGCATCATTACCATTAAAAATTATAGAAGTTGCAGAACTGCCTGATGTGTCCGTGTTCGAAAGCGCTACAAGTACACCAGTTCCAACATCTGGAAGGGTTGTATTTGAATAAGATATATCTACTGGAGCCAATGGAGTGATAGTCCTAATCCCAACATTTCCGCTTGAATCGATAACAATAGTTTGTCCTGTAAATCTTTTAAGTTCGCCGCCTACTATAGCTAGAATAGAAGCTGTGCTTAAATCTAAACTATTTACCGTAAGAAAAGAATTTACATTTTTGCTAGGCATACTATTTATTTACACTTAATAATTAAGTATAGTTTTCCCATTAGATAATAAATCATATTGAATTCCACCTTCTGTACCACTTAAAAGATAATTTATATTAGATTCTAAGCCCAATAACCCCGTGGTTGATACGTATAAAGCGTTTCCACTAGCAAATATTCCTCTATTTCCAAAATCTGGATCAATATCAAAATTAAAACTTAAATTAGCAGTTTTATTAGTTCCTATAGAAGAATTGTAATTAATATTATTAAATCTTGCGCCACTAAAAATAAATTTACTTGGGAAAACGCCATTTCTGCAATTATTAAAATCAACAACTATATTATAATCATCATCTCTATTTAATGTATCAAAAAATGATCCATTAAAATTTTCTTCAGTAATAAAAGACATATTCAAATCACAATTTACTGGAAAATTAATATTTCTTCCTTGTGGGAATTTGTAGTTTAATGATCTTAAATTTTGCCTATCAAATGATAATGAATAGTCTAAGCTTTGAATAGTATCATTGTAGTATTGAATATTAGAAAGGGTTCCATAATTAGCATTTATTGATGCTCCAATAGTATAAAAGCTTGAATCAAAATGATAAGTTGTATATGGAGTTGGCACATTAACTGATCTAAGAGGAACTCCATCTTTAAAATAAGTAACAGTTTTTCCATCGTATTCTATTCTTGCCTTAGTTGAAGTAGTAAAGCTTCCAAAAGCTCCCAGACTCTGAATGCCTTCATATATATAAATATTTCCATTATCATTAAAATATAAGGCGTAATTTAAACTACTGTAAATTGCATTTAGTGCTGGATCAGAGCTTAAACCAAACATAACATTTTTATTTAGAATAACGTTTGAAGTAGCTTCGACAAACATATTATTATTATAACCTATGCTGGAATAAGCTTGAGAGTTCCAACTTAGATCTACTCCACCAATTTTCGTAAAAGTATTTCCAACTTTACTCATATTTACTGCAGTTATATTTTCAGGAATTGAACTAATAATATTAGTTGAATCATGACTTGGATTTCTATAAAAAGTAACGCTAGCATCTCCTGGTAAAAGAATATTTTGTCCACTAAGATCTGATGGATTAATATTTTTAGGAATTATTAATTTTGTATTTTCTATGTTTTGATTTCCAGATTGAACATTTAATGTGGTATAATTTACTCCACTACCACTTATATAAAAATTTATATTATCTGCAATATAAGTTTGCTCAACACTTGGAACTTCTCCTAGATTAACAGAAAATGAATATTTCGTTAAATAAGAATTTTGAAAATGTAAAAGGGAATAATTAGGCGAATTCGGATCTACAACATCATTAACTCCATTTGGATTTATAAAATAATCTGTTAATGGATAATTACCTAAAAGATCATTATCGTTATTATTTATAACAAGATAAAAATCTTTTTCATCAATAATTGAATTGTCTTGGCATAAACCAGAAAACATTGGAGCTTGAATTGAAGATAAAAAATTTGCTGTATCGAAATTTAATCTATTTTCATTAGTAAAACCATCTGGAGTATAACTAAAAGTAAAGTTAACTGTTGGTTGAGAAGCTAATCCTCTAAAAATATTTTTCTTGCTAGCAAAACCTTCTAGATTAATTCTATTGTTATCTATACCATAATTAAAATTTTGAACTTTTTCTATTCTTTTTAATATTTGATAGCCGTTTAAATAATAGTCTGTGGTTGGATTTTGTTCGCCACTATATGGACCAACAAATAAACCTTGTACATTATAGATTAT
>Ga0209401_1001014_pt1 | contig 18818 bp, 20 predicted proteins | sample M_140807_MF_Meta_FD_187318 | JGI IMG/M metagenome (GOLD analysis project Ga0209401, IMG submission 187318) | Freshwater microbial communities from Lake Montjoie, Canada to study carbon cycling - M_140807_MF_MetaG (SPAdes) (version 2) | ecosystem: Environmental > Aquatic > Freshwater > Lake...
GACCCCAAGAGGCTTTAAAATGCGAAATAGCCCTATATTGACAGAACGTGAAATAACTCATGGTGATTTTATGGCAAAAGCACAGTTTATTGAGAAAGTTCAAGAAATTATTAGTAAAAATGCCTGGAATGAATTAGAAGCGGATCAAAAAGAAGCGATCCACATGATTTTGGTTAAGTTAAGCAGAATTTTATATGGTGATCCCAACTATGCTGACCATTGGGATGATATTGCTGGTTATGCAGAATTAATATCCAAACGACTTAATAAGAAATAATGATTTTACTGATTAATTTGTATTGCAAAAAGACCATAATTTGCTAGACAAGTAATTTTGCTTGTTATAAATGAAAGGCAAATATTATGTGGACTACTCCAGCAGCTACTGAAATGAGATTTGGTTTTGAAGTAACAATGTATGTAATGAATAAGTAATAAAATTAAAGGGACTTAAATGTCCCTTTTTTATTTACCAATAGCAAATAGCGTATTCTAAAATAAAACGTAAAGGTAAGCTGATAATACAAAGAAGGCACATAGTAGTGACAAACGCCACACATGCAAAACTAAATTCATCCATTATTTCTTTGGATGTGCTTTAGACATTGGCGCTTTAATATGAGCTTTTAATTCTTGTTTTAGCTCTTTAACTTCACGCTCAACAACGTATTCTTTTTTTTCGTGACGGATTGAAGGTTCTAATTTTTCTAATTTCATGTTAGTTGCCATTGTTTTTCCTATTTCATTAATAAATTATATTCTGCTTGCCGTCTTACTTGAAGTCCTTTTAATACTTTACCACCTGCACGACAGTATTTCAATAAAGATTCACCTGCCATTTTTTTATCGCCACGCAATAAAGCAGAACGAACAGTAGAGCGCTGCAATGTTCCTAATCCTAGATTAAAAGAAAAAGAACATAAGCCATCATACATTCCTTGCGTAAATTTAAAAGATAAAGGAAATAATTTTGCAATACCTTTTTCAAATTTTTCAAGGTCTTTAATTAATAACGCATCTATTTCTGCGTCTGTAAAAGTTTTATTCCAAGATTCAGGCAGTGATTTACCATTCCCAATAAGATGACCCACGCCAACAGTGTAAAGCCCAACACAATCAAGATAGGGATGATTACGAACACCCTCAAAGTGTTTAATAAGTTTAATGCCACGATCAGATATACGCATTATTTCTTGCTAAATGCTTGACTGCCAAACCAAAAGCCAATAATAGATGTCAGTATGGCTTCTTCTGTTTCACTAAATACTGCATTTAAAGCAGTAGCAAAATCAACACCTGATTTAATAGCCCATACTAACCCAGCAATATCCACAAATAATAATAGAAACACAAATAGATAAGTAACCACAGGTCTAACTGATGATCTTAAATTAACAATCCAACCTGATGCACCTTTAGCCATCTCTGTGTCATTTTGATAAAGAGCTACTTTTTCATCAGCAAACGCTTGGGCTTGTAATCCTTCAAGATGTAAAGCTTCAACCTTTTCTTGACTTGCAAATCCTTTTTCAGCCATGGCTAATTGTTGTTGATTCATTAACGCAGTCATTTCGCGCTCATGGGATTGATCGCCTTTAGCTTTAAAAAAATCAAGTAAACTTGGCAGTCCTGAAGTAGCAAATCCTAATATGCCTGACAATATACTAAACATTATTTAAATCCTTTTGATTTTTCATGTTCTTCAAGTATGCGAATACGCACATTAAGTTCACCCATTTGACTTCTAATTTCTTCTTTAAGCTTTGCTCTTGCTTCTGCTGATATAGGACTATCAGTAGGAACGCCTTGAGCAGTTATAAGTGCAGGCATCTTTGATTTAATATCTATAAGATCAGCTTGCATACCTGATAATGAGGAAAGCATCCATGCAATAGCTGAAACTATTACAGGAAACATCATGCTGGTTAATTTAGATAAATCCATTTTTTATCCTTATTTTAAAACTATACTTAATAACAATATAATAATAGCGCCTGCACTTGCCATTAATATACTTTCTAAACGTTTTAATCTTGCACCAATTTCTTCGTATCTTAAAGCGCATACTTCTTCGTGTGTGCTTAAACGACTATCAACTTCTAAAAGTGTATGTTTATTCATAATTAACTTTTCATAATGTAGCAAAGAGCAAAGTATGGAGGAAGGTTTTGACCTGTTCCACTTGTGCCTGCTGTTGCATTAGTTGTTGAAGTTGCAACAGTAATTCCTGTTGTATTAGATGCTGTCGTATCGCTTAATGAATTATTTGTATTAGCGATAGAGTTAGGGCCTGAACCTTGTGAACTATTAAATGTTCCGCCTTTAAATTGATGAGTATGGCCTGGATCAGTAACTGTTGAAGTAGAAGTTGCAGTATGGGTATGAGATACCACAATTGCATCTGCTGTTCCGCCTGTTTGATTTACTGAATAAGAAGAACCTGCACCAACAATAAATCTATCTCTTAAATCAGGTGTTGAGTTTGTTCCGTCACATAATAAATAACCAGCAGGAATAGAACCAATTGATCCTGACCATAAAAGAATCATGCCTGTAGGTAATGTAGATGAAGCCGCAGGAATAGTTCCTAATATGCCGTATAAATTATCGTATGTAGCAATTGTTGAACCCACTGAATCTTGTAATACAAATTTATAGTTGTAACCGTAAGTCAACCAAATTTCACTTGGTGTTCTACCGTCAGTTCCTAATACGATTGGATTAGCGTTAGCTATAATTCCGCTATTGGTTGTGTATGTTGCTAACGGTGTAGATGATCCAGCTTGGTAGGTATATATCTTGCCACCACTTAATGGTAGCCCTGTCGTGCCTAAAAAACTTACTCCGTTGCCTATGGGTGATAGATTGACTGACATTTTATTTTCCTATATCTGAAAGTTTTGTTTTTGGTTTAGGATTTAAAGATTGTTTTACTTCTTTAGCTATTTTTCGTTCTCGTAAAATTCTTGACGCTGGATTAACAATATTTCTAACAATAGGTATATCTTTAATTACATCGCTACCATATTCTTTTATAGCTGATCCTATAGCTGTGGTTGTATTAGATTCGTTTACAAAAGAACCTTTTGGTCTTGCTTCTACAATTTTAGAAACTTCTGCTAAATCTTGTAATTGTTTAGAATGTTCACCAAACAATGCGTCTAATTTTTTATTTACATTAAGATTTTCAATAGCTTTATTAAATTTAGCATTACTAAAGTTACCGCTTGCATCCGTAGATTCTCTAATAATATAGTCCATTGTGCCTGAACGCAAATGTTCTAATGCAGTAGGATCATTTTTTAATAAATCTACTGATTTAATAAAGTCAGCATTTTTTGATCTAATAACAAAATTTTGTATAAAGTCTTTGCTATCAGCCGCTTCATTTAATACTTTACTATAAAGAGGATTTGATTTTTCAAGATCAAAATCTGCTTTAGCAGTTTTTCTAGCGTTGTCAGCTAATCCTTTTAATGCAGCGTCACCTTCTTGCATAGGTAAGTTTTCTAATTGATCTCTTACCACGCTTAAAACATGCTTCATATTGCCGTCACCAGCTCTATCCGCTTTACGCATTTCAGCCGCTAAATCAGAACGTAAATTTTCAAATAAATTAAAATTCATTTCTTTAGTTCCTGCGGCATAAGAATCTAATTTTGTTTTAATAGTAGAAGGTAAATAATCTAATCTATCTTCGCTTGTAAGTTTTTCAATAGCATTGTTAGCAAACTTTTTACCATCAATAGGAAATTTACCGCCTGATGCTTCTTCTAACGCTTTATATGCTTCTTTAGTTTTAAGTGCGTTAGCTTCTTTAATGGATTTAACTGAATCAATAAGATTTGAAGCATCTGCTACATAGTCAGTAGTGGTTATATTCGGAGCTACGTTTTGTTTAATAATGTTAGCATTATCTTGAAGCGCTTTATTTTGTTCATTAAATCGTTGAGCATGAGCTTCTTTAAAACCACGTTCATTGCGTTCACGAGATATAAGAATAGGATCTTGAGCTGCTTGACCTGAGGTTAATTCTACAGGCACAGGTAATTCTGAAGCTTTTTTAAGTCTAACGTCATGCAATACATCTTCAGATATTTGAGATTTAAATTGTTTAGGAGGCTCTACACCGATTTCTGCTTCTTTACGTTTAGCAAATTGACCTAACATTGTTTCGTCAATACCGCCAACAGGCTTTCCTTTGACTTTACTATATACTCTACCAGCAACTTCAGGAGCAACAAACGATCCTGCATTAATAATATTTTGCACATCTTCTTGTGCCATGCCTGTATTTTTAGAAATCCAACTTGCGCCTTTTTCAATATTTCTACCAATAAAATCCATTAATTTATTTGCAGGTGCATTTGCATATTCTTCTGTGCCAGCAAGTCCTGTAGCTTTTGCAAAAGGACTTTTAAATCCTTCAGAATAAACATCTGCAATTTGTCTTGCTTTTTGAGGTGATTTTTTTAAACCATATCTTGCAGCTGTGTAAGCACCAATATCAGCAACTGTTCCACCTATGTTTGGTATTATGTCTGCTAATGCAGTTGTTGAAGCGCCAACTGTGGTTTTTTGTTGTTGTGGAGCTACGGCTTTAATTACATCTTCTCTAGAAGGTGCAAGTGATTTTTTTGGTTGTTGGTTTGTTTCAACAGCAACTTCAGGTTTTTGTGTTAAGAAACTAACAAAATCATCTGTAGGTTGTTCTTGTGATTGTTGAGTTGTTGATTGAGGAGTGCCTTTTAATTTTGTAAGGCCTTGCTCTTGTAAAATAATAGGGCCACTAATAATGTGACGAATAGCAGGATTAGAAAGATCAATTTCTTCATCAGGTTTAAGCCCTGTTTTTTGAGATACAAAGTTGATATAAGAATCTGTGTCATTTTCAGACGAAGGCGCCCATCTAGATATAACACCTCTTAAAGTATTAATTTTATGTTTTGAGCCATAAGCCTTTAAATTATCATCAACAGCTTTAATGCCCTCTTCAGTCGTAGCATATTGTTGAAATCCTGTAGAACTTCCAACAGGTCTTATGTTTCCTACGTTTGTAAGAGTAGGTGACTTTTGACTGCCACCTGTTAAGAATTGAACAAAATCATCCATTTATAATGAACCTGTTTCTTCAAGTTTTTTAATGTTATTCCATTTTTCAATAAATATTTTTTGTTCTTTTTTATCTTTAGGAAATAATCTATTTTTTGCAGCTTCTTTTTCTTTTGTGTTTAATTCAGGATCATTGTAAATATTATTAAGTTCAAATATTCTTGAATCAGCATTTTTAGACCACATTTGTTGAAATGATTTAAAATTATTATCGCCAAATTTAGAACTAAACTTTTGAGCGGCAGTGGCTTTTTTATCAATTTCTGTCATGTCTGCTTGCGCTCTATTTATAATATTAAGTAAAACGCTTGGAGGATATGTTTCATCGCCATTAGCCATTTTAGTTAATTGTTGACCTGCAACTGTATCTAAAGAACCACCTTTAGCTTGAATATTAGATATTTGAACATTAGCTAAATCTTTAGATAATTGTTTATATTTTACGCCTTGTTCTGTTCCTAAAAATGTTGATAAATTTCTACCTGCCATTCCCCAAAATCCTGCGCCTTTATTCCATTCTTCTTTTGCTAAATCTTTAGTAACTTGTTTTGCTTCTAAAAGATTTCTTCGGTCAGTAGTTAAATTAGATTGTCTATCAATTAAAACATTTCTATTTTTAAAACCTGAATCTTGATCTGCTTTTTCAGTAGGCGCATAAGGCGTTATTGTAGTTGGTGTTCTTACAGGATAAGATAATTGTGCAGGCTGACTGTGTGCAGGTTTGTTCATATTTTCCATGTTACCTTTTAAGGTGTTTGAAGTAACAGGCACATTTTCATTAGTTCCTTTTGGAGTATTTGAAGTTACAGGCAATGTTTCAAGTTGAGGCAATTGTGAAGGGTAAACGCCACCTGGAGCTAATTTGTCTAATTGACTTAAACCACCAATAGATTTAGTTAATCCTTGAGCAAGAAAAGCTCTTAAATCATTAACATTATCTGTTTCAGGAAGCCCTGCTAAAGTTTGCTTTAATGATTGTTCGTTACCACCTGCATTGTTATTTATTTCTGTAGCTCTTTGAATAATGTCATCACGAGTTAAACCAGGCTTTGTAATTAAAGTTGAAATGTTTTGAATTACATTTTCAAAATGTTTTTTAGTGTTTTCTAATTTTTTAGAATTTAATTCAACACCAGCTCCTTCAGTTACATATTCTTGTTGTTTAATTTTTGGCGCTAATGTTTCTCTAGCTAATCTTTGGCCTAATAAACTTCTTTCTTTTTCTGATTCTGCTGTTTCTAATTCAACAGGATTAAGTTTTTGTTGTTGTTGGTATGCTTGTGCGCCACGAGCAATATTAAGCATATCAGGTAATGATATAGGTGTTGGAGGTTTAACTCCCATGGCTATAGAAGTGTCAAATTGATTAATTGCCATAACTTATCCTTATCCTAAAAATGCACCAAAACCGCCACCTGATGAATAACCACCTGAATAGCCTGGAACAGTTCCTCTTTGATTTAAAAGACCGCTTAAAGCATACATATTACCTGCATTTTGTAATCCGCCTGAATAAGCATTTGCTGCGCCTACAGTTCCTGCTGCTCTAGCATTTGATCCACCAACATCTAAATTAGCAACATTAGTTCCATAATTAGAAGCGTTAGCTCCTGTTTGATTTGTTGCTGTTTGACCAATACCTGAAATACCAGCTAATGTATTGTAAATGTTGCCACGTTGATTTTGAAAATTATTAAATGCGTTTTGATACGCATTGCCTGCAAAAAGTTGATTGTAGTCTATTAAACCTTTTTGAGCATTTCCACCAACTAAACCGCCTGTAGCGTTAAATAAATTTCTAGTTGCGCCTTCGCCTTGCTCTCGTTGAAAATTATAATTAGGTGATAAATAATTATTTAAATCTAAATTGCTAAATTCTCTAGTAAGATAACCTGATCCTGTGCCTGTTCCAATTGGCTTGCCTTCTGCGTCATATTTAGTGTATTCACCAGGAAGCATTGATCCAATTGTATTTAAAGAACTATAGCCTGCACCTCTAAATGGAGCTTGTTGTTTGTTTTGTATTTCAAATATTCGTCTTTGTTCAGCCATTTGTCTATCGGCTGCGTCTGATTGCATCTGTGCTGCATCTTCGGCTGCATTTCCGCTTATAGCACTTCCAATTAAAGAGCCTCCTACGGCAATTGCAGCTGAAAACGGATCGTTATAGCCTGGATGTTTGAGAATACCTATAAATCTTGGATTAAACATAGTTGCACCTATCGCATTTTAAATAAAATTTATCTTGATCTTCTTTTTCTATTTCAAAACCAAGACGTTTACAGAACTTTAAACCATTTTTATTGCTTTTCATTACAGTTGTAACTGCACAACCATTTATATCTATTAATTTTTTAAGCGTTTCTTTAATATGTTTTCTTATTGAAAACGTAGGTTTTTTGCTATAGCCTACATGAAGCTCATTACCTTTTATAATTACAGCGCCTACTACTTCATTGTTTTGGGTTAATTCAACAAACTCCCAATCTTTCATTATTTCTGCATACTGTTCTTCAGTAATATTTAACTTATTTTTTATAGACAAATATATAGCATTTACAGCTTTACTAGACATTATAGTATGGCACTTTAACTTGTTGGCCATTTACTGTCATATTAATAAATCCTGCTGGTTTAGCAGGTAGCGTTGCTGTTCCTGTAGTTGCTGTGGTTGAACTACTAAAATTAAGCAAGTTTAAAAAGAATTGTTGCCAAGCACGAGTTGGTCTTTTTGATGCAGCATCTAAAAATTCAGTCTGTGGGTATGGATTGGTCTGACTTGATCCATAAATACCATTTCCTGTAGCCATTAGTTTTCACCCTCTGAAGCTTTAAGATTAGACGATATTATAACTGCATTTACAGGGTCTGTAACTACAACCTCAAAAACTCTATCTCTAGACCAACCTAATCTACGCCAAATAGCACGATTTTTATATAAACCGACTGCACCAATAGAAGTCCAATGTTCGTTTGACCATGTAGAACCACCATCATTAGACCATCGAAGCATAGCTTGTGGGCTTTGACCTGGATCGGATTGATTACCTACGCCTGGTTGAAACTGAATTTGTAACTCTTCCAAATATTCACGTTGTAAATCAGTCACAATATGAGGCGCTCTGCGTAATCTACGAATTTCATTACCATTGTCAGTATAGTTATTAGGATCAAGCAAATAAATAATGCCGTTATCAAAATCGCCCACATAAACTTTACCATTAAATACAGCGCAACAATTGCCACGATGTCTATGATAAGTATTAGTGGTATCAATAGATAACCATTTATGCCACATACCTGTAGATACGTCATATACCCATGTTAAATCTAATGTAGGAAATGAAACAACATAACATTCGTGGCCTTCTTGTTGATAAGTCCATGAAATAGCGTCATCAATATATTGATTTAATAATGTTTGTTCTACAGCGTGAGTAGATATGCGAGTTGGCACATAACCATTCATCATCATAATTTGAGCTTGACCACGATTATTTCTAGATACATAAGCAAAAGAATTACCTAATCGTGCTACAGAAAATTTAGCTGCAATACCATGTTGAGTTGATGTGCCTGGTATTCTTTGAAAAGGAAAAGGAAATGATCCAACGTCAACCCATACTTCAGATGAAGTTTCACCAAGACAATATACTTCACGATGATCTACAATTAAAGATACAAGATTATCAGGTGCGCCATCTTTAGATGAAAAACTTAAAGCAGGTGTAATTGGGCTTAATGGATTAGAAGCAGCCCATTGTTGTGAGTTAGGTCTGTTGTAAACAAAATAATTATCTACAATGTCAACAGTATTGCCACCTGAAAACGCACCATCAGTAGAAGGTAAAGTAGTAAAGTTTAACGCATACATTGTTCTTGACGTTACAGTTTGAGATGCGCTTATAGGATATGTTCCTGTTGAGCCTGAACCTGTGCCAAACGTTAATGTAAGTTTTAATCCTGTTCCAGCGCCACTTGATGAAGTAGATACATCGTTAGTAGGCTGGGAAGTATAAGAGCCAGCGTTAGTTAAAGTTAATCCTGTAACCACGCCAGCTGATACAGATGAAACGGTATAGGTTGCAGGCGTTGTTCCGTAAACGCCACCTAATACGGTTACAGTATCGTTGACTGCATATCCTGATCCACCTGCTGCAATAGTTTGACTTAACACAGATGAATTACCTAAAGCAGTAATAATTGTGTTAGCTGAAACAGTAGAACCTTGAATAGTTTGACCTGGATACAATGTGCCTGAACTAGCTGTTACAGTCATTGTAGTGCCTGACATTGAAGCGGTTAATACTGAAGCCACAGCAGCAGAATTCATTAATGTAGAAGCTACTGTTTGGCTTTGATTAATGGTGTATGTTCCAACGCCACCTGTGCCTGTGCCTAAAGCTGTGATTACAGTTGCACTAGTAACGCCTAAACCAAATAAAGCCTGGCTAATAGCTATTGTGCCTGACGTGACTGCGGTTACAGTTAAAGTTGTTCCTGAAATAGAACCTGTAAATAAAGCAGCGGAAGGTGTAGAAATGCGCCATGTATAACGATATGATCCGTCAACAATATAAACATTTAATCCATTATCAGTAATACCTACTCGGCCTGTTGCAGTATTTAATTGACCTATTAATGTAGGTGTTAAAGTAGAAGTTAAAACATATACATAAGGGCCAACAACTGCCACCATGTATGATCCACCTGATACGGTTCGCATACCACGAACTTCTTGTTTGTTTTGAAATACAACTGATGATGTAAGACCAGGCGTTGGATATAAAGCTACAACACCTCTTGAACCTTCAGGTTTTAATGGGTCAATTTCAGGGCGAAAGTTAATGCACTCTTGGCCATCTTGATAAATGGAAGGTGCTTCATAACTAGGGCCTACAAAGCCAAAATCTGCCATTATCTAAAGAATCCGCCTGTTAATATCCAACCAGCGTCTTTTTGACGGCTAGATAGTAAAGCATCGTTAAACCTTGCAGATTGCATAGGTTTCATGTTAGTGCGTTTTAAGGTAGCTTTACCTTGTGCAGCAAACGCCACAATCATCGCTATTTGCGTTTGTGAGGCTTTGCCATACATAGGCATCAATCTTTCGGCTAAACACCAACGTAGCGCCATAGAATAGCCTTGTGGAAGGTTTATATCGTCATTAAGTGAAGCGTAGTTTCTAAACAGTGTTTGAGCAAACATGTGGATTTCACCCTGTGCAGGATTAGGCCATACAAAAACATTACCTGAATCAGAATTGGGATTGAAATATAAAGCTTTTGGCCATGGGCCATTTAAAGTTTTTAATCCAATCATGTTGTAATCATCTAAAGCTAAAATAGCTATTGGATAATCTAAACCACCATTTACAATAGGTTGACCGTTAGAAGTTGTGTTAATACGAACATAAGCAGAATCAATGCCAAGAGGCTTTTGATAGTAAGCTTGAATAAGGGTAGATGCTACAGGGCTTGCATAAGTAGTATTAAGTATATATGTGCCTGCATAATTTACATTACCACCTGCACCTGTTAATTCATCTAAAATTTTAGTGCCGTCAGTAATGCCTGTGCCACTTAACGTTTGACCTTGAGCAACTGCGCCTGACGTAATACCTGTAACTGTTAAAATGTTACCTGTAATTGATCCTGTAAATTGTGCGCCAATAAAATTAGGTGATGCGTGATAAGGGCCAATAGTGTATTGAGTTTGTCCTGCAATAACAGGCCATATAATTTCAGTTGTGTTAAAGACAATCATGTCCTCATTTGACCATTGGTCAATAAGGTCGTTAAGCATATCAAAAGCGTCTTGAGCTTCTTCAGGTGTTGGAGTTTCACCTGATGCTAATGCACCGATGTCTTTTAAAGCTCTTGATATAATGTCTATTGGCTTTGGCATAATAAATCCTAGATATTAGGTGTGAATACGTTAGCGAGCCAAGGAAAGCCAACTGTTTTGGTTTTTTTAAGCTCTAATAATTGCTCATCTAAACGAGATTTTATACTAGAAACCTCATCTACGGTTGTTTCCTTATCAATCCAATCTATAATTGTTTGCTCTCTGACTTCTTCATAAGGAATTTTAATTTCTTTACCTTTAAAATAATAATTGCCTTCTGTTTCTACAGTGTTTTCACCGTTAGTAGCAGTTACATGATAATAAGCATGAGTTACTAAACCTTCTTCTGCGGTTACTTCAATAAGTTTCCATTTATATTGATTAGACATTGGCTATTTCTTTCCATGATAAAGTATCTTCATCCCATGAATACATTTTATCGTCTGTAGGCATAGCAACAGGTGCTTTCCATTGGCAAGTTAATTCATCTAATAACCATGAGTTATATGGTTTAGCAGGAATAAAAGCATCACGACTTTCGTCATAAGCATAACCAATACCTGCATAATTTTTACGAATCTTGCCGTTGTAAGATGTTTGTTTCCAAGTTCCACCTAAAAGGTTAGAGCAAAAGTCTATACCTTTTTGTTCTGATTCTTGACCGTTTTCATCTAAAATATCTTGGTTAGCAACCACAATCACATTGGTTACTATATTGTTTTCTAATTTTGCAAAATGTGCCATGTTATTTCCTTTGTTGTTAAGCTGTATAAGTTCCTGAAGCTGTATAAGTTAATATAGTGTTTGCACCTGATGTTGTTACAGTTGGTGATCCTGTTGTAGTCCCTGAGTATCTAACAGTAGGAACAGATAATATTATCACACCTGATCCGCCAGCTGCACCATTTGTGCCAGCACCACCGCCTCCAGCACCACCGCCACCACCACCTGTATTTGCAGTTCCAGCTACAGCAGGAGCGCCTCCTGCACCGCCACCGCCTGCACCACCAGCACCATTATTTACTCCACTATGGCCACCACCACCGCCACCAGCATAAGTAACTGAAGTCCCTGTAATTGAAGATGCAGAGCCTGCACCACCTGCTCCACCTTGAGTTGTTGAAGGTGCTGTTTGTCCAACTGCACTAGCTCCACCACCGCCACCACCAACAGCAGTGCCAGGCCCACCAAATCCACTACCACCTGCAAAACCTTGACCTGATGTTCCAGCACCACCACTTTGAGTAGTTATTGTGCTTCCTCCGCCACCGCCACCAGAGCCACCTGTTCCACCAACAGCACCAATATTACCTCCTGCACCGCCACCTGTTGAAGTAACAGTAGTTATTCCTGTGCCTGATAAAACAGAATTTACACCTTGTGTATTAGATGCTCCACCTGAGCCAATTGTTACAGTATAAGAAGTTCCAATACTTAAAAATGCAGATGAAGTTAATAACCCACCAGCACCACCACCGCCACCATAGCCTGTATTACCTCCACCACCACCTCCTGCAACAACTAAATATGTTGCAGAATAAACAGGAGTTAAACTTCCACTTGCAGTAAATGTATGTATTGTGTTTCCGCCTGATGATGTTACAGTTCCGCCTGTAAATACTTGTGAGCCAGCGTATGAGATGATAACTGTTCCGCTACCACCTGCACCACCAGCATAAGAACCATTTGTTGATACATTTAAATGGCCACAACCACCACCACCGCCACCTAAATTAGCTGTTCCAGCAATCCCTGTTGCATTACCTCTTGCATCACCACCACCGCCAGTTCCGCCAGTTCCTTGATTAGTTGCTCCACTTCCATAAGCAGCACCACCGCCTCCACCTGCATAGGTTACACTAGAGCCTGAAATAGAAGAGGCAGTTCCTGCACCACCATTACCTCCAGCACTTCCTGAACCATTACCACCTACAGCTCCTGCACCGCCACCGCCGCCTGAACCATAATTAGGAGAGGTATCTGCTCCAGTTCCTCCACTATTTCCATAAGAAGTAAAACCAGTATAAGAACTTTGATTTGATGTGCCTGCGTTAGAAAAATAATTACCGCCGCCTCCGCCTGAACCACCATTTGTTGCATCAGTGGGATACACACCGCCACCACCACCGCCATTTGCAGTAACAGTAGTTAAACCTGTGCCTGATAAAACTGAATTAGAACCTGTGCTTCCAACGGCTTGTGAACCAGCTCCACCACCATTACCACCTGCACCAACAGTTACTGTATATGTAGCAGGATAATAAAGTGTAGTAGAACCTATAACTAACCCACCAGCTCCACCTCCGCCAGTTGACCTACCAGTTGTAGCAGCATTAGTATTTCCACCACCACCGCCACCACCACCTGCAATTAAAACTGATGCTGTAACTGCTGTAGCAGGAGTTAATGTTCCTGTAGATGTGAATGTATGAATTTGGTTACCACCTGAAGTAGTAATTGTGCCACCTATGAATTTAGGTGTAGCAGATGTGTAAGATATGATGACTATGCCTGAACCACCAGCAGAACCATTACCATTTGCACCGCCTGCGGTAACTCCTCCTCCACCACCGCCTCCACCTGTGTTTGCTGTTGCATTTGAAGTATTAACAGCTCCTGTTCCTCCGCCTGCACCGCCACCTGATCCTCCTGAAGAAGCTGTGCCACTTGGTCTTAAACCACCACCACCACCACCTGCATAAGTTACTGATGATCCACTAATTGATGAAGCAGATCCTGCACCACCGTTACCACCTTGTGTGCCTCCAGCATTAGTATTTGCACCAACAGCAGAAGCTCCTCCACCGCCACCGCCTGCACCATTACTTGCTGATGTAGTTTGAAAACCGTTACCGCCAGCACTACCTTGACCTGAAGTTCCTGAAGCTCCGCTTGTATATGGCCCTGACATACCACCACCACCGCCCGAACCTCCTGAAGCAGGAGCAGAACCACTACCATTACTTCCTGAACCACCTCCTGTAGAAGTGACAGTAGATAAACCTGTGCCTGAAATTACTGAATTTGTTCCACTAGTTTCACCACTACCATTGTATGCGCCTCCATTTCCTCCTGCACCAACGGTTATTGTATAAGTATTAAGAGTTGATAATGTAAAAGTAGAAGTTAAATAACCACCTGCTCCACCACCTCCACCACCTGTGCCACCGCCACCACCACCTCCTGCTACAGAAAGATAGGATGCAGCTACATTGTTAGGATTAGACGATAAAATACCATAAGCTCTTGCTGCTTGAACGGCTAGTCTTGACAATAATGACATTAACTAATTCCTACTTAAATTGTGTTTGTGCTGCAAATACTGTAAATGCGGCTGAACCTGTTTTAACAATAGTATATGAATAAGCGTCTATACTTGAAACGTTACCTGATGTTGGTGCTGTGCCACCTTGATATTTAGGTGTGACAGATGTGCCGTCAATTGTGATTGCGTTGTTATAGTAAGCTGTTGTGCCTTGAGTTACTAGGAATACGACTGTAACTGATTGGCCTGTTGACATAGCTGTATTTAATGATGTGCCACTTGAAGCTCTAAAATTTACAGTCCAATTAGCTGACGCATTAGATGTGTAGTAAATAACTGATTGAGTGGTTACATCGTAGTTAATAGTTCCTGTTGCAGCGGTTGCAGATATAGTTGTTGTTTCTGCTGCGTTTGCAAATACGGCTGCTAATGTGCTTGTAGAACCATTAAATGTAGCTGTTGCACTAAATGTTGAAGCACCACTAATTGTTGTTGTGCTGTTTGCAGATAATGTTGTAAATGCACCTGTGCTTGGCGTTGTAGCACCTACAGAGCCATTTAAAGATCCAGCAAAACCTGTTGAAGTTAATACGCCTGTGCTTGGGTTATATTGTAATTTAGTAGAGCTTACATATTCAGTTGTTATGTTACCTGTAGTTACTGTAGTAAATAGTGGGTAGCGAACCGCAGCCGTTGTTGTATCGTCAGTAATACTTACACCTGAAGTGATTGTAGTCCATGTAGGTGCGGCAGCAGAGCCAGCAGAAGTTAATACTTGGCCACTTGTGCCAAATCCTGTTGTTCCTGTGGTTGCAGCGGTTGTGCCTAAATTAGTTGATAGTCCAATAGCGCCTGATGAATTAATAACGTGAGCTGACTGTCCTAGCGTTCCCCATGTTAAATATAATTTATATCCATTTCCTGATCCAACGCTTAAATCGCCATCGTGACCTGAAAAGTAAATACCATTATTAATAGAAAAGAAGTCTGCAAAAGTGCCTGAAGCAGTAAATACAGATGAATTCATACCAAACTCACCATAATAGGTTGAGTCTGTGGCTAAATCATTAGATACCGCAAAATTAGTAGATGCTCCAGCAGTTCCTGATTTGTTTTGTAATACAGCTTGCAAATAACTACCTGAAATAGTTGCACCTGAAGCAAACGATGTATTAGAAGCATTAAAACCTAATACAGGTGTTGTGCTTGTAGTGCTACTAGTTGATAAATAAGTAAACGCACCTGTTGAAGCTGTTGTTGCACCGATAGATACAGCGTTAAAAGCTGAAACTGTTGCGCCTAAACTTACCGATGTTGCGCCAAAAGTAATAGATGAGTTAGTTAATGCACTGTTAGGGATTGCAGTTAATGTATTAGTTGCACCGCTAATTGATTTATTAGTTAATGTTTGTGTGCCTGACAATGTAGCTACTGTTGAATCAATTGCAATCGTAACCGCAGCTGATCCGTTATAGCTTGTGCCACTTAAACCTGATCCAATAGTAAGCGCATTAGATGCAGTTGCAGTAACTGTAGTTGATCCGCCTAAACTAACAGAATTTCCGTTAATTGTAATAGAACTATTAGCTAATTGAGCGTTTGTAACTGTTCCGCTTAAATCTGTTGTAGGAATTGAAGCCGATGCAGTTAAAGCAGCTGTTCCGCTACCTTTAACATAACCTGTCAATGTGGTTGCACCTGTGCCACCGTAAGCCACGCCAATAGTTGAAGCAGTCCAAGTGCCAGCTGTTAGCGTTCCTACGCCTGTAATGCCTGTATAAGAGCCTGTGAGGTATGCTGAACCAATAGTGCCTGATGTAATCTGTGATCCTGCAATAGCTATGTTTGTATCGGCTAAAGCTGTTAATTGACCTTGTGCATTAACTGTGGCCGTTAAAGTTTTACTTGCAGAACCTACTGAAGCAGCTGTAACGCCTGTGTTTGTAATAGAAAATTGTGTGCCTGTTAAAGTAAGGCCTGTGCCTGCGGTGTAACTTGATGAGAATGAAAGATTATACCAATTCATTGCAGTTGTGCCTAATGTGCCACCTGGTTGAGCTGTTGTATAAAATGCAGCAGTCGCTTGACCGCCAGCTACTATATAGATAACTGCACCAATGTATTGTGACCAAGTTGTAGAGCCAATAGCGTAAGTCCATGCACCTGTTTGAACGGTATAAATACCATTTTCAGCTGCGTTTGTTTGGTTTTTAACTAAAACTGTATCGCCTGCAACAACTGAAACGGTATCAATTGTTTGTGGGCCTGAAAGCGTAATGTTTACAGTTGTGGCGGCTTTTGCTGGAGCTTTCCATGAAATGCCTAATAATGCGTAATCTACATATTGTTTATTAGCAATATCAGTAGCCGCAGAAGGTGTTGTTGAAATTGTGCCTGTTGTAGTGGCTATATTAGTAAATACACCTGTTGACGGTGTAATAGCACCAATAGTCGTGCTATTGATCGTGCTGTTTGTGATATTTACACCTGATTGGTCAGGATTTGCTGATGCGTAAAATGGCTTGTTCTGCCCAATAAACGTTACAAAATTATCTTGTGCGTCAAAATATGCCTGAACAGGCAATAAGTTTTGAACCGCTGATTGAGCAGGACTAGTCATTTTATTTCCTTAATATTATTGATCGCCAACAGGGGTTACATACAGCGTAGTTGTATCGCTACCGCCACAAATTGCAGTAATTTGAAATGGAGCTGGCGGAATTACTAAAGTAATAGGATACGTCATACTTGCTGGCAATACAAAATCACCTGGAGTGCCTGCTGTTGGAAATACCGCAGCTGGAGCAGTAGCTAAACTAGATACATTAACAGCACAAGCTTTAGTGCCAACATTTAAAAATGTAGCAAAATTAACTTGGTCGTTAGTATTAGGGCTAATAGTAATCGAGGTTGATGATGTAGCTGTAACAGCAATAACTGATGTTTTACCTGCTGCTTTAAAAACTGTGGTATTAGCCATGATTTTTCCTTATAAAACAGTTGCAGGAATAGGGCTATCTTCACAAGATTTAACACTTAACAATAATGTTGCGGCTGCTTGCGTTACTGATGCGCCTGTTAAATTTAACAAACGAACAATAACTGCATTGTCAGCTGTTGTGTAAACGTTACCTATACCAACACCAACAGTCATTGCAGCATCAACTTGAGCTTGAATTTTATCTGTTGACTTAACGCCAGGAACAGAAATAGTAACTTCAGTTGATGTTGTTGCGAATGTTGTGCTTGGTAATGTGACTTGAACAATCGTGTGCGCTAATACATTGCCACGACTAATAGTTGTTTTTGACATGATTTTTCCTTTGCAAAGAAATCTAGAAGCTAGATTGGTTAATTATACTATATATGGAAAAAAAGCCATTAGAAATTTAATGGCTTCTTCTCTTAATGCTTTAATTGCTTATAGTGCTGTGAAATCATAACCATAAACATATACATCAAATGTTGCAGCTGCACCTTGTGCAGTTCCAACGTTTACATATAGATTTTGGGTTGTTTGCACAATGTTAGAAGCAACTGTTCTTTCAGAAACAACTGTAGAGCTTGTAAGAGCAGATAAAGCTGCGTTAGCAACAATAGCTGTTCCGCCAGCTGAAGGAGCAGGGAATAAACCTGCTGCCGCAGTTGTTAAACTTGTAGAAGCATTAGTAAACACAACAAACTTAACTGAATAAGATGTTGAATCTAATAATGGTAAAACTGTATCACCTGTTGCATTAGCGTTCACGCCAACAGCAGAAGATAATAATCTTAATGCTTGATTAGAACCTAATACTTGTGGGTGTCCACCTTGAGTTATTGCTGGGCCTGGATTTGAAGTAGCCATAATATTTTCCTTTTTGTTTAGTTAATAGAAGGGGTTTTTACGCCCCTTCACCGTTACATTAAGCTGCTACGCGGCAAGCTAACTCTGGGTAGAGTGGCGCCCAACCATACAATACGTCTAAACGAGTAGGAATACTATCGTTGTTGATTGTGTATTGACGAACAACACGCATTGATAAACCAATTTCTTTATCAGATGCACGACCAGCGAAGTGAACACCGTCAGGTAGCTCAAGATCAGCTACTGCTAATGTAAACGCATTTCTGTGCATAATGATATTTTGTGGTGAAACAACGCCTGTGTTGTTGAATGGTGTAACAGCAGCAGTTGCAGAAGTTGATAAGATAGACACGTTTTGGAACTGACCGCCTGAAATAACAGCAGGTGATACAGTTACAGAAGTTGTGCCTGAAGTAGCAACAGTAACGTCAGCAGTAACAACAAAGTTACGAAGTTTGCCGTAAGATTGACGATTTTGTGGATTAACTGCATATACGTTTGCAATAGTAATCACGTCACCTTGTTTCAAACCTGCTGTAGCTGTAGTAGCTGTTAAAGCAATAGTTGAAGTTGAAGCCCAACCGCTTGTTAAGAAACCTGTAGCTGTTGTAGTAGCACAAGCTAATGTAGCAGTTGAATAAGAACCAAAAGTTTGTGAAACAACGTTTTGATCTAATTTCCAATTCATACCACCTGAATCACGACCCATTAAACCTTTAGTGTATTGAGCAGAAACAGCAGCTGTAG
>Ga0209401_1001022_pt1 | contig 18716 bp, 22 predicted proteins | sample M_140807_MF_Meta_FD_187318 | JGI IMG/M metagenome (GOLD analysis project Ga0209401, IMG submission 187318) | Freshwater microbial communities from Lake Montjoie, Canada to study carbon cycling - M_140807_MF_MetaG (SPAdes) (version 2) | ecosystem: Environmental > Aquatic > Freshwater > Lake...
TAAGGCAAATCTAGCAGAGGTTTGAGCGGATTTGCTAGAATCCATTCTTTATAGTGTGTGCGGCATTCTTCGCAAGGAATTGCTTTCTGTGTCTCCCGCAAAATATGAGTCCATGAACGCATTTCTTCTGCTTGAGAGTTGACAGATGTAAGAGTTCCCGCCTTCAGGGATAACTTATGAAGTGTTTTCCAATAATGTGGACCCCATTCAGTCGTTTCTATTCCATGAATTTTGCCTGCTTGGCAACTACACATATTAGTTCGCTGTATTCTTTTTAATCTAATTTAACCCAATCTAACCTTTGTTATAATTTTCATAGCATATTAAATAAGCAATGAAAGTGATATGGTTGAATCCGCAAAAAATTAAATATGTACTATTGTTTTAGGTTCAGTGACACTAGAGCCACTAACATCAATTATGATTGATTCAGGCACTACAGATTTTTCCAAGCCCGTATCTTCGTCTTCATCATCTTTCTTTTCATTTATGGGTGCGGGTGGAGCCGAAAAAGGTATCGGCAGTTCAGATCCAATCTTAAATTGTGATTTTAACATACTGACTACACCTGAAGAGGCCATTTTGCTCAATTCATTCTTAATCTCCGCTGCTTTCTTAGCATGAATGCTAGATGATAATGTACTTTTCGGGGCCGGCTCAGGAGATGATTCACGTGTTGTTCCACCTTTACCTCCCATGTTCATACTCTTGATCGTATCCTGTGCCGCTTTTTTAGCAATTGCCTCCAGCATCGGCTTGAGTTCAAGACGCATACGGTCATTTTCCTCCTTGATACGAATATCAATGTCTGATACAACAAGTTGACGGAGAACACCCTTCTTCTGCTGAATCATGATTGCGGCTTCGGCTGCCATCTTCTTGAGACGAGCACCATTATCTTTGAAAGCCTTCGTGTGTTCAATCGCAGCCGCAATATCCGGCTTCTTAACATCCATGGATGAGCCAAATTCATTACGGAAAGCCGCAATAACTGAATCAGGAATGGGCGGCGACTGTTCAATCAGACGGTCCAATTCAATACGACAAATCTTCAAGAAGGACATGGAATCCATGCGTTCATTCGGATTCAAGCGGAGTTCAACGCAAATTAAACGATTGAATTTGCCCCATGAAATACTGCTAACGCGATGTGCTTCGGACCCCTGCGCATATCTCAAAAAGTTACCCAGTGTTGTGATGATTCCAGCAATAATAGAAACACCACCAATAGCAAGTGTCGCCAAACTAGCAGCGCTTTTGTTATCGCCAAAAATGGAAGTGAGGCCAAAGTTGGCTGTTCCTGTCAATGTACTTAGAATAATTACGGGAATGGTAATCATTCGGTCATTGCGACTAAAAATCTTCTCTGTACGTTCATGCATCCACCGATAGCAAGCTGCTTTATCGGCCCATTCTGCCATTAAGTCGTCCAGTTCAGGTGTCCATCCATTCAAAAATTTCTTAGGTTTTGCGACTTCAACCTTAGGCTTTTCTTCACCACTCTTTCCCTGTGAAGCTGGAGGAGACTCCTGCTTGGGCGGTGAAGCATTCGCAGTCAAACTTGCCATCTCTACCATATTAAAGTATTTTAAGCTAAATCATATTTTCCACGCCGCTTCCGACTTTTTCGTTTATTGATGGCCTGAATACCGCAGAATGTATAAATTTCCGCTATCATTGCGTCGGAAACTTTTAAATTCTTCTCAAAGTCGGGGCCCGTAGTCAGAGGTTGTTTCGGTAAATCCTTCTCATCTAACCAGTCCTTAAACGCACTTGCCGAATTTTTCATGAGCGAATTCTGTATACCTAGGCGTTGCCATTCAGGTCGCAGTTCTCCGCCAATAAATAGTCCCGTTTTCTCTAGACAGCCAAAGAATACATCATGAATCTGCTGGGAAGTATGAAGAGCACTATATTCCGGCACAATTTTAAGCGCAGAGCCGAGTCCCATGTGCTTCATATCATCAAAAAAAAGGATTTCGGGATGGCGACTTACTGGTAAATCCAAATCCTCCAAACATTGTATAATACCTCGTGTTGTCTTTTCCCGCGCATTAGGTTGACCTGCTGGAGCACGCTCCACTTTCATCCGTGACGCAGTATGTGCTGTAAAAACAAGTTCAACTACGGGTTTTTTAACAGAAAACATATTCAGATTTGACAGACGAATAACAAGTTCTATAAAGGATAGAAATTCGGGACAACTATTGTTAGAATAAAACATAATGTAATTTAAATGCCCTTGGCTTTTCATTAGTTGAGCAGTTCGGAAAACATTTTCCATACCGGGACGGAATAAGAATAATTCCTTCTTCTTAGAAGCGGCGGCGGCGTCAAGTGCCAAGGTCTTATATGCCCTTTCCACTACTTCTATAAAATCCTCCGGTAGACCCCCTGTGTGTTTGTCCGTCATATTACGACGCTGTTGACAGAATTCATAAATGTCCAGCAGCTGCGTGAACAATTCAAAAAATCCCTCTCCATCACAAACACACAGATCAAAATCAAACGCTAATATACGAGTAGGTGATAAATCGGCCATTGCCTCCCTACAAACTCCGGGTATAATATGCGGGAATCCGGAAAAAAGCAGCCGCCGCATCTGCGTCCAAAATGTGACATCCATCTGGCAGCAAATCCGCAGCCAAGTCGGGAACTGCTTCTGCCTTGGTCGCCACAAGGAAGCCCCATTCACTCTGGAATGAAGGAATTGCGACCTTTCCAAGTCGCGGCTCCGCAAAACCCGCTACAACCATCGCATCCCGGACGGACAAGGCCAGGGCCAATCCATCCACTGAAACAGGCGCAACCGGTCCACAGTGGGTTATGACTACAGAATTGGGCGACATCCGGGTAAACATGTCTTTCCAAAAAACCGGGCTATACAATCCCGTAGCCGCATCCAATTCTGGATCGGGTAAATCACAAATTACAATATCAAACAGCGGCAGCGTTTCATCTTTGAGTAATTTATTCGCGTCTTGATTAAGATAAATTACACGCTGATTGGGATAAAATATTTCATTAATCTTATCACTACAATATCCCAAAAAGTCGCGACAAAGTGTAACTAGGCTTTGGTCAATATCATTCCACACAACTTCCTTAACAGTTGAAACTGGCCATCTTAAGAGTTCTCTGCAAGTGGCTCCTTCTCCTGCTCCGAGAACGCAAACCCGCAGTGGCTTATCTCCATAGAGAGTCTTGTAAGTTAGGATAGCCGGGTGTACCAAATGCTCATGATAAATGGCTTCGTCTCCCTCGGTGCTCTGGAGTTCACCATCAGTAAAAAGCATCCGGCCATATTCCTCCGACTTCGCAATAACCACCTCTTTACAGAAGGGCGTTGAGCCAGCCCATAGCACAGCATCAATTGGATATTTGCTAGAAACTTCACTACTTGTGCTGGTCTCCTCATAAAATCCCGCTGAATCCAGTCTTTCTTCCAGTTCCTTGTTCTGCTCCATTCTGCTTCTTTTTCTAGCGAAGGCTTTAGTAGGTAAAAAATATAGCATAAGAGTAAGGATGCCCGAAAACGGTTTATCAATCTTTTTGAAAATACTTATAGTAGACCATCCAGGTCTCATTCCTATTGCTATAATTGCGTTAGTCGGAGGCTTTTATCTTGGACAATATTTGAATGACGTAGACCCCGATTACGATAGGGCTCAAATGATGGCGTATTCAACGGGGGGTATTTTCGCTTTACTGGGAATACCGTACTTAATTCTATTTGGAGCAGGTGATAAATCAGCCGGTGTAGGAGGATTCTTGCAGGCTGCTAGTTATAGTCAAATGCTTGGTAAAAGGAGAAATCGCAAGGACTAAATACTAAGCGAACCGGAGCAGCTAACACTGTTAGCCATCCGATGGTTAATTGACTGAGTCAATTGAACCTATGCCGCCGGCAAAGCGGAATATACGTTTCCGAGGCCCCAACCTTTATCTGTCCTTCTGCGGAACCCAAAGAACGCAGGCCAGTAAAGATAGCCGCTGTTCCATCACCGCACCGTTCACACAGTGCTGTCATCTTCACAACTGAATCTGCTAGAGGTATACAGTCCAGTACTTGACCAAAAGGCCTAGCAGCAGTATCGCCATCTAGGCCACAAACAACCAGATTCTTGTCAAGTACAAGAACCAAATCTACAAAATCACGCAAATCGGGGAAGAATTGGGCTTCCTCAATAATAATGAGATCCGCTTTTAGTATTGCTTCCCTCTGTGAATCATCATCTTGAAGGCAAGACATTAGTTTTGCGACTGCGACTGCTGCAACTGATTCTTTATCGTGACTTGTCAAAGCAGGCTCCACTGAATAACGTTTATCCAGTGAAGATGTTATAACCATAACATTCTTTCCGATTGCTTTACTCCGCCGAATACGCGAAAGCAGGGCGGAGGACTTTCCCGCAAACATAGGGCCAATGATAATTTCTAGTGACATGTATGAACTACGATACTAAGGTATCCACAAAAGTTTCAAATTTATTCAAGAATAAAGGATAAAATTTGACCGTGCGTGCCCACAGTTTAAAAAAACCATATATAGGACAGATAGGATGCCCTTTCTTCCAAGTACTTCTGAAACAGAGACTATTGTGGGAATTCAATTCGGCATTTTCAGTCCGGATGAGATTATCCGCCGGTCTGTCGTAGAAATTACAAATCATAATACACAGGAAGGCAAAATCGGCGGTCTCTTTGACCCCCGAATGGGCGTGCTAGAGAATGGGAAAAATTGCCGATCCTGTTTCCAGAATAATCACAAGTGCCAAGGTCACTGGGGTTATTACAAACTAGCAAGACCCGTCTATTATATTCAGTTCTTCAAGCTAGTTCTTAAAGTCTTGCGTTGCTGCTGTATGAAATGCGGCAAACTCCTAATTGACAAGTCCCAGCATGCGAATCTTCTCAAACTCAAGGGCGAGGCCCGCTGGAAGCAGGTTCTCGGCCAGTGTACAAAGATTAGCCGCTGTGGCGAAGTCATTGAAGACGGTTGCGGAGCTCGTCAGCCCCGTAACTACACCGAGGATGATATCTGCAAGATTTTCGCGGAATGGAAGGATATGGAGATTCCTGTCGGCCCTAATGGTGAATCGGAGATGCCCGAAGGCGCAGTTCCAACGGGTCAAGTTACAGATAAGGAAAGCGGCAAGGTTATCGCAAATCTTGTTACACTCCGTAAATTCCTAGAGCCTGAATACGTCCACCGTCTCCTCAAGCGTATCAGTGACGATGACGTGGATTTCATGGGATTCAGCCGTTATTGGTGTCGCCCGGACTGGATGATGTGCTCGGTTCTCAGCATTCCGCCCCCGCAGGTCCGCCCTTCAGTTCTACAGGATAATAATCAGCGGTCAGAAGATGACTTGACTCAGAAGTTAGTAGATATTATCAAGACAAACACGCTTCTAGCAGATAAGATTGCTAAGAATGTTAAGAAGAAGGTAATTGATGAATGGACGAATGTTCTTCAGTATCACGTTGCGACCTTTATCAATAACGAGATTCCTGGTGTTCCTCCCTCAGCGCAGCGTTCTGGACGTCCTCTGAAGTCAGTTCAGCAGCGTCTCGGTTCAAAGGAGGGTCGTATCCGTAACAATCTACAGGGCAAGCGTGTAGAGCATTCTGCTCGTACTGTTATTACTCCTGACCCGAATATCAGCATTAAGGAAATCGGTGTTCCTATTCGTATTGCTTCTAATTTGACCTATCCCGAGCGTGTTACCTCATTTAACATTAACAAGTTGTACAAGTTGATTCAGAACGGTCCTGATGTATATCCGGGTGCTAAGACCATTGTACGAGCCGCAGATAATCGCATGATTTCCCTCAAGCACATTACAGGCAAGGATCTTCAACTCTTTGAGGGCGATATTGTGAATCGCCACTTGATGGACGGCGACTATGTGCTGTTTAATCGTCAGCCGTCGCTACACAGGATGAGCATGATGGGTCACCAAGTCCGCGTGCTACCCCATAATACATTCCGTCTCAACGTCTCTGTTACAGCCCCTTACAATGCGGATTTTGACGGAGATGAAATGAACTTACACGCTCCTCAGAGTGAAGAGGCAGCCATGGAACTCCGCGAGATTGCGGCTGTTCCCCTCCAGATTGTGAGTCCTCGTGACTCCAAGCCCATCGTTTCCGTAGTTCAAGACACACTCGTAGGTGTAAATCGTTTCATGCGAAACAATGTTAAGCTGAATATGCGGGAAGCCATGAATATGCTTATTCAGACACCAGATTGGACGGGTATTCTCCCTCCTGCGTCATCAATGGAAAAGGGTATGAAGTGGTCGGGGCAGCAGGTGGTCAGCGTCTTGTTGCCTCCGCTCAATTTGGACATGCCCAACGGTCAATATGACGAGGAGAAGGATAAGGGTGATCCGAAGTCCCAGAACTTTGTCCGCATCAAGAATGGTATTGTTACACAGGGTGTCTTTGATAAGTCCATCTTCTCTGCGGCCCTCATTCACCTAATCTACAATGACTACGGTCCTGCTAAGACAGTACAATTCTTGGATTCCCTACAGAGAATTGTGGCGATTCATTTGATGAACAGCGGCTTCTCAGTTGGTCTATCAGACTTGATTGCTGACGCAAATACACGCACAGACATTGATAAACTCATGAACGAACTCAAGGGCAAGATTGAGAACATCATCCAGCAGGTTCACTTGGGTCTCTTTGACAATTCATCTGGCCGCACCAATCAGGAGGAGTTTGAACGTCTCATTTTCGGGGAACTGAATCAGGTCGTAAACAACGCAGGTAAGTTGGGAAGGAATTCCCTAGCCGACAACAATCGCATGACAAATATGATTAAGGCAGGTTCAAAGGGTTCTAATACAAACGTTGCCCAGATGATTGCTGTTCTCGGTCAGCAGAACGTAGAGGGTAAGCGTATTCCGTATGGTCTCCAAGACCGCACGCTCCCCCACTTCAAGCGTTATGATGACGGTGCGGCGGCCCGTGGTTTCATTGAGTCCTCGTTCATTAAGGGCTTGACTCCAGCAGAGACCTTCTTTCACGCTATGTCAGGTCGTGAAGGTCTGATTGATACAGCTGTGAAAACTGCAGATACTGGATATCTCCAGCGCCAGCTTGTAAAGGCGATGGAGGACTTGATGACCCAGCACGATAAGACAGTGCGTGATGCGGCGGGTACGATTATCCAGTTCTCATACGGTGAGGATGGTACAAATTCCACCAAGATTGAATATCAGCCCCTCAATATTGGCGGGCTCTCCGATGCGGAAATTGAAGAGCAGTTCGCTGTTCCGGATGCGGGTGCGGAGGAAAGTGCGGCCTTTGTGGCAGCAGTCAAGGCTGACAGAAACATGCTAGTAGATGGAGTTCTCGGCAGCAAGCTTATTAAGACAGACAAGCAGACAGTGGCTGGTCCAGTTCATCTTGACCGAAACATCAAGAATATTACTCTACAGTTCAATTTGAACCCGGATGAACCCAATAAGGTTACGGGGACACAGGTCTTGGCGACTATTGAGCGTATCAAGGAACGAACGATGCCGCGGAATAAGATTTGGGCGGCTCTTCTCCGGTACCACATGAATCCGCAGAACCTCCAGCGTCGCGGTTTCACGCAGGCCGCACTGGAAGTATTGGCAACGCAGATTATTAACAGGAACTGGGCATCATGGTGCTTGCCGGGTGAAATGGTGGGTATTATCGCGGCTCAAAGTATTGGTGAACCCTCAACGCAGATGACACTGAACACTTTCCACTTGGCAGGTGTAGCAGCCAAGTCTGCTGGAACCCGAGGTATTCCCCGTCTGAAGGAACTCCTCAAGGCAACGCGCAACCCGAAGGCATCTGTACTATCCATTTATCTCAAGCCCGAGCTCCGCAAGTCCAAGGAGGAGGCCCGTCGTGTAGCACAGGAATTGGAGTTTACACTCCTAATGGATATTGTAACTGTTGCTCGTATCTACTTTGATCCCCGCGATGATGCTACAGTCATTGCGCAAGACCAAGAGTGGTTGTCATTCTTCCTAGCATATGAAAGTATCGGTTCCGCGACAGCTGCGCAAGCTGCGGCTGCCTCATCTACCGGTGAAGAGGAAACCTCAACGCCCAAGAAGAGCCCGTGGATTCTCCGCCTTGAGTTGGACCGCGACAAGATGTTCCTTAAGAATATTACAATGGAGGATGTTCTCTATGTCATCAAACGCCGCTTTGGGCTTGAAACCGCGTACACCGATTATAATGCAGATGAACTCATTATTCGTATGCGTCTTGAGCCTCCATATGCCAATGACCCGATGGACGATTTAATCGCACTCAAGAAACTCCAGAATAATCTACTAACAAATACACTTGTCCGAGGTGTAACCGGTTTGCGCGCAGTGACTTTCAGTTACATCAAGGACTTCTTTGAGTTTAATGAGACAGCGGGTCGTTATGAGAAGGTTGATCAGTTTGTTCTAGATACAGATGGAACAAACTTCTTGGATGTACTCTGTCATCCTGATATTGATCCTCAAAGACTATACAGCAATAATATTCACGATATTTATTCAAATCTGGGAATTGAAGCAACACGCGCTGTTCTCTTGAAGGAAATCAGCGGTCTGTTTGAAGACAATAATGTAAACTTCCGGCACTTTGGCCTCCTATGCGATGTCATCTGCTCTAAGGGTAAGCTTATGACAGTAGATCGCTATGGTATTAATAAGAATAACATTGGACCTCTAGCAAAGGCATCTTTTGAGCAGACAGAAGATATCATGCTTCGTGCTGCTCTATTCGGTGAACTAGACCCGATTACAGGTGTGTCCGCCAATATCATGACGGGACAACCAATTCGCGGTGGCACTTCATTCTCATCAATTCTGTTGGATGAAGATTCCCTCAAGAAGTTTATGAGTGAAGCTACAGGTGTTGACCTCGTAGGAATAGATAAGGAAGAGCAGTTTACTGAGGAGGATGAGGAAAATGCGCTATTTGAATCACGCGCAGCAGGTGGTGGAAAAGACGATGCGTGTGCTCTGCCCCGACTCCGTCTTGAAGCAACGCTCCCAGACCAGCGCGAGACCACTGCTGAATACGAGGAGATGGAAATTACTTTAGTGTAGATAGAATAGGTATAATGACACAAAATGAAAAGATAAAAACACCCGATGGAAGCCATGCTTTTTGGGATATTTTTATGCCTGGTGCTAAATTAGGCGTTTATCACTTTGACCGATTTGACAAGGATTATGTCTATGTGGAAATGCCGGAATCAAAGGCGAAAATCTTTCTACGTTGTTGTGTATTCTTAACTATTAAGGGCGAAGATTCACCAAACACATTTGCTATAGTTCATCGCTGGAATAAACCCATAGGAGGACCCAATGATCATAATAACTGGGAGCCTATTAAAGGACAAGTTGAGAAGAAGGAGATGCTAGCAGCAAAACGTCTAGTGGGAGGTACAAAGGAGCATGTTCCTTTTTTGAATGAGATTCTCAGATATACAATCCAACGCGAAGTAGAGGAGGAATCCAAAATCTTTCCCTGTTCCCTCAAGAAACTTAAACTCCAACAGAATCTAGCCTATACAAGTCGGCATAGCGATTATCCCGAAGCCAATATGTATTTTCAATATATGATTTTTACGGCAGAAATTTCACGAAAAGATTTTGAGGCTGCTCAAGAACGTGTTAGCACTGTTTGGGAAGATCCGCGTTCAGTCAATCTCCGGAAGGATGAACGCGAAAAAAATGGCTTAAGCCTATGGAGTCCAAAGAAAGGTCTCAAGGCTATCATGGGAGGCCCTGCTGGTGCTCTTGTCAGATTATACTTACGCCATCTAAACCCCACCACCACTAACTAAGTATGGCTAATATATCTTCTGAAACAGGGTTTCCTCGGTGGTTACCCGGTGGTCCACATTCGCATTATATGCAATACGACCTTAAATTCACTAAAATAAAAGACGAACAAAAAGGTCATTTTTCAGCAGCATTAACTCCTATCTTAATGACCTTACATCGCCTTAAAAATCGTATTGATGATATGGACCATCAAAATACATGGGACGAATACAAGAAAATTACAAATCCCTATGAATTCGTATTTTTATCACTTGCTCGTCGCATGCAGTACAGTGTAGCAAAGAAAATTCCCTTAAGTCGTTCATATTACAAAATGATTGAAATCTGGCAGAGTCTTGGTTTAGCAGATAGCATTCCCAAAGAATTTGTAACAGCTCATTCAGCTGAAGGGCCTGGTGGATTTATTGAAGCAATTGTTGATATCGCAGCAAAAACCGACTTTACACTTCAAGGCAGTCTAGCAATGACACTTCGTTCTACTGATAAGAATATACCTGGATGGAAAAAGTCACAAGCTTTCCTTCATAAAAATCCTGGAGTTGAAATTACATATGGAAAAGACAGCACTGGTAATTTATACAATCTGGAAAATCATACAGCCTTTAAGGAAATCCTTGCCACAAAAAGCCCGAGTGGCAAGGCGCATTTATATACAGCCGATGGGGGTTTTGATTTTACTAATGATTTTAATAACCAAGAAGAAAACGTTATCCAGTTGCTTCTAGCAGAAATACTCTTAGGACTTACTGTGCTAGAAAAGGGCGGTGTTCTTATTATTAAATTCTTTGATACTGTTCTTCAACCAACACTGGAAATGCTCTATATAACAACCCGCCACTTTCGTGAATGGACAATTTCAAAACCAAAAACTAGCCGAGCAGCTAATTCCGAGCGATATTTAGTCTGTCGCGGATATCTTGGAGCACAAGAAGACGCAGTTCGTGTTTTCTCAAAAGCCCTGTCTCCACGCAAGGAGGGAAGGAATATTCTATCGTTCCTAGACGCAACAACGCACAAAGAACAAGAATATTTAGAGTTTGAGAAAGAAATTATGTTTTTTCAAGAGTTGTTTTCCAAGTGTCAGATTGAAGCAATTAAGCGAACACTTACCATAATTGAAACAAAAACAACCGTAATGCTACAGGCACAGATTAATGAAAATATCAGCAGGTCAATTGAGTGGTGTACTCAGCATGATATTGAAATCAATGAGTTTTATAAAGAGAACACTCCTGAAACGCAACTTACTATACTAACAACTGAACTTCTTAGTGTAGGATCTCTACTTCCATCAAGGTCAAGAGGTGAAACTACTGCGCAACCTTTCCCTTCACGAAGGTATTTACAAGAACAGTTCCAACCTCAACCGAGGATTGATGCTGCGTCTGCGCCCCCGACTCCATCTTCTCAAACTGTTCAATCAATTTCTGGAGAATTGCTTGATCGTAATCAGGCTTTAGAATCATGGCAAATAACAGAGGAAACTCGGTCTGGTAACTGGGAAATAGTCCGGCGACAACAGCGGGGCTCTTGGAAAGGAGTGTCTCCGTAACCTCTTTAACCATCAACTTAACGCGTTCGGAACGTGTTGACATTCTCTTTATCTTCTGCAAGAAACTAAAAAGGAAAATCTAACGTCAAAGAAGGGAATGCCAAGGAATGCAAATACATATCGCAAAACAAGACGCGTCTGTAATCGCAAACTGGGGTGCGTTACTACACGAAAATATAAGCAGCAGCAAAAACAAAAGCAGCAAAAGAAACAACAGAAGCGCAAAACTCGGCGGATAAGACAACGTGGCGGTAAACTTGGAATGGCTGATTTTCTCCCAACAACAACATGGTCAACATGGGCAACACCCGAACAAGCAACACAGTTCGGTGCCTACAAATCAGCCCCGCCTCCATTAGCAAATGGCGGTATGTTCACTGGTCCGCAGTCCACGGGTCCATGGGCATCAACACCATTCCCTCCGACGCAATGGGCTCATTCACTAGAAGCAGCAACAGGTTCTGCTGGAGCTAAAGTGTTTGAACACCAGAAGCCTAATGATAATTTCGGGGCCTCGTTTAGCCCGGCCTTTACAACTAATTATATTGGACGGAAGTAAATTCTTCCTATTGGAATAGAAGATGTCTCTTATTAAGAACGATGCTCGTGCGGCGATTCCTTCCGAGTATAGTGATTCAGACCCCCGAAATCCCAATCAGTTGGCTCAGCAGAGCCAGGCGAATTTAAATCAGATGACAGCCGATTCTGTCTTTGACGACCAGCCTAAAAAGCGTGTTATTATAGAAAAGTTTGAAGTCATAGGTGCTTCTCAAGCAGGTCCTGTTATAATCGCAAGTGTAAGTATTGCGGGTTTGATAGTTCTTCTTCTAATGGGGCGAATTGGATGGCCGCGCTAAAGAAACTTGAAACGAATAGTCCAGAGTTTACCGCCTGATATAGCTTGAAAGCACATTGCTTCTAACTTTTTCTCTTCCAAGTACTTCTTGTTATCCAGCATATAGATGTCTGGCTCTGGTTCAGAAATACATATAAACCGAATACCAAATGAAGCATAATATTCTGCTAGAGTTTGAAGTTTTGCTTCGGTTACTTTCTTAAGATCTACAGGTCGTCCATACCATGATGCCAAGGAATGTGTCATAAACATTAAAAAGAATTCATACATTCCCTGCTCGTCTCCAGCATCAAGTTCTAATTGGATTGATTTAGGAGGTTTGGGCTCAGCACGGAGGATTTTCTCAAAGAACTCTGTGCTGTTGTCAGCGTCAGACATTGTTGTTGGTAGCGGCGGTTTCTTTTACGAATTCAATCCGCTTACCCTGCTGGATTGCCCATTCCGTTATAATACGCATATTCTCAATTTGCTCATGAACTGTCTTAACACCGTTTGTGCGCATAAAATCCCGAATCTTCTTATCTTGATTGACAACCCGCAGTGTATCGGTTTTTGGAATTTCACGTAGAGCTGTCTCTGTATAATTTACTGGAGTCAGGGGTGAATGAAGAATAGGTGTCTGGGTTGTTATCTGCCACCGTTTCTTATCCTCGTCTGAAATTAAGTCTTCAAGGTATTGAGGTCGCTTCCAAGTAATCTGCATAGAACATTCTGAAGTTAAATGTCCAGACATACAGCATTTCAAGCATTTAACACTCATACGAAAAGAACAATTCTCTATCGTATGTTTGGATGGAATTGATGGAATATAATTTTCACAGAAATTACAGGTATGTTTAACCATTTTATTCACCTGTAGTAGGTATGACATCCAAGCAGATTCAATTTTTATTTGAGATACGTAATCAGATTAAGCTCTATCACTGGCAGACATATCAGCATGCTCGGCATATTGCAACTGACAAGTATTTAGAATCATTAGATAAGCATATTGATTATTTTGTGGAAGTCAGTATGGGAAAATATGGTCGCCCTCGTGTAACTACAGCAACTGCCACAATTACTCTTAAGAATATGACGGAGAAGATGGCGGCGGCGTATCTCAATGCTGCGCGCTCATATTTACAGGGAACATTCTCAAAGACAATTGATCCCAAAGATACTGACTTATTGAATATTCGGGATGAAATTCTGGGAGACCTTAATCAGTTGGCGTATTTGTTTACTTTGTCGTAGGGTGTAAAAATTGTCTTAATTTATTTATAAATTTGTCTAATTTTGTAAAAATTGTCTGAATTTATGTATAGCATAAATTTGAAAGATGTTTAAGCCCTCTATAAATCTTAAATGTCCACGCTACAGAAGAATTTGATTCGCGCCGCCCTAAATGGTATTGTGTACTGGGTAGACAATACCAATGGAGATTGCTATACTTATAATATTCCGCCGGAAATGCCCACTCTTATCGGAAAGGCTGTTAAGGACCCCTTTGATCCAAAGACGCTTCACATTCAGTTACTTCCAAATTATAAGGAAATCATGACACAGAAATTGGTTTTGGAACAAGAGCATCTGGCATAAATTTGATTTAACCCCGATGCCCAGGATAAAGCAATGGAAGCAACAAATATTAATGCTGGAATCACAACATGGACGGCTCAGATATTAGCACATCGCCGGCTAGAAATTCTTCAGAAGTTAGGAAAGGCATTTCCTGCTGTTTCCAGCCAGATTCTTAAACATGAGACAAAATATACTGTCCAGCCTATTGATTTCGCCCCTTTAGATTTGCCAGATAATCCTGATAACTCTTGAAATATCGGGGCTTGGTCGTTGATCCTTGAATAGTAGATGTGTAAATATATGTGGTTAAATCTTTGGTCGCGATTATTTTTTCAGCCGCAGTTTGAAATAAGGCATCATTTGGTGTATTTGTAAACGTACTAGGGTAAATATGTTTAGCACAAGGCATCACCTAACTGATGTTGAAAAATTAATGTAGGGGTAGCGAATATAATGAAGTTGCTGGCCTTTTGTGAATTTATTTTTTTCTTCCAAACTGTGGAACTGATAAAACAGAGGATCGTTTACACCCGCATTATATGTTTTTAATCCAAGACCTATGCTCGTACTAACAGAAATATTACAAGTCTGAATATTCTCATAGATATTCCAGCAGTTGCGAAGATCTCCGATTTGTGCCTGGGACTGAAATTTATATCCACTCAGGTCAAAGGTCACAAACTTGGGTGTTGATAAGGCTAAAAAATTCGTGCTCCAGAACTCCGACATATCTTCTCCTACAGTTAGATACACAATGGCGGGAACGGAAACGCGTTTTTACTATCTTTTATCATACTGGGCTCTTATAGCATCTTTACTATACCCGATTCATGGAGTTTCAACATTCCCGTTAATTTTGCTTTGTTCAATTGGTTGTGCGGAAATCATTCTGAATCCGAATAATCAACTATTCATCAAAAATGTAGTTATTTTGCTAATCCATCTGCTGCCTTTCTTGTGGATTCCGTTTGATACATCTAGAACTGCGTTGAATTTTGCCGCAGCGGTCATTTTCTTATACATTTTGTTTATTACATTCTGGAAGAAGTCGCCGATAGAAATTTACAAGAGACTCTTGCAAGAAAAACATGTGGACACCAAGGAATTCCTCTGTGAACGCTTTGGTTTCTGTGGAGACCAATTCTTCAGTGGATAAATTATAGTTCTATTTAGAATGGCAGCCGCAGGAGGATTTGGAGCCGCGTTTGCTGCTGCTGGAGGCGCTGTGCCACCCCCTTTAGCAATTCCTTTGAGAGGTCCGCGCCCCCGTATAGCAGCCGGGCTTCCTGGTGGAGGTGCGGGTTTACCTCTAGGTCCTCGTGGTGGATTTGCTGGAATGCGTGTTGGTGCGAATGGACTTATTTATCATAAAAAAAAGAAAAATACTTCCAAAATGCCTGATACTATTCTTGCTTGGATGGCATCTCCAGAAATTGATGTAGATTTTGATCATCCAGTTACAAATTTAAATGACTTTGAGCCTGAAACTATTTATATAAAAATGCCAAGATATGAGGGTAGAGGTGTTATTGGATTAGTTACAACAGATTTAACGCCGGCAACTGCTGCAAGTGGTTATATTGAAGATGTTATCTTTGACCCTGCTTTTATTTATGATACAGAAGGTGACATAATCAGGGCTACAGTATGGGATAGATATTCATCAAAATTTCGTTTTGATCGTGGTGGAGAAACATTTTATCCAGTGAAAGCACATGATCTTGGCGAAATAGCAGATGTTATTCGGCGCATGAACTATGAAAGTATGACCGCACCTGTAAACGCCGCAACTGCGCTTCGTCTTGCAGAACCTGTGCCTCCTTCTCCCGTTGAACCGGTGAACTTCGGTCGTTTTGCTCTTCCAGCAGGTCCTCAAGTAAATGTCAAAGGAGAATATGGTCCTGCTAGAAGCAGGAAGCGGAACATTAAACGCAAATCAAGAAAAAGTAGAAAAAACTAATTTTTATTGACTTTTAATTTGCGCGAGGCAAGATGCGGGATTAGAAATCCGCATCTGAACTTTCTGCCAGACATTTTCGTCGCTAATCGCTCCTCAAAAGTCGGCATCAAGACCAAACGACTGCTCCTCCACCGTCTTGCCCACACCCGACAACGCATAGTTTGTAACTCGTTTCTCAAAGAAGTTATCCTTCCCCTCCAGCGAAATGCGCTCCATAAAAGGGAAAGGATTTGCTGAGTTATAGAACTTCGGATATCCCGTCTGTACGAGTAGACGATCCGCCACGAATTCAATGTACTGCGACATATGCTTGGCATTCATGCCAACGAGTGCACACGGCAAAGCCTCCGTGATAAACTCCTTCTCAATCTTGACAGCCTCCTTGACCAACTTGTACGCCTTGGTCTTGTTCAACTTCTCAGACTGCATACCATACAGCAAGCAGGCGAAATCCGTGTGAAGGCCCTCATCACGGGAAATAAACTCATTGCTGGTGGTCAGGCCGGGCATAACACCACGCTGCTTGAGCCAGAAGATGGAGCAAAACGCCCCTGAAAAGAAGATTCCCTCCACAATGGCAAATGCTAGAAGCCGTGTAGGAAAATCCGCATCCGCATTATCAATCCACTGAAGAGCCCACGCAGCCTTCTTCTGGACACACGGAACACGGGTGATAGCTCCCAGCATATTCCGCTTCTCCTCCCGGTCCTTGATGTATGTATCAATCAGCAGCGAATACATAACGGAATGTACGCCTTCCATCATATTCTGAACACCATAGAACAACTTGGCTTCAGTATACGGCACTTCGCGCATGAAGCGCATAGCCAAATTCTCCATAACAATTCCATCTGAACCAGCAAAGAATCCGAGGACGCGATTAATAAAGAAACGCTCGTTTGCCGAGAGTTTGTTCTGATAATCATCTACATCCTTAGCCAATGAAACTTCTTCAGGAATCCAAAATACACTCAAGTGCTTTTGGTACATCTGATATAAGCCCGGCTGCTTAATAGGAAAGACTACAAAACGGTCCGCCTCCTCATCTGTTAGGGGCGGCTTTGCGTCAATTGCGGCAATGCCCTTAGTAACATATGCCTCCTCCTCATTCGCAATGCTGGAACGCTTTGCAGCTCCAGCAGAAAGCTTCTGCATATTTTCAATCATAACTGACGCAATAGGATCCAAATTAGCGACACTTGAAGATTCCATATTGAGTCTGCTCGTAATCATTGAAGCGAAAATATCCAGGGTTGCCTTTTATTTGGCTGCGTTATATCCTCAAATTTTTTTATTTTCTTAAGATTAGTTTCTTTGCCGCAGAAACCCACATTAAAATTGAAATACTGTGCTTGATAAGTATTAATAAACGCAAATGGAATGGGGTCTTTCACTCAATTCAGATGTTATGCATCTAATTCTGGGATATTTAGACCCCGTTGACTGTGCTACTATGGCGAAAGTTAGCAGTAGTTGGCGGAAATTTGTATATAGAGCACCTATATGGAATCGTTTCAATTGGCGCATTTCAACCGATTTTAAAGTCCTTGGAATTACAGATAAAAGTGTTCATTGCGGTGTAAAGCGCCGCGACTGCTTTTGGAATTGGGCTTCCCGGAATTATAAGTTTCACGATGGTGGTGTTCATACAATTCATAATTTATGGCGTATCTGGCTCAAGCAAGGACGTCCATGTTTATCGCTTTATCACCATCTCCCTGAGACATGTTTTCTATATAATCTTAAACCTGATGAAAAGGCCCATTTTCTTAGGCATCATGTTGTCTACGGTTCACCTAATGTTAATCCGTATTATCAATTCGTAAATCGTATGTCTCGTCTTGTTTGGTCCGATAATGGTGGCGGAGCAATCATCCATTGGTCCGATGAAATTCAACATTTGAAAAATATACGCACAGCACGTGAAACAGTCGCAGAAAAGGAACGCACATCCATACAGCAGTTTGAAATATGTCTTTTGAACCTGGATATTAAGGAACTTCAATGTATCATAGATGAATTTCTTCGTATTTATAATGTCTATCAAAAATCACTTAGTAAACTATCTCTTCTAACAAATGTTAGCTTCCAGCAGAATCACCAGCAGATTATTAATCATAATAATATAATATGGAATAATATTATCTTCAGTATTCCCACAGTATAAGATAGAGATGTCGGCCAAACTAAAGAATGGAACACTTCTTAAAGATACATTTTTTATTTCATATCTAGTTCTGCTGGGATACACATCAATTACACTTATTGAGGCTGTGCGGACTCCAAGCAGAAATATTCGTCATGTTATGAATTTGGAAACAACGGTAAGTTTTGTGGCTGCTATTGTCTATGGTGTCTTTAATGAAATGATTAAGACGCCTAACTGGGAACTCAAGGATTTTACAAAACTCAGATATTTGGACTGGATGATTACAACACCTCTGATAATCTTGGGTCTATTGCTTTTCTATAATCAATCAGTCTCATCAATCCCCTACAAGACTTTTTTTACAATGCTCTGTTTTAACTGGCTCATGTTGCTTGCTGGTTATATGGGCGAACAGGGAAGTATTCCTAAGGAAGTGGGTGTAGGTCTTGGTTTTGGATTTTTAGTTGCGCTCTTATGGCTTATGTACACATGTTGTATTCCTACAGGTTCCAATTATTCCGCGTTAATTACATTCGCCGGTCTCTGGTCGCTCTATGGAGTTGTCTACATGCTAGATGAAGAAACAAAAAATATCTCGTATAATATTTTGGATATTTTTTCAAAGGCCGTTTTTGGCGTAGGTCTTTGGTTATTCTATGGTAAAGTGTTGAATTTTTCATAATGCCTAGAATAGGGATGCTGGATGACTATGTAATTGCGTGTCGCTCTTATAAAAGAGCAAACGTATTTCCACACAAAACATATCGTATGCTGGCACATAACGGCTT
>Ga0209401_1001029_pt1 | contig 18652 bp, 15 predicted proteins | sample M_140807_MF_Meta_FD_187318 | JGI IMG/M metagenome (GOLD analysis project Ga0209401, IMG submission 187318) | Freshwater microbial communities from Lake Montjoie, Canada to study carbon cycling - M_140807_MF_MetaG (SPAdes) (version 2) | ecosystem: Environmental > Aquatic > Freshwater > Lake...
CGTGAGATTCGCCCCCGTGAAGTCGGCCTTCCCCAGCGTGGTCCGCACAAGCTTGGCTCCCGTGAGCCTGGCTTCACGGAAGTCGATGCCAGAGAGATCGAGCCCCGAGAAGTCGACCCCTGCCAGATCGAACTTCGCGAAGCCTGAGGCACGGGCGGCCTCAAGATCGATCGGCTGGCCGTCGGGAAGTTTCCTGACCGCGAGCAATTCCGGAGGAATCTGCGAGAGGATCTTCTGCTCGTGGGCGCGCATCTTGTCGGGGAACGCAGCAACGAGTGCCGCTGCCTCCTCCGTCTCGGCTATGCACTGTTTGACGGTGGCTATTTCTTGCGTGACGTCGAAGCCGGTAAACGCTTCGAGCTCCGCCAGCTGCTGTTGCAGCGCGGCGATCCCCTCCTGGAGCGTTTTGGGCGCCGCCGCGATGGCGGCCGCGTCGGGCGGCTGCCAGTCGATTCCCTGCTCCCGCGCCGTGGCCGCGGCCTCCTCCTGCTTGGCGGCCATGGCCGCCTCCGCTTTCGCCCGTGTCTCGGCCGTCATCGCCTCGAGGTCGGCCCGTTCCTTCGCCGCCTTGGCGAGTGCGGCATCGATCTGGGCCCGCACGGCTGCCGCGTCGACCTGCGGGAAACGCTCGGCGGGCGTCAGCTCCGCGGCGAGCAGACCCTCGAAAAACGGGAGACCGCGATCGGGCTCATCCAGCGGCTCGAGAACCGCGAGGAGATGCTCCACATCGAGCAGCTTGAGCGAGGCCACCGGCAGGCAGCCCCGCCAGGCGAGCACAAGCTTCTCTTGGTCGGCGTCGATCCAGACGGTGTCGAGGTGGAGCGGCACCTCGCGAAAATGGAGTTCATCGCCCCAGTGGCCCGGCCTTTCGGCGGCCCCGGCGCCGCTCCGCTGCGACACGAAGCACCGCGCCCGCACGCCCGGCAGCCGCGACTGATAGACCGCATGCACCGGGTGCATCTGCTCGAGCACGATCGGCTCATCGCCGCGAAAATAGCCGTCAACCCACTGGTCCTCCGGCGCTGCCATGAAAAACCGGACATCGAAATCGGGCGGCAGCCATGGCCAATGATCGCGGATCCAGCGGGCGTTGTATTTCCCCATCCACTGCTTCCGCTGGGCCCAGGTCGACGGCAGCGGACCGAATCCCGCGGGCAGGGCTGGCGACGAGCGGGAATCGATCCAGGCTCCCGGGATTTCGAGATTGTGCATCGCGTCGCCGGCCTGACCGCGGCCGAGCGGATTGGCGGCATGGGCGGGGCCGCCCCAGGCGCGGTCGTAGGTGAGCGGAATCGCGTTGATCGCCGCAGGCGGGCCGGGCTCCCAACGCAAGAGCGTCGGCTGCCACGACCGATCGCCGACCACATCCACAAGCTTCGCATGGTCGCCGATCCGCACTCGTGCGCCGAACTTGTGTCGATCGCCCCAGCCGGCGTTGTGGGCGGTGCCGATCGCCATCCACTCGCCGAGCGGCTTGTAGGGCACATAGTCGGTCGGATAGGCGAGCCCCTGCCCGGCCTCGCCGTAGGGCACATCGCCGCTGCAGACGATCGGCCGCTCCGTAATCGGCTCGGCAGCCTCGCCGTGTCGGAGGCGAAACTCGGCCCGCACGAAAAACGTGGCCGTGAGGGCGTCGGTCGTGGCGTTGTCAGCCGTCGCCGACGACTCGAACACCCGCCAAACGAGCCATCCCACCTCGTATCCAGATAGTTCCCGCGGTAGGACTTTCTTCATGGATAGGCGAACATTTGCTGCTTGGCGACTTAGATGACTGCCCCGCGCGGAACACCTGCGCGAGAGCGGTACATGAGAATTAACTGGTGACAGGTGACGCCATGAACGCCTCAATGGCCAATCGCCCGTTGTAGGCCTCCAAAACCGTCAATCAATGAATGTCGCACTTGCGGAGTGTTTGCTAATCCCCGCGGTGGTGGTGAGAGAATTTCCAGTTGTGGTGTCCTTTCGATCCGCTTGCGTCTGAGTAAAGCTACCAGACTTTTGATCGATACTGGCAGCTTCCTGCCTTAAAGCCAATGTGGTAAGAAACGTTTCCAGGTTGGAGATACGCCAATCACTAGAAATACTTTCGTCACTAAGACTGATACTGCGAGAGCTTCCTACCGTCTTATTTACCGACGTACAAATCTCTGTTAATGTGCCGACAATGCTCGTTTGCTGAGCGTACGAGCCCAATTTCGTGGAGTTAAACCATTCAAAAAACCCGCCTCCCACAATCTTGAATGTAAGTGCCTCGCTCATAAGTACGTCAAGGCCGATCATAGTCTGGACCCTGCCTCCGCCAATTGTTTGCACGCTAAAGCCGCCCGTCGTGGCGAATGAACCGCCGGTTGTTGTGGCGAACGAAATTCCATCATTGACATTGTTCGCCCAGCCCTTCCGCTTTGTGCTGCTGTTGCCACGCGAGACAACGATGGTATCCCCCTCTTGCTCGGCATAATTGGCTCCGACGTGGTAGGCTGTTTTGTCTCCCCACTGCCTCGCGAAACTGTGAGCGAGTACTATTGGTCCATCGGCGGGACTTCCGTCTGGATTAAGCCCGGGGCCGCCTTGGATGGCGACTGAACTGCCCGACGTCACAATTAAATTCCATACGACATCCATGCCCTGACTCGACGTTGGAATAGCGGAGAGGCTGTTAAACTTGCCGAAGTGTTTCCAATTGCCATTGCCCATGACATGATCTCCGAAGGGGTTGGTATGAAAGTTTCGTTGTGTGAAGGCCAGTCAGAAGGCGGTCAGTCTGGCTCAGAGCAGTCGCCCATCGTCGTAAACTGGTCGTTGTAGGCCGTTCGGATCGTGAACGATTCGGAGTCTTCCTCTGAATCGAGCACGATGAAATTGCCTGCCACGTCCTGGACGATTGTCTTGAATGGGTCGTCCGGCAGCACGCGCGGCGGCAGATTCGCCGCGTTGTAGACGTTGCCGACGATGATCGGCCGGTCGGGATCGCCGTTGACGAAGGCGACGACCACCTCGTTGCCCGCCAGCGGCAGGAAGATGCAGCCCCAATCATCGCCCGCGGAGGGCTGCGAGCATCGCACCCAGCAGGAGCTCTTCTCGTCGTCACTGCCGGCTCGATCCCAGCGAAACTGCACCCGGGCACTGGCCACCGAATCCGTATAGGGCGTCCGCGGATCATACCCGGCTGGCGCGACGACGACGGCGGTCTGCACGCCGTCGATCCGCGGCGTGGCGGCGGTCCGCGGCGGCCGAAACTGCACGCTCGCGGGAATCGCCCGGAAGCGGCAGCGATGGCTATAGCCCGTGGCCCGAGCGGCCTGCCCAGATTCCGCCGGCTCGTCGGCGGAGATGGTGAACTCGATCGACTCCGTGAGATACGACTGATTCTGGTCGGATCGCGGCTGACCCTCGAGGGCAAACGTGAATCCCACCGACAGCCCGAGGCAATGAGCCTCGCCGGCAAACTCCCGTTCCCGACATTCCGACTGCTCGATGCGGGCCGTCGCCACGGCGTCGCCGCCCGACTGCGTGGCATAGCCGCCCGGATATTCAAACCGCTCCAGGTCGCCGTGCGGGTAGGCATGGGAGGCGGCGCGGGTGGAGACGAGCTTCGCCGTGGGATTCGTGAAGTTGTAGTCCTTCACGGTGTATTTCCCGGAGGTCATCTGCTCGCCGGCGGTCCAGAGGAAAATATGCTCCTCTTTGAGGGCGGCCTGCTTCGCCGGCCGGTAGGGAATCTTCGCATAGCCCGGGAAGGGACCGTGGCTCGTGTGGGAGTCGGCCAACACAAGCGTGTGGCTGCCCGCTTCATGCTTGTGGAAATAGTAGATGCCCGCCCGCTGCATCAGGCGGTGCACGAAATTGAAGTGGGTCTCGTTGTATTGCACGCAGAAGTCGAGCGGCTGATAGCTGCCGACAAGCCCTGCGACGTCGTAGTCGGAAAAGCCGAGGTCGTCGAAGACTTTCTTGAGAATGTCGACGACCGACTTGTTCTGGAAGATGCGGCAGTCTGATCCCAGCTCCAGGCAGGCGATCCAGGGCACGATCTCCAGCTCATAGACGGCCAGATCGCGCTCGAAGCCCGTCTGCACGACGCGGCGGACGAGCCCGCTGCGGTGCTGCTGGCCACCGCCGGGGAGCGTGGCAGTGACGGTCAGCGGCTTGCCGAGCAGTTGGCCGAAATCGATGGCGGCGTTTTTGCTCGTGGCCTCGAGGACGCCCATGAACGGCTGCCCGAGCGACTCGGTGTAGCGGAAGGACCGCGTCTTGAAGGCGTCGCTGCCGAGGCTACAGTCGATGGCGACGCGTTCGAGGGTCGCCGATCGGTTGGCTGCGGGGCTTGCCATGCGAGTACCTTACGCCGCGGAGGGCGGGCACCGAGCGAAAAGTAATGCGTTTTCGAACCGGGAAAGGTTATATCGGCTGGCGCTTAGCCCGACAAGCAGGGCGATCCCGCGTGTCGCCGTTGCCCACCTTCGCGTTGAAACCCCCCGCGGGATGGCATATCCTTGCGGTCGGGGTTCCCCAACGCCCAGTCGCGTGAGCATGTGCGGAGCCACGTCTTTCATCCGGGAGGGAGTCGCCATGGCTGGAAATTTGGTGAATGCGGGATCGTTGTTGACCTGCACAATGGGTGCCACGCCAGCGGCGCTCGTAGTGGTCGTGCCGACCACCACGGCTCAGGGGCCTCCGGCGGCGAACATCATGGACTTCGCACCGATGACCAACATTCCGACGTTTGGCATGTGCATGTCGCTGGCCAACCCAATGGTGGCGGCCGCCACGGCCGCAGCACTCGGCGTGCTGACGCCGATGCCCTGCATCCCCGTCACCACGCCTTGGACACCGGGCTCGCTCCTGGTGAAGGTGCGACTTTTCCCGGCACTCGATGCCACCTCGAAATGCATGTGCGCCTACGGTGGCCAGATCAGTGCCGTCACGACCGACGTGATGGTTGCCGTCACCTGACCACCAGCGGGCCTGCTCCGACTCGGACTGCTACTGAGCGGCTGGAGGAACCGGAGAGGAGAGGGGCTGGGGGCGTGACGGCCTGACTTTACCGGGCCCGGCGGCGACGCCGAACCGCCTGCCACGCCCCGCAGGCCAGCCCGGCCAGTCCCATAACCCACGTCGATGGCTCGGGCACGGCAGCGATGCGAAAGCCAATAGATTCGCTGATGAACGCCGGGTCGTAGTTGACGGAGTAGTTTGACGACATCCACCCCGCAACAGTGGCGTTGAAATTGCCACCCCGTATCTGACGCGCGGGCTGTGCCGGAAACGCGCCTGCCTTGCCATCGGAATCGTTCCATTCCCAGACGTTTCCGCTCATATCAAAGGTGCCGTAATATGACGCACCACCGTTTGTGCCAACCGTCGTGACGTTGCCCGTCTGGCCGTTCCACGACGCCGAACCGTTGTAGTTCGCGAAGTTGCCCGTGTTACCGGCAGAGCCATCGCCAGCCGCATTGGCCGTGACAGGTATTGGAGCCGTATAGCTCATCGTGGCGTAGGAGTAGTAGCCGCCGCTCCCGCCGTTGAGCGTTGGGTCATAAAACGCCGCCTTGTACCACTGGTCTTGCAATGGAATGAAGTAGGTCGCATTCGGATTGACGGCCACTTGGTAGCCGCTCGTCCTGCCCTCAAGCGTGTAGGCGCCGGTCTCGGTGCTGGACGAACTCGCCGCACCATTCTGGTGCCAGTTCGCCACCCGTGCGGCGGACCACCAACTCACCCAGTTGACCGGCTTGTTGCCCATGTTCGACTTGACCGCATAGGAGTAGTTCCCCGACACGCCGCTTCGCGTGATCCCGCCGCGAGCGTCGCTCCCCATGAGCGGGTTGTAGAGCGAGTAGGTGTCGGTCGCCGCCACTGCGTTCAAAAATTCTGTGTACTGATCGTTCGTGTACTCGTATTTCATGATCTGGAACGAAGCCGCCACGGCGCCGCGATTGTTCAGCGGGTCTTTCGCGTTCCCCGGATCGCCGACCGTTACCCACTGAATCGGTTCCGCCTGGGAAGTGCCGACAGACAGACAGGCCAACGCGACCAGGAGCACAAAAAGCGACTGGAGCGAGCGGGCCCGGAGCGATATGCCCCGTAGCGATATCCGCGTCTTGGAGATGCGAGCGTTGGCCATCTGTCCGTTCCTGTCATAAGCTTGACGGAGCCGTCGTGCTGACGCCGCCCGAGGACGACCTGCAGGGCTCCACTCATCGTATGAGTGTCTCTCCAGTCTCCGCCCCTGTCAAAGTTTCAGTCGAAAGCTCTGCCCTTTTACTTATCCTTTTTCAGGAGTCGATATCGATGGTCACACGCTGCTTCCGGGTTTTCGTCGCTCTTTCGGCCCTCTGCCAGCCCTGCTGGCCCTCAATCTGCAAGGCCGAAATTCCGGCCGACGGGGCACAGGCGGCATTGGAGGCCGGCAATCGGCGGTTTCTCGACGGGAAGGCGGTCGCCCACACCTGGCAGCGTGAGAAGGTCGCCAAGACCGGCGTCGAAGGGCAGTCGCCGTCGATCGGGGTGCTGACCTGTGCCGACTCGCGGATACCCGTCGAAATGATCTTCGACATGGGAGTCGGCGACCTATTTGTCTGCCGCAACGCCGGCGGCTTCGACACGCCCGAGGTGAATGCCACGTTTGAATATGGCGTCGCCGCTCTCGGCGTGCACACGCTCCTCGTGCTGGGCCACACGCGATGCGGTGCCGTCATGGCCACGCTCGAGGGGAAGCCGCTCCCTGGCAATATGTCGAGGCTCACCGACGCCTTGCGGCCGGGAATCGGAGCGATCCGCGGGAATCTCTCCAAAGACGGCAAGGTCAACGCGGCGGTGGAGGCGGTCGTGCGGTTTCAGATGCGTGCTCTGATCGACACGAGCGAGATCCTCGCCGATGCCCACAAGCAAGGGAAACTGCGGATCATCGGCGGCATCTACGACGTCGATACCGGACGCGTCGAATTCCTGGGCGCAGCAACGCCGGCTGCCAACTGAGTGGCTACTCGTCGCTGAGCAGTATCGCCCATCCGCTCAGGCCCCCGATGTGTTCGAGGGCGATCCGCAGGGCGGCCAGCATGGGATAGGCGAGAATCAGGCCGAGGATGCCCCAGGCCCAGCCCCAGTAGGAAAGCCAGAGGAAGAGCAGGGTGGGGTCGAGGTTGAGCTGCTTGCCCGACATGCGGAGCTCGAAGAAGTCGATCCAGAAGATGCGATTGAGCACGACAAGCGCGGAGAGCAGCAGGGCCATCATGTGGCTGTCGAGGTCGAGGTGGGCCATGACCAACGGCGGAACGCAGGCGGCGGCACTGCCGATGTAGGTGATGTAGTTCAGGGCGAAGAACAGAAACGCCCAGAGCATCCAGTGGTCGAGGCCGAAGCCGTACATGATGATTGCGGCCGACACCGCCATCCCCACGCCCGCCACGGTTTTCACCACCATGAAGCGCTCCATCGATTCCGTGATGCCGTCGCCGATGGCGATCAGCCGCCTGCTTCGCTCTCCGGGAAACGCCCGGAGCAGTCGGGCCTGGAGCTTGCGGCTGCCGAGAAACAGGAAGACGAGATAGCAGAACACCACGACGATCAGTTCGGCCACGTCGAGGCTGTGCGAGAAGACGTATTTCAGCACGTCCTGCGAGGTGATCCTGAAAAGGTCGGTGAGGGAGGTGCGGCCGCGAATGTCGCCGCCCGACGGCGGCGGCACCACGGCATCCCCGCTCGACTCTGGGCCGGCCTCGGAACTGGCCTCGGAACTGGTCTCTGATCCGGCCTCCGTTCGGGCCTCGGACGTCGCGGGCTCGCCAAACAGGTCTTTTGTGTGTTCCGGCAGCCGTGTCCCTTGTCTCGCGACAGCGATGGGCGACGCGGTGGCTGTGGCTGTGTCAGCGGACGGCAGGGCGTCGGCGGGGGGGGGCGAGGCGGCTGCCGGCGGTGGGCGGTCGCCGAACTGCGAGGGAGCGGCATGCGACAGAGGCGCTGCGAGGTGTGGCATCAACGTGCCCAGAGACGTCGCGATCCTGTCCTCGTATCGTGGCCAGGTTCGCTGAAACACCTCGGCCTCACGGTACACCAATTGCGCCGTGAGAATCGAGAAGATCAAGGCCAGGCTGACGAGGGCGAGGTATGCCGTCCAGGCTTGCATCCCGATCCTTGCAAACGACTTGGCGCCGAACTGCGTGGCATAGAAGAGGAAGAGCGCCACGAAAAAGGGCTTGAGAACCGGCCCCAACACGGTGACCACGGCGCCCATGGCCAGCACGGTCAGGATGACGAGCGCCGCATTCCCCAGCGACGCATCAAACCGGTCGTCCGGCGCCTGCCGGGTGGAACGAACGGGCTCTGAGGCAGGATCGGGGCTGGTCATGCGGCGAGTATATGCCGAAGACAGGCGGCCACCGCTCCCTCGCGGATGGCGAAACTGGCGAGGCCGAGCATGCGGCGAAGCCCTGCGGCCCTGGGCGCCAGGCGCGGGCCCGGCCGGCCGGGCAGGATCGGCAGGCCGCTGGTTGTGGCGGGCGGCCAGGTCCGAGAGTCACCCCAGGATCGCGTTGCGGTTCTCCCCTCATACGATCGGGATTTTCTGTGCATGAAGCCCTGCAGTCGACCGATACGGATGCTCGGGAGGGGCGTGTCGGTGGCGAAAAAAGCGGCACTCCTCACGGTCGTGTGCCTCCTGAGCGGCGTCTGGCCGGTGCCGGCGTTGTCTCAACCAGTCGACGGGATCGTCTCCGCGGAGGCTCCCCGCGGCTGGGTGACTGGCGAATACCTTCTCTGGTGGTTCAAAGGCAGCCCGCTGCCCGTCCCGCTGGTGACCTCCGGTTCGCTCGACGATGCGATTCCGGGCGCTCTGGGTCAGCCCGGAACACGCGTGCTGATCGGCGGCGAGCCGATCGAGTCGGCCGTCCGCTCCGGCGGCCGCGTCGCCGCCGGCCTGTGGGTCGATCCGGAGCGCACCTGGGGCATCGAGGGAAATTACCTCTTCCTACCACAAAGCCACGTCACCCGCTCCGTTGCCACGTCGGGACAGCCTGGGTCACCGACCTTGGCCGTCCCCATCTTCGACACCACGGGTGTGTGCGGACTTGACGGCGTGCCTGGCGAGACCGTGTTCATCCTGCCCACGCCGTTCGGGGCCGCGCCCGGCTTCCAGGGACGGCTTCAGCTCGATCTGGCAAGCCAGCTGCAGGGGGCGGAAATCAACATCATCGGGCGGCCCAACGACGGCGAGGGACTGCACCTCGACGGTCTGGCGGGGTTCCGCTGGCTGCAGTTCAGCGAGTCGCTGGCGCTGACGGGCACGACCGGGGCTGCCGCGGGCGCGGCCGTCAGCGGGTTCTACAACGTCTCAGACAGCTTCCAGGCGTCCAACAACTTCTGGGGCGGTCAGCTCGGCGGCCGCGCCGTGTACGCCCTTTCGGCCGTTCGCCTCGAGGCTCTGGCGAAAGTCGCGCTGGGCGGCGTGCACGAAAATGTGACCATCGACGGCGCGAGCCAAACCAGCAGCGGCAACCTCTTCTTCAAGACGGCGCCCGCAGCCATGCCGGGAGGCATCTTCACCCAGCCGAGCAACATCGGCAGCTCCTCCCAGGATTCCTTCGCCGTGGTGCCCGAGGTGACGACCCGCCTTTCCTATCGCCTCACTCGGGCCATTCAGCTGTCGTGCGGCTACAGCTTCCTGTATGTCAGCACGCTGGCCCGACCGGGACCGCAGATCGACCGCTTCATCAATTCCACGCGCACGAGCCTCGCCAACGCATCCCGGGCCACGACCGGCGTCGGCACGGGGCCGATCCCTTTCGGCCAGCCAGGCTCCGCCCCCGCCGCTTCCGGCGGGCCGGCGCCCACCTTCCGCTGCCAAGAAACCGACTTTTGGGCCCAGGGCATCGACCTGGGCGTGCTGGTCGAGTTTTGACTCCGAACCGATGCTGAGCGGGCGCTGCTGGCCGTCCGTGAACGACGTCATCCATGACCTTTGTCCACGTGGTCGACCGCTGGAAACGCCGAAAGCCTCCCCGGTCGACAGTCGTCGCATCCTGCTCCGGCAGGCTTGTACACAGTCTGCTAGGACCCATGCGAGATTGCCCCCGGCCACCCGCCGACCGGCCAGAGTGGCCAGGATCTCGCTGGCGGGCCGGCGACGGATGCAGGACGCCGTCCGCACCGGATGGCTCACTCCCGAAGAAGATGTTCCTGTCTTGGAGTATTTGGAGGCGTCCTGCCGGTCACGGCCGGGATCACCTCAGTGCGGCACGCTTCATGTCACGAAGCAGAGCAGGCGGTGGAACCCGTCGGCATCCGCGAAGAGTTCGATGCCGCCGGACTCGAATCCCGCCTTCCTGGCCATCTCCTGCGTGGCGGCCAGCGTCTCGGGGAAGTCGTGTTCCCGCACGTGCCGGCAGGTGCTTTCCAGGGCGTCGCCGGCCAGCCCCCACGAGGTCCGTATCGTCTCCGTGTAGGCGGCAACACACTCCTCGCGGCTCTCTCCCGGCCGCCTGAAGAAGTCGTAGAACACCAGCGAGCCCGCCGGCCCGAGCACGGACCGGCAGAGCGCGAAAAACCTCTGCTTCTCCGCGCTCGCCAGATGGTGCACCGCATAGCCGGCGAGAATCAGCTCGTGGGCGTTGTGCTCCTGGCCCGAGGCATCCGCGAGATATGCCATCAGGTCCGCATCGACGAGACGCACGCTGAATCGCACGGCGGCGAGCTGCCGGCGTGCCGCCTCCAGCGCCGCGGCCGAGGCATCGACGCCCGTGTAGTGCGCCAGTTGGGTGTCTCCGAACGTCCTGCGGATGAAGCCGGCATCGCCGCAGCCCACATCGAGCAATGAAAACCGCGTCTGGTAGTTGGCCTTCACGAACGCGTGGATCGCCGCATGAATCTCCCGATGCCGCATCCAGTCATGCTCGATGATCGCCGAGTAGACCTGCCACTGGTCGAACAGCGAAATGGCGGCCATGACATCCCCGGCGACGGCCGAGTCGGAACTGCCGATCGGGCGGGGCGTGCCGGTCATCGTGGTGCTCGCATCGTCGGCTGGCCGCGAGCTCGTGCCCGTAGCCCAGGTCCGCACTGCTGAATCGCGTCATGATACAGCCCTCGCCACAGGGCTGTCGCCGGGGGTCGGCCGGGCCCATGACTGGTCCACGGCCGGCCTATGAATCCGGGTCGGCGGCAGCGTCGTTCAGTCGACTGACGAACCGCATGACGCTTGCGGATGGTCCGGCGACCGACCTATCCTCGGGGCCGGCACGATCGGCCGACACTTCGGCAGTATCGGGCCCGCCATGCGGAGGAACGATGCACGAGAAGCGAAGCATGCTGCCCACGCGACGGACATTCGTGGGGCACGTCTCCGCTGCGGCCGCGTGCACGGTGGCCGGCCGGTTCGGGAGCGAGGTCGCGAGGGCCGCGGGAGCGGCGTCCGAGGATCGCACTGTGCGCGACCGGCTGTGGATGTGGGGCCACGACGCCGGGTCGCTGCAGAAGGGCTATGGCATCGGCGGGCCCGAGGACATGCAGCCGGGCAAGGCCCTCGAATACATGGGCATCCCCAATATCTGCATGGTGCGGTTCACCGGCACGCCGCTGCCGCCGTTCGACGATTTCGTCCGCCAATTCGCCGGCGCGAGGCGGCTCACCTGGAGCTTCGTCGACGGCGCCAAAAACTTCACGACGGAGGAGAAGAAGCGACTGGCCCTCGATCTGGCGGCCCGCCAGCCCAATCTCGTGGGCCTCGACATGGACGACTTCTTCCTGGGCGACGCCGTTCCCGCGACGGCTGGCGGCGAGGCGCGGGCCAATCTCAGCGTGGATCAGGTGGCGGCAGTGAGCCGCGAACTGAAGGCCATGGAGCGGCCGCTCGACCTCTCGCTGGTGCTCTACTCCAATCAGCTGCACCCGGCCATCACGCGGCACTTGGAGCCGGTCGACAACGTCTACTTCTGGACGTGGCGCGGCCGCGACCTGGAGCGGCTCGAGGCGAACTTCACCTCCTACAGGGCGCTCGTTGCGAAGAAGCGGACGTTGCTGGGCATCTACATGTGGGACTTCGGCGACAAGAAGCCGCTCTCCGTGGCGGCGATGGAGCACCAGTGCGGCCTGGCGCTCGAATGGCTGCGGCGCGGCGAAGTCGCCGGCTTGATCTTTCACTGCACGCCGCTGTGCGGCATGAACCTCGACGCAGTCGAGTGGTCGCGGCGCTGGATCGCCCGGCACGGTGACGAGGCTGTGTGACGGCCGCCCGGCGTGCCACGGGCTCCGGAGGGAACTGGGGCGGGCGGGCCGCGGGTATGCTGACGCGTCATCGCCCATGCCCTCGGAGCGCCACCTATGCCCACTGCCGATCTGACCCGCCGCGAGGCGGTGACCGCGCTTGCCGCCGGATTCGCACTCGCGGTCCAGCCCATCTCCGCGGAGACCATCACGACGGACGATGCCGGGCTCGTGGCCGGAGAGATTTCCATTCCGACGCCCGACCGCGACATTCCCGGCTACCGGGCGGCGCCGACCACCGGCGGCCCGTTTCCGACGGTTCTCGTGGTGCAGGAAATCTTCGGCGTCCACGAACACATCCGTGATATCTGCAGGCGGTTCGCGAAGCTCGGATATCTTGCCCTGGCGCCCGACCTCTACGTCCGCCAGGGCGATGTCTCGACGATCGCCGACTTCCAGCAGATCATCGCCACGGTCGTCTCGAAGGTGCCAGACGCCCAGGTCATGGCCGACCTCGACGCCACCCTCGCCTGGGCCAAGGCCCACGACGGCGACACCGCGAGGCTCGGTGTCACGGGCTTCTGCTGGGGCGGCCGGATCACGTGGCTCTACGCGGCCCACAGCCCGCAAGTGAAGGCCGCCGTCGCCTGGTACGGGCGGCTGGTCACCGGCACCGACGACCTGCACCCGCGGAACCCGATCGACGTGGTGGGGCAGCTGCACGCTCCCGTTCTGGGCCTCTACGGCGGCGCCGATCAGGCGATTCCGAACGAGAGCGTGGAGCGGATGCGCGAGGCCTTGAAGACCGCTGGGAAGCCGGGCGAAATCGTCCTCTATCCCGACACGCCGCACGGGTTTCACGCCGACTACCGGCCGACGTACCGGGAGGAACAGGCTCAGGACGCTTGGGCGAAGTGCCTCGACTGGTTCAGGAAGCACGGCGTGTCGTGACCGCATTGCCAGACCGTCATGCACCGACGCTGCCCCTCCCGCCCTACAGCTTCGTCCCGGGACACGACCACCCCCATCCCGTCACCGACCCCTTGGGGCATCTTCATGGACGCGAGCCTCACGCACCGCTGGCGTCTGAGGTGCTCGCGATGGTTCCGGCCGAGCCCGTCGCCCGACGGCAGGCGCTCGCCGCAGTTCTCGCGGCGAACCCCCACTGGCTCCACGCGATCGACCTGTTCAATACCGGCTACTACTGGGAGGCGCACGAGGCATGGGAGGGCTTCTGGCACGTCTTCGGCCGCACGACGCCGGAAGCCAGGCTCGTGCAGGGCCTGATCCGTCTCGCCGCCGCTTGCGTGAAGATCCGGGAAGGCACGCCGGAAGGAGTCAGGAGGCACGCGTTGCGAGCGCGAGAGCTGCTCGGCGATGTCGCGGCAGCTGACCGCGGCGCGGATTCCCAGAGCTTGCATGCAGAGAGCTCGGATGCAGAGAGATCGGCTGCTCTCGGGATCTCCCCGAAAAGCATCGCCAGCGTGCTCCAGGAGCTGGACACCTTTCGGGCCGAATGCTGGCACACCTCCCGGACGCCGGTCGTACGAGTCCTGGCGGCCGACCTGCGGCTGATGCGTCGAGATGGCGAGCCGCATACAGTCGAGGGTTGAAGGGGCCGGGCCTCGCGCCTGCCGCTCACGCTCCGGTCAGCACGCGCTCGAGGAACCCGAAAGTCTTTCCTGTCGGTCCGTCACCGGCAGGGCCCCGCTCCCGGTTGAGCGTCAGGTGGTTCTCATCAGTCGCTCGCCCGATGCGAGCTACCGCCTCTGCGGAGTCGGCTGGACGATCACGCGAGAGAATGCCTCCTGCGGATTCCTACGGCTGGTAGCGGACGATCCGCTGCTCAGGTCACTCCGCGTGCGGACGATCTTCCCCGGCCACATGGTCTTCCTGTGACCTATCGCGTGGCCTGCCGTCCCGCGTCACGGGGGCACCCTTGGAATGCGGGGGTGCGTCGGCCTCCTCGGGCTGCTCCACCCGCAGCTGATACGAGAAGACCGGCTCGAGCTGTGGGGCCTTCGCCAGGTCGACAGGTGTGATCATCTCGCGGTCGACGGGCACGGCTCCCCCCTCGACCTGCTCGATGAGCGTCTCGTAGGGCCGCCAGTTCATGTCGCCGAACCGCACGAGCCTGCCCAGCTGCTGGCCGTGCGTGGCGTCGCGGTAGGCCTTGTAGACGAGCTCGGAGCAGTAGATCGTCTCGTCGTCGAGCCGATAACGGATGTCGTAGGGCCGGCCGAGATAGGCGGTGCAGCACTCGAGTGTCCGGGGAATGTGCTCACGGTACGGCGAGCGGAGCCGGTAGACGGCGAAGCCTCCGCCGCGGCCGCGAAAGAGGAAGGTGCGCAGCGGCGTCGCCGAGACCTCTTCATACGCCTCGTAGACGATCCACCGACCATCCTGCTTCGCCACGATGCCACAGTGGCTGTAGGGCGACCCGGTGACACCCTCGATGGCCCAGACGATCGGCCCGTGTGGCAGCGACTGGAAGATCACGTCGCCCTCCGCCGGCTCGTATCGCAGGCATGCCGCCTGCGTCGACCACCACCGCCAGCCGAAGGCCGCCGCGCAGAGCACGCCGAGAAGGGCCGCTGCGCCGGCGATGCGTTGCAGCCGGCGGCCACGGACTGCTGGTGTCGTCATCCCGGGAGCGGCCATCGTCACGTGGTCCGAGCGATCGGTGCGGGTGTCGAGATTGAATCTGGTGCCGGCACTACGGTGCCAGCAGCTCCACCACCGCCGTCACCATCGTGAGGACGCCCGTGCCCAGCGTCGGCTCTGCGTCCGGAAAGAACGTGGCGGAATGCAGCGAGGGGGGCGGCCGGCCGAGCGACTCGTAGCGGGCCAACCGCGGTTCCTCTACGGCGCCCAGACGGTACATCACGATCGGAACACCCGCCCTGCCGAACAGGCTGAAGTCCTCGCCGCCCATCGACTGCTCCGCCTCCGTCACCCGCTCGTCGCCGAGCACCCGCCGGAACGCCGCACCGACCCGCGTGGCGAGATCGCGGTCGTTGAAGACCGCCGGCGTGCCCTCGGCGACCGTGATCGTCGGCTCGGGAGCCCTGTAGCTGGCGGCCACCGCCTTCGCCTTCCGCTCGATCGCCGCCAGCAGCTGCGTGCGGACATCGTCGGAGTAGCTGCGGACCGTGAGCTGCAGCTGGCAGGAGTCGCCGATGATGTTGTGCTTGGTGCCGCCGTGGATCGAGCCCACGGTGATCACCGCCGGCTCGGTCGGCTTGACCTCGCGGCTGACGATCGTCTGCAGCGCGAGGACGAGGTCGGCCGCCTGAACGATCGGGTCGACCGTCGTGTGGGGATAGGCGCCGTGGCCGCCGACGCCCTTCACCGTGATGTCGATGCTGTCGGAGTTGGCGAGCGTGAAGCCGGACCGGACGCCCACCTTGCCCGCGGCGAGCGCGGAATCGACGTGCAGGGCCAGGCCATAGGTCGGCCGGGGAAACCGCTCGAAGAGGCCGTCCTCGAGCATCGCGCGGGCCCCACGCACCCGCTCCTCCGCGGGCTGGCCGATCGCCACCAGCGTTCCCCGCCAGCGGTCACGGTGGCCCGCCAGGTAGCGGACCGCGCCGATGAGCACGGTCATGTGGACATCGTGGCCACAGGCGTGCATGACACCCACCGCCTTGCCGGCGGGATCCGTGGCCGTGGCGACCGACGCATAGTCGAGCCCAGTCTGCTCGACGACCGGCAGCGCATCCATGTCGGCCCGCAAGAGCAGGGCCGGCCCGTCGCCGTTCCGGAGAACCGCCACGACGCCGTGCCCGCCCACACCTGTCGTGACGTCGCAGCCTGCCGCCTGGAGCTCTGCGGCCACCCTCTCCGCGGTCTGTTTTTCCTGCAACGACAGTTCGGGGTGGGCGTGGAGGTGGCGGTAGAGCGCGACGAGCCCCGGCATCTCGGCGGCGGTCCAGGCCTGCACGTCTTCCGCCTGCCCGCCGGGTGCCGCGGCAGCCGGCCGCTCCGCCATGGCCCCGCGTGTCTCCAGACCGGAGGCGATGATGGCGGCGAGCAGGAGGACGCCGGCCGGCCGGACAGGCACGCGAGCCTCCCTGGCAATCCGTGGTGGAGGCATGACACAGCTCCGGTGACGGCACGGCGGGCGGACGCTGCCGAGGGCCGAATCATACCGGAACCGGCGCGGACGCGTCGGGCACCAAGAACGCGGACGAGGCGGGGCGTCCCGCCCGCCGTCACGGAGCCCGCAGCGTCGCCGTCGTGAAGACCGCGTCGTCGAGGTTCGGGTTGAGCGTGACGTTCGTGTAGGTGAATTCGGCGGTCAGAGGGGGCTGGCCACCGGGGGCCTCGGGCCAGTCGTACACGTCGAACCGCACGGGCACGTGCAGTTCGGTGTCGATCGCCACGCTGGCGCTGAAGAACTGCAGGCCGTCACGTCGCCGCGGGTGCGTGACCCGCAGCATCTCGCAGGCGCGGTCGTCGATCGCCACGCCCTTGATGTGCTCCACGATCGTGTCGTCGCCGGACGGGTCGGCGACCATGTCCTGCTCGAGCGTGCGGATCATCCTGTCGAGCAGGTGAGAGAATCCGATCTCGCTGATCGGCATCAGGCTCTCCTGCCTGACGATGGGGCCGTCCGGATCGACGTCGACCACGACGTAGCCAAACCGCCTGCCTCCCTTGCGCACCAGCAGTTTGCCGTCGTTCTGCCCCGCGACGAACAGGACCCTGCGGCCCTCGATCCGCTCCGGGCCGAGGAACTCCAGCATCACGCTGAGCGGCTGCACGACCTGCGTGCCGGCGAGCGACTGCTCGCGGACCCGCATGTGGATCGCGTGGTGCTCCTGCAGTTCGCCTTCGATTCGCTCGCGCTTGGTGACCCGGCACGTGAAGTCGCGCACGGCCGACTGCAGGTAGGCCCGCTCGTCACGCGCGTATTTCAGCACCCACGCCAGCGGATGGTCGGGCACCGACCGCGGCTGACCCTGGGGCGTGGTGGCCGGAGCACTGGCCTCCTCGCCGCGTGCAGACTGCGGGGCCGCGATCGCTCCGACGATCGTGAGCACGAGAGCGGCGGCTGCGTGAGGCCAACGCCGGGCCATGACGGGTGATCCTGAATTGATCGATCCAACGGGGCGTCCCGCCCGTCGATTCATCATAGCCGTGCCGGAGGGTTTTTCAGCGAAATCGTCGGCCCGGCTCTGCGGCCGCGCGACCGCAGAGCCTGCCTCGTCCGCGCATCCTCGCCAGCCGGTCGCGTCGCCCGGCCCCGCGTTGCCCGGGGCCGGAGGGGAACGGTAGAGTGTGGGTGGGGGACACGTGCTGGCCACGGCCCACGGCCACCTCGTCACGGGCGGTCCCGCAGACCAGCCACAGCACCCGACCCTACAGCACCCGACCAGGGAGAGACGCGATGTCGATCACCCGCAGGAATTTCGTCGAGTCGGCGCTTGCCCTGGCATCCACGTCGCTGGCCACGGGCGGCGTCAGCCGCGCCGCCGAGCCGGCCGTGGCCGCTCCCGCACGCTCCGGTGACCGGCTCCGTGTCGCCGTGGTCGGCGTCAACGGCCGCGGAGCGGCGCATCTGGCGGGCTGGACGGCGATGCCCGACGCGGAGGTGGTCGCCATCTGCGACTGCGACCCGAACGTCGTCCCCAAGCGGATGGAGGAGTTCTTCAAGGTCGCCGACCGCAGGCCGGAGTACGTGCAGGACTTCCGGCGGCTGCTCGACCGGAAGGATGTCGACGTGGTGTCGATCGCCACGCCCAACCACTGGCACGCGCTCATGGCGATCTGGGCCATGCAGGCCGGCAAGGATGTGTACGTCGAGAAGCCGTGCAGCTACACCGTGGCGGAGGGCCGCGTCATCACGCAGTGGGCGCGGAAACTCGGCCGCATCTGCCAGATGGGCGCCCAGAGCCGCAGCATGCCCGGCATGCGGTCGACGATCGACTTCGTGAAGAGCGGGAAGATCGGCGACGTGAAGGTGGCCCACGCGCTCTGCTACAAGCGCCGGCCGAGCATCGGCCTGGTCGACACGCCCGCCCCGCTGCCGCCGGGGCTCGACTTCGACCTCTGGGCGGGGCCGGCTCCCCTGGAGGTGCCGAAGCGGTCGCGGCTGCACTACGACTGGCACTGGAACCATGTGACGGGCAACGGCGACCTAGGCAACCAGAATCCTCACGAAATCGACAAGGCCCGCTGGGGCCTGGGCAAGCAGGAACTGCCGCGGCGGGTCGTGAGCATGGGCGGCCGGCTCGGCTACCGGGACAACGGCGACACGGCCAACAGCCAGGTGACGATCTGCCAGTGGGATGACGCGCTGCTGATCTCGGAGGTCCGCGGCCTCGAGATCAAGACGCCGGCGACGTTCGGCCTGCACGCAGGGCCGCTGGGTGTGTCGAACATCTGGTGGGGCACGAAGGGCTATGCCGTGGCCCCGAAATACACCGCCGGCATCGCCTTCGACTACGACGGCAAC
>Ga0209401_1001031_pt1 | contig 18639 bp, 17 predicted proteins | sample M_140807_MF_Meta_FD_187318 | JGI IMG/M metagenome (GOLD analysis project Ga0209401, IMG submission 187318) | Freshwater microbial communities from Lake Montjoie, Canada to study carbon cycling - M_140807_MF_MetaG (SPAdes) (version 2) | ecosystem: Environmental > Aquatic > Freshwater > Lake...
GAATGGTAAATCATCCATTGCTTCATTGCTTTCTGCTCCTGCACTTGGTGCTGGATTATAGCTTTGTGTTGGATTGGCTTCACCACCATAGTTCGGTTGTTCTCCACCTGATCCTCCAGAAGGCTTCGCACCTAATAATTGAACTGATACGATTCTTAAGGTCAAAGATGCCCCTTGGCGACCATCTGTTGTGGTGTAAGATCGTACATCCGGTGTGCCTTCTACATACACTTGTGTTCCTTTCTTTAAATAAGGTGCCACAGCAGTGCGATCTGTCCAATAAGAACAATCTACCCAGGTTGTTCTATCCTTTTGCACCCCTTGCGCATCCTTATATTTTTCTGTATGCGCTACGTTGAAATTAATGACAGACTTGCCGTTTACGTTATTCACCACAGCGTCTTTGCCTAAATTTCCAATCACTTGTAACTTTATCATATTGTATATTTTAACTTTGTAAGGGAATGAAGATAGTAATTTTTTATTACTTTTGTGCCAAGCCAACTTTTAACTGGCCACCGAAAAATGAGCAAAAAAGGAAAAGTACTCGTCGCAATGAGCGGCGGAATAGATAGCACAGTCGCTGCAATTCTCTTACACAACGAAGGATATGAAGTAGTAGGAATTACCATGAAAACATGGGATTATTCCACCAGCAATGCCAATGGCAAGGAAACAGGCTGTTGCAATATCGATTCATTTAACGACGCTAGAATGGCGGCAGTGAATCACGGGTTCCCTCATTATATATTAGATATCAGAGAAGAATTTGGTGATTTTGTCATAGAGAATTTTGTAGAAGAATATTTAGCTGGCAGAACGCCCAACCCATGTGTAATGTGCAACACCCATATCAAATGGCGTGCCTTACTTAAAAGAGCAGATGCATTGGGTTGTGAATTTATTGCCACAGGTCATTATGCCAAAGTGCGACAACACAATAATGGACGTTATGTGATTTCAAAAGGATTAGATGAAACCAAGGATCAAAGCTATGTTTTATGGGGTGTGGATCAAGACTTATTAAAGCGCACCATCCTTCCACTTGGTGGCATGCACAAAAAAGATATCAAACAAATGGCCATTGATATGGGCTACCCAGAACTGGCTAAAAAAAGTGAGAGCTACGAAATTTGTTTCGTTCCTGATAATGATTATAGAGGTTTCCTAAAACGTCGTGTAGATGGATTAGAAGAAAAAGTAAATGGCGGTTGGTTTGTAGACAACAAAGGAAAAAGACTAGGCAAACATAAAGGCTATCCATTTTATACGATTGGTCAAAGAAAAGGATTGGAACTAGCAATGGGCCATCCTGTATACGTTACAGCAATTGATCCTGAAAAAAATATTGTGGTGATTGGAGAGGAATCAGATTTAGACAAGAACGATATGCTTGTTGCGAAAATGAATTGGATCAAATATGATCATCTTCCAACATCCATGGACTTGATGGCAAAAATCAGGTACCACGATACTGGTGCATTGTGTACCTTATCTCACACAGACATGGGCGTGCAAGCAAGATTTTATGAAAATGTAAAGAGTATTGCACCCGGACAAAGCGCTGTTTTTTACGAAGGCGACGATGTAGTTGCTGGAGGTATTATACAGAGCGGCGTTTTAGTATAGCCCCAAATAAGGTGTCTGCTTGTTGGGTGTAACCAATAAAATATTTTTGCTCAACCAATTCAAATTGTCCCTGTGACAAAATTGCTTGAACATGTGCTTCGTTTTCTGCTGCATATACAGAACATGTTGCAAGCAATAGATGCCCATTTAATTTTACAGTGGGTAAAATATTAGCAATGATTTTAGCTTGTAATTCAGTATAACTATCTAAATTTTCCTTTTTGAAAAAAGCAATCTGCTCTGGTGTTCTCCCCCATGTTCCAGAACCAGAACAAGGCAGATCTGCAAAGACAAAATCAAAAGGTTTCTTGATATCAAATGGCTCCGTTAAATCAATCACTTGAACACTAGCTGGACGAATACCAGCTTCTTGCAAACGTTTATCTGCATTGAATAAAATACTTTCTCTCACATCCGATACATGCATGCGAATATTTTGCATGGTATCAAACATCAAAATTGTTTTACCCCCACTTGCAGCACAGGCATCCCAAACATGGATAGGTGTTTCCATACTGGTTGGAACAACTTTTAATAATTCTGCCAGGGCTTGAGAATTAAAATCTTGAATGACCGCCTCTTTATTCAATGCCAACACATTTTGCAAAGCAGTGGTATTTGAAAATGCAAAGCAATGCTCATGCACCTGGGTATATTCAATAGAAGCTGCTAGTAATGCAGCCACCACTTTCTCCTTTTGCCAAGGTCGAATGCGAATAAACAACAAAGGCTGTATGGTATGCGAATGAATGAATGTCGGGAGATTAATTTCTTTTGAAATAGCTTCCTGTAAAGGAAAATTTGCATGCATGTCCCTAAAATGCGCATAACAAAAAGCACTAATGCTCTTACGATCTTTGCTCCCGTGTTTTTTATTGACAGCAAAATATTTTTTCAAATACGCAGCTAAAGGCTCCGGCCCTTGATAAGCAGCAACTAATTTTTGAGCTATTTCTTGATGTTGATTTTGATGCGTCATGCTGTAAAAAAGAAAGTCATGCAAAACATGACTTTCTGATATTCTTTTTTCTTTTAATTATAATTCTAATAAACTTGCTACAGGATCTTTAGCAATTAACAAAAGTGCTGGATTTTCTAATAATTCTTTCACCCTTACTAGGAAGCCTACACTCTCACGACCATCAATGATTCTGTGATCATAGCTTAATGCTAAGTACATCATTGGTAAAATTTTAACTTCACCATTCACCGCCATTGGACGATCTTGTATTTTATGCATTCCTAAAATAGCAGATTGAGGAATATTAATAATTGGTGTACTCATTAAACTTCCAAATACACCGCCATTGGTGATGGTGAATGTACCACCCGTTAATTCTTCGGCAGTTAATTTACTGTCTCTTGCCTTACCTGCTAATTCAATTACTTTTTTCTCGATACCTGCCATGCTTAAGCTCTCCACGTTTCTGATAACAGGCACTGTCAAGCCTCTTGGCGTACTTACTGCGATACTAATATCTGCATAGTCATGGTATAATAATTGGTCTCCGTCGATAAAAGCATTTACAGTAGGCCACTCCGTCAATGCAATCGAACAAGCTTTAGCAAAGAAACTCATGAATCCTAAATTCACACCATGGGCTTCTTTAAACTTATCCTTGTATTGTTTTCTGATCTGCATAATGCCTGTCATATCTACTTCATTGAAAGTAGTTAACATGGCCGTTGTATTTTTTGCCTCTACTAAACGACGGCTAATTGTTTTTCTTAGGTTAGACATTTTTTCTGGTCGCACATTGCGAGAGAATAAATCTTGTCCAGCAAATTGAATTTTACCTGGATTATTTAAAGCATCTAATACATCGACTTTTGTAATCTTTCCAGCAAAACCACTTGCTTTAATTTGATTGGTATCTACTTTTTTATCCGCAATGATAGCTGCAGCAACTGGTGTTGCTTTTACATTATTTGGCACACTGATTACAGGAGCAGTAGACATAGGAGCTGTTGGAGACGAAGTAGCCGTTGGAGCTGAAGGAGCTGCAACTGCAGGTGCAGGCTTTGCTGTTTCACCAGCTGGCTTAGTTGCTTTATCATCAATATCTGCTAAAACAGCACCGATTAAAATACTATCCCCTTCTTTTGCTTTATGATGCAAAGTACCCGCTTGTTCAGCGTTCACTTCGAAAGTTGCTTTTTCACTCTCTAATTCAGCAATCACTTCGTCACGATCAACATAAGCACCTTCTGGCTTAGTCCACTTTAACAAAGTTACTTCTGTGATAGATTCTCCTACTGTAGGTACTTTAATGGAAATCATGTTTTAATATTTTAGATAGAAAACGCAGTTGTTATTATTTCATTTTGTTCTTTCGCGTGCACTTTAGCATAACCAGTTGCTGTTGCAGCACTTGCTTGTCTACTAATGACACCATATTTTATCGCTTTTAAATTCATTTGCAAGAAACTAGCAGCACCCATATTTAAAGGTTCTTCTTGTACCCAGAACCAAATTGCTTTACCATATTTTTGATGCAATGCAGTAATTTGTTGAACAGGTAATGGATACAATTGTTCTAAACGAACAATGGCGATATCAGTTCTTTGTTCTGTTTTTTGTCTTTCTGCCATTTCGTAATAAATCTTACCAGAACAGAACAATACTTTTTTAACGGCCTCTACTTTTTGCACAAATGTATCGTCAATCACTTCTTTAAATCCACCTTTTGTCAAATCAGCCATCGGGCTAAAAGTGGCCGGACTTCTTAAATTTGCTTTTGGAGAGAAGTTAATCATTGGTTTTCTGAATGACCAAGTTAATTGTCTTCTCAATGCATGGAATAAATTAGCAGCAGTGGTCACATTGGTGATGATCATATTGTGCTCTGCACATAATTGTAAATAACGCTCTAATCTTGCACTACTATGTTCTGGTCCCTGCCCTTCGTATCCATGAGGCAATAACATGACTACCCCATTTTGACGTTGCCATTTTTGTTCGCCAGCTGCAATGAATTGGTCGATGATTGTTTGTGCACCATTTGAGAAATCACCAAACTGTGCTTCCCAAACGACTAAAGCATCGACATTGGCTAACGCATAGCCATATTCAAATCCAAGTACGCCATATTCGCTCAATAATGAGTTGTAAATTCTAAATGGTTGTTGTCCTTCTGCAACCTGATTCAAACGATTGAATTGTTCGTTGGTATTTTCATCTACTAAAACAGCATGACGATGACTAAATGTACCGCGCTTCACATCCTGTCCACTCATACGAACCGTCTTGCCTTCTGCTAATAAAGAAGCATACGCCATTAATTCACCGGTCGCCCAGTCTATCTTTTTTTCTGTCTCGTATAATTTGATTTTCTCTTGAATTAATTTGTCCACTTTTTTCAATGGCGTAAAACTCGATGGCCATTTCATTAAAGCATCAAAAATAGATTTCGCTTTATCAGCAGTAATGGAAGTATCAGGTGAACTAAGAAAATCTTCGTTCGTTGCTTTACGCATTGCTTTCCATGCCAATTCAGGTGCTTGGTATTTATAAGGTAATGGATGTTGTTTTACCTCATCTAATCTTGCTTGAAGATCGGACCAGAATTTCTTTTCCATTTCCTTTGCTAATTCCTGTGCACTTACTTCTCCATTTTGTAAAAGAAATTCAGCATAAGTTTCTCTTGGATTCTTATGTTGCTCAATTAAACTATACAATTGAGGTTGTGTATATTTTGGATCATCTCCTTCATTGTGGCCATGTTTTCTATAACAAACCATGTCAATGAAAATATCGTTCTTGAATAAATGTCTGTAGGTTGTTGCAATCTGCACCGCTTTCACCACAGCTTCCGCATCATCGCCATTCACATGTATTACAGGCGCTTGGACCATTGCAGCAATGGAGGTACAATAGTTCGCACTTCTTGCATCATCAAAATCTGTTGTGAATCCAATTTGATTGTTAATGACAAAGTGAATCGTACCACCTGTCTTGTAACCATTCAATTGGCACATCTGTAAAATTTCATACACAATACCTTGTCCAGCAACTGAGGCATCTCCATGAATTAGAATTGGTAATATTTTGGATACGTCAGAATTATACAATACATCCGATTTAGCTCTAGCAAATCCTAAAACAACTGGATCTACTGCTTCTAAATGTGATGGATTAGGCATCAATTTTAGATTCACTTTTTTTTGATTGAAAGTGATCACTTCAGAAGAAAAGCCCATATGGTATTTCACATCACCGCTACCCATAGTTTGATCCAACACTGCAGTACCTTCAAATTCACTAAAAATTTCTTCATAGGTTTTATCCATGATATTTGCTAGCACATTCAATCTTCCTCGATGTGCCATACCAATCACCACTTCTTCTACACCATGCTCTGCTGCAGTATTGATGATTGCATCCAATGCAGCAATGGTAGACTCACCGCCTTCTAATGAGAAACGCTTTTGTCCAATGTATTTTGTGTGTAAGAATTTTTCAAAAATCACCCCTTGATTTAATTTTTCAAGGATGTGTTTTTTCTGATTTAAAGGAATTGGCTGAGCAAATTTATTTTCAAATTCATTGGTTAACCAATCGATTACTTTTTGATCCGAGATATATTTAAACTCAATGCCTAAACTGTGCGCATAAGTTTTTTGTAAATGTGTAAGAATATTTTTTAAGGTCGTTGCACCTAAGCCTATGAAGGATCCTACTTGAAATGTTTTATCTAAATCCGCCTCTGTCAATTCAAAGCATGCTAAATCTAAATTAGCCCCTCTATCCTTTCTAGTTCGGATAGGATTGGTCGTTGCAATTAAGTGCCCCTTGTTTCTATAACCCAATATCAAACGGTACACTTTGATTTCATTCGCCCAATCCGCACTCACATTGGATACAGAGGAGGGTGTGCTTTGTCCTGGTGCTGCTGTCCCGTTTTGTAAGGCGAAATCGAAACCTTCAAAAAACTTAATGATATCTGGGTCTACTGATGCTGGATCAGTTAAAAATTGTTGGTACAAACCTTCTATAAAGGCTGGATGGGAATTGGTGATGTAGGTGAAATCCTTCATTGTATATCCTTTCGTTTATTTGTCGAACAAGGTTCACAAATATCGGTTTAATTGATTGATTAATAAAGTAAAATGCGCTAAAAATCTCGGTAAAATTTTGATCTAAAGCACCCTCTTTTGGGATGATTTTGTAAATATGCATACATTTACCCACAAATGGTTCAAAAATGTAAATTTAGAGACAATTTAAACAACTGATTTTCAATTACTTATGCTCAATTTTTATTTTTTTTCATTTTAATTTTTAATATTTGCACAAGTCCCTTACCTTTGCCCTCCTGAAAATTAATTAGTACATGGCAAATCATTCGGCAACAAAAAAAGATGTAAGACAAGCAACTAAACGTCGCGATAGAAACCGTTATTATGGTAAAACTACTCGTAACGCTATTCGTGATTTAAAGACAATAGAAGAACAAAAAGCTTACGACGAGAAGTTACCTACAATCGTTTCTCAAATCGATAAATTAGCTAAGCGTGGCATTATCCACAAAAACAAAGCTGCCAATTTAAAGAGCAAGTTAGCTAAGCACGTTGCTGTGAAGCAAGTGATTAAGAAAAAGTAATTGAACACGCTTAAAAGCGTCTAGAAATCATATTGAAATCCTGCCCTCCGAGGCGGGATTTTTTTGTCCCCACCCTATGTGAAATACTCCCTTTCATAGACATCTATTTTCATTGTATCTTCGCCTTATGACTGAAAAAATATTAATCCTAGATTTTGGTAGCCAATACACTCAGTTAATTGCAAGAGCAGTTAGAGAGGCCAATGTATATTGTGAGATTCAACCCTTTCATAACGCAATTGTCTTTGATGAACATTTAAAAGGGGTGATTTTAAGTGGCTCCCCTGCCAGTGTGAACGAAGACGAGGCGCCCAATGTGGATATTCAAGCTATTTTAGCCAAACTGCCGCTTTTAACGATCTGCTATGGTGCTCAATTGAGTGCTAAGAACTTTGGTGGTAAAGTAGAAAAGTCCAACAAACGCGAATATGGTCGTGCCCAATTGCGTATCAAAAAGACCGATATCATATTCAAAAATATTGCTGATAATAGCCAGGTTTGGATGAGCCATAGTGACTCTATCACTGTCTTGCCCGAAAATTTTGAGCTATTGGCTGACACGGATAGTATCCCAGTTGCCGGTTTTAGAAAAATAGCAGATCAAGGACATAGCCTTCACGGATTCCAATTCCACCCAGAAGTCTACCACTCAACTGAGGGCAAGACCATGATCCGGAATTTCTTAGTGGAAATTTGTGGCTGTAGCCAAAATTGGACACCAGCTTCTTTTGTGAATGAGACGGTGGCTCAATTGAAAGAGCAGATTGGCGAGGGCCATGTGATTATGGCTTTGAGTGGCGGGGTGGATAGTACCGTTGCTGCCACTTTAATTCATAAAGCCATTGGGAATCGCCTTCATGGTATTTTTGTAGACAATGGGGTTTTAAGAAAGGACGAGTTCCAACAGGTGTTAGATATGTACGAAAAAATTGGCTTGAATGTAAAGGGCATTGATGCTAAAAATATGTTCTATGATGGCCTTGCAGGTAAATCTGACCCCGAAGAAAAGCGTAAAATCATAGGAAAACTATTTATAGATGTATTTCAAATAGAAGCTTCTAATATGTTGGAAGCCGAGTTTTTAGGCCAAGGAACAATTTATCCAGACGTCATAGAAAGTGTAAGCGTTCACGGACCATCTCAAACCATTAAGTCGCACCATAATGTAGGTGGCTTACCTGACACCCTGCACCTTAAATTAGTAGAGCCCCTTCGTAGTTTATTCAAGGATGAGGTTCGAAAAGTGGGCCTTGAATTAGGGATCCCTGCCGATATGATCCAAAGGCATCCTTTCCCAGGACCAGGGTTAGCCATTCGTATATTAGGCGAAATCACCCCAGAAAAAGTGGACCTTCTTCAAAGAGCAGACGCGATTTATATCAATGGACTGAAAGAATTTGGATTATATGACAAGGTTTGGCAAGCAGGCACCATTCTGTTACCTGTTAAAAGTGTTGGAGTAATGGGCGATGAACGTACCTATGAGTTTACTGTGGCACTTAGGGCTGTGACTTCCGTAGATGGGATGACCGCAGACTGGGCGCACTTACCTTATGAATTCTTGGCGCATATGAGCAATTCCATCATCAACCAAGTAAGAGGCATCAACAGGGTTGTCTACGACATTAGTAGTAAGCCACCTGCAACGATTGAGTGGGAGTAATTAAGTTTAATTACTCAGCCTTTAATCAGTCTTTACTTAACCTTTAGTTCAATTTCTTCTGAATAGAAGTGATTTGATCCTGTAATGTATTGACCACGCCAGCTAGTTGATCCACATTCCACATAGGTTGTGCACCTGCTTTATGTATGATATAAACTGCCTTCCAAACCTCAACTATATCTTTACTATTTACTTGATATGGCTCGTATAAAGGATTGTCACTCAATAAAGTAAGCTTCTCACCAATCGAATCCACTGAACGATCATCATTGGTAATGATACGTTTATACACCACTCCGTCTGTATTTGAAATAACAATATAGGTATTGCTGCTTTTCACATCTTTTAGACTCGCCACTCGCTCACCTACAATCACACTTCCACTTGGAGTTGGCAGCATACTGTCTCCAACAATTTCAAATGCGCGGTATTCTCCAGGCGCCAACATAGGCAAGGTGAATGTATTTAGCTCATCAATGAATTCTGGGTCAGCATAGCCAGCCAAATACCCTGCAGCAGCTTTTACTGGCACGAATGATACAATCGCTGCACTAGTCGAAGGATCTGTCTTTATTGAACGACGACGCTCTAAATAAGAGCCTCCCATATTGTAGCCCTGGTTTAGGTCAAATTCCTCCATCTGAGATAGATCTTGAAACAAGAATACCTCTAAACTAATATTGAATAAAGCACAAATGGCTTCCTGCACTTCTAACCTTGGTTCTGCCCTGCCTTCCTCATAGGCGCCTACTAGGGAACGCTTAATTTGAAGTTGGTTGGCTAACTCTTCTTGAGTCCAATCACGTTGCTTTCTGATGAATTTTAAATTCTTACCTGCGTATGACATAACTAATAATTTTAGTGCAATTTACTAATTATTTTAGTTTTTCCAAATTTATTTAGCAATTTCTTTTTTTGAGGCCATTCCCCTTCTTGGTAACTTGCAGCATGGCTAAAGTAAAAAAGGAACAACCAGTTATATTAATTACGAACGATGACAGTATTGGCGCCCCTGGTATTCATGCGCTTGTTAAAGCAGTCCAAGGATTAGGTAAAGTCGTTGTCGTAGCCCCAGATAAACCTCAAAGTGGCATGGGTCATGCCATTACATTAGGTCAACATTTAAGATTGACCAAAGTGCATTGGGAGGATGATTCTACAGTAGAAGCTTATGCTTGTAGTGGCACGCCTGTAGACTGTGTAAAATTAGCGGTAGACAAAGTGTTACATCGTAAACCAACTATTTGTTTGAGTGGCATCAACCACGGTGCAAACCATTCCATTAATGTGATTTATTCTGGAACGATGTCTGCAGCATTAGAAGCCTCTATTGAAAGTATTCCTAGTATTGGTTTTAGTTTATTAGACCTAGGCATTGATGCCGATTTTACTGCAGCAAGCCATTATGCCCGCATGATTGTAGAACATGTGTTGGCAGATAAAAAATTAGATAAACATTTATGCTTGAATGTGAATATTCCTAAAGTGGCGACCAAGCTGATTAAGGGTATTAAGATTTGTAAACAAGCTTATGCTAAATATGATGAGAAATTTGTAGAGCGTACAGATCCTCATGGTAAAAAATATTACTGGCTTACAGGTGAATTTGTGAACTTTGATAAATCAAAAGACACGGATGTATGGGCACTTAAAAATAATTACGTGAGTGTGGTGCCTGTTCAATTTGATTTGACCAACCATACACTAAAAGCGCAATTAAGTAAAAAATGGAAATGGTAAACCAATGCAATTAGAGAAAGACAATTATATCATTGGCGTCCTCATTGGTCTTGCACTTCCCTTCTTGGGTTTTGCTGGATTCTATCAATGGAAGTTTAACATGGTAACTGTACAAACCTTTATAGATTTATTGGCTAGTCAAAAATCCATCCTCTCTGCCATGATCAGTGTGTCGCTTTTATTAAACGCTGCTGCATTGACTTTATTTTTCCAAAAGCAAATTGATAAAACTGCGAAAGGCATATTTTTTACCACCTGTATTTATGCAATAGTAGCGATTGCAGTTAAATGGTTTTTATAGATGAAATACTATATCATAGCTGGCGAAGCTAGCGGCGACTTACACGGATCTAATTTGATCAAAGCCATTTTAAAAAATGACCCTGCTGCAAGTATACAATGTTGGGGTGGAGATTTAATGCAATCGGCCGGAGGTCATCTTGTGAAACATTATCGCAGTCTAGCTTTCATGGGCTTTGTAGAAGTATTAATGAATTTAAGCACCATCTTATCCAATATTGCATTTTGCAAAAAAGACATCACCGCATTTGAACCAGACGTTTTAATTTGTATCGATTATCCTGGCTTTAATTTACGCATTGCAAAATGGGCTAAAAAAAATGGCATGAAAGTGGTGTATTTTATTGCACCACAAGTATGGGCATGGAAAGAAAACAGGGTGCCTTCCATGCGCGCATCGATTGACCGTTTATTATGCATTCTTCCTTTTGAAAAACAATATTTTAAAGATAGATGGGGTTGGGAGGTAGATTATATTGGACATCCATTGATGGAAGTGATGGATGCACTTGAACCATTAGCACATCCCCTACCTTTATTACAAGGCCAAGCATTGATTGCATTGTTACCAGGTAGTCGTCAGCAAGAGATTCAAAAAAAATTACCTATTATGCTTTCTGTTGCGAAGGAATTCCCTCAGGAACATTTTGTAGTTGCACAAGCGCCTGGTATTGATTCTTCTTGGTTTAATGCACTCATTCCTAATTTATCCAATGTGCATGTGGTGGCTGCAAACACCTATGCCATTTTACAACATAGTAAAGCCGCATTGGTTACAAGCGGAACGGCCACTTTAGAAACTGCATTGTTAAATGTGCCAGAAATTGTTTGTTATAAAGGCAACCCAATTACTTTAGCATTGGCTAAACGATTTGTCAAAATTAAATTTATCGCATTGGTCAATTTAATCATGGACAAGGAAGTGGTAAAGGAATTGATTCAAGAAGATTTAACCACAAAAAACCTCTCCATTGAATTGAAAAAATTATTAGAAGATCCTGCAAGACAAGCTGCCATCAAAGCAGATTATGCGGCACTGAAACAAATATTGAACACTGGACATAAAGCCACAGAAGTCGCTGCTGGTATCATTCAGGAAACACTGAATAAATAATAAATACTTACTAGTCTTCTATGACAGCTGCCTTATTTTAAAAGCGGCAGGATAAATACCCTAAATAAAGTAAATAGGATTGCGAAAATAAAAATCAATAATGAAATTCGATTCATGCCGTGCATGTATTTCATCCATTGTGTTCTTGGTTGATTTGGATCTCTTTTCTTGATAAATAAGTACTCTCCAAATTGTCTTAAAATTCCCATAGTCAAATTTATTTATTGTAATGTTTATAAGATTAAATTAAGCTATTGAGCCAAGCTTTTAAATGTGTTGTAATTTGTGCAGTTTCAATTATAAATCCATCATGACCATACATAGAATCAATTGCTACTAAATTTGCATTGGGCATATGGTCTTCCATGAATTTTTGTTCGGCCAATGGACATAAAATATCACTATTAATTCCAATGATTAAAGTTGGTGTTTGTATGGATGCCAAAGTAACCGATAAATCTCCCCCGCGACCGCGCGCAAGTTGATGACTATCCATGGACTTTGTGAGCAACCAATAACTATATGCGTTAAATCGATTCACCAATTTATCCCCTTGATAATTGATATAAGAGGATGCCTTGAAGTCATCCATTTTTTCAGGATCTGCATCGGTTTGTTTTTCTTTGAAGATGCCATAGTTACGATAGGTTAACATCCCAATCGCTCTTGCTGCTTTCAATCCTTTTGCACCTGCATTTGGATTGTCATCCTTCCATGTAGGATCTGCTTCAATTGCCAATCTTTGGGCCGTATGTATGGCAACCGCCCAAGCACTTTCAGCAGCGGTTGTGGCAATCAAAAACATTTTTTGAATGACAGTAGGTTCCATGATAGCCCACTCTAAAGCTTGGTATCCACCCATGCTTCCACCTAATAAAAGGTCGATGGATTCGATCCCTAAATGTTGTCTCAATAAAATATGTGCACGCACCATGTCTCGAATAGTGATATTAGGAAATTGATCAAGCGTAGTGTCTAATTCATCTACACTCAATGGGCCTGTTGATCCATAACATGAACCAATGATATTCGCACAAACAATAAAGTAATCGTTTGGATTAATAATAGATCCTTCGCCTACTAATCCCTTCCACCAATCAGCCACATCGGAATTAGCTGTAAGTGCATGGCAAACCCAGGCTACTTTTTTACCAGGCGTATATTCCCCATAATAATGATAGGCTATTTTAAGCTTTGGCAAACTCATCCCAGATTCAAGGGTAAAAGGTTGATGGTATTTATAGATGACTGGGTCCATTTTATCGCTTTCTTGTGCTAACTAAGTAGCTATTTGAATTACCTTTGTAAAGGTACTATATTTCTAATTCCTATTCACGACACAAATTAACCAAATGGCAACGATCACACTAAAGCGTATCGATTCGGATTATCAATTTCAAACGATTGATGAAACAGGGCAGGTAATGACAATGGATATTCCTGAGGACCAAGGTGGTCATGGCAATGGCGTTAGACCTATGCAGTCATTATTAAGTGCATTAGGTGGATGTAGTGGCGTGGACCTAGTGATGATTTTGAACAAACAAAAAGAAACCATTGAGCATTATGAAATGGAAATTAGTGGCGAACGTGCAGAAGGTAAAGAGCCCTCATTATGGGAGAGCATTCATATTGTTTTTAAATTAAAAGGTTCTATGACAAAAGAAAAAGCAGAGAAAGCATGTGCTTTGTCTATTGATAAATATTGTTCAGTAGCTGCTACTTTAAGAGCTGCTGGAGCTGTGATTACTTGGGAAGTTGTTATTTTATAATTTTTTATTCGCATTCATGAAACACGATCAGTCTAAATTAATTCGTACACAAATTGAAAGAACTGCAGAGGGTGAACACTCCAGTCCTTTGTATTTAACAAGTAGTTTTTGTTTTGATGAAGCAGAGAGCATGCGCGCAGCGTTTGCAGACGAATCGGATGCGAATATTTATAGTCGTTTCTCTAACCCGAATGTGCAAGAATTTGTGGATCGTTTGGCTGTATTGGAACATGCAGAAGCAGGCTTTGCTACAGCAAGTGGTATGAGTGCGGTGTTTGGTTCCTTCATGGCCTTATTAAAAAAAGGAGATCATCTTTTATCTTGTAATGCAGTTTTTGGTAGCACCCATAATGTGGTGACTAAATACCTACCAAAATACGGAATGGAATATAGTTATGTATCCGCAAATGCCACTGCTGCAGAATGGGAAGCTGCGATACAACCCAATACAAAAATGATTTATTTAGAAACGCCTACTAATCCTGGATTAGAAGTGTTAGATATTGCAATGATTAGTGCAATTGCCAAGAAACACAATATCATTTTAAATGTAGATAATTGTTTTGCCACTCCTATTGGTCAAACACCCATTGATCTTGGCGCAGACCTTGTAGTACATTCTGCTACCAAATGGATTGATGGACAGGGACGTGTACTGGGTGGTGCAGTAGTCGGTAGAAAAGATTTGATTCATGAAATTTATTTATTCTGCAGAAATACAGGACCATCTCTATCCCCTTTCAATGCATGGATATTGAGTAAGAGTTTGGAAACCTTAGAAATTCGAATGGAAAGGCATAGTAAGTCGGCTTTTTCGATTGCACAAAAATTAGAAGGGCATGCAAAAATTAATTTTGTAAAGTATCCATTCCTTGCATCCCATCCACACCATGCTATTGCCATCAAGCAAATGAAAAATGGTGGCGGCATTGTATGCTTTGAATTGAAAGGAGGATTGGAAGCAGGACAACAATTTTTAAACCATTTAAAAATGCTTTCCTTGACTGCAAACCTTGGAGATAGCAGAAGCATCGCTTCGCACCCAGCCAGTACCACCCATTCAAAGCTTTCCGAAGCAGAAAGACAGGCCCTTGCTATTACCCCAGGACTCATTAGAATTTCAGTTGGCTTAGAACATGAGGAAGATATTTTAAACGATATCCTTCAAGCACTAGATGCCTAAAACATCCCTACAAAATACTTTAGTGCCCTGCTCACATCCATGAGTGGGGTATTTTTTTGCTATTCATTGTGTCCTTTTTACAATTTAGTTTGTATATTGAATACGCTTAAAATAACCAAAGACTAAAACAAAACCTATGAAATTAAAAACAGGTGTATTATTATCTCTAATGATGTTTCTCCAGTATTACATTTGGGGTGCTTGGTACGTAACAATGGGTACTTATATGGGTGAAAAATTAGGTGCATCAGGTGTGGCCATTGGTGCTGCATATGGTGCGGGTGCGATTGCTACCATCATTTCTCCTTTCTTTGTAGGCATGATTGCGGATCGCTTTTTTGCTGCTCAAAAAATTATGGGTGTATTGCATCTAGTAGGTGCCGCTTTATTATTTTATGCCACTAAAGTAGATAACAGTAGTTTTTATTGGGTGATCCTTGTATACTCTTTATTATATATGCCTACGATTGCTTTAAGCAATAGTGTAGCATTTGCACAAATGACTGATCCAGGAAAACAATTCCCTTGGATTCGCGTATTCGGAACCTTAGGTTGGATTGCAGCAGGATTGGTGATTAGCCAATTGGGTATTGAAAAAACAGAGGGTACTTTTGTTGTTGCTGCTGGTATTTCTGCAGCTTTAGGTCTATTGAGTTTTGCATTACCAAATACACCTCCAAAAGCAGCTGGTACCCCTTCTTCAATGGGTGCAATTTTAGGAAAAGACGCCTTTGTATTATTGAAAAATAAATCTTTCTTAATTTTCTTTATCTCAGCTATCGCAATTTGTATTCCTTTATCATTTTATTATGGATTTGCAAATTCTTTCTTAAATGAAATTGGCTTAGATAATGCAGCTGGAAAAATGACGATGGGTCAAATGTCAGAAGCGATTTTCATATTAGCCATCCCATTCTTATTCAATAAAATTGGCGTTAAAAATATGTTGATTTTTGGTATCAGTGCATGGGTATTACGTTATGTTTGTTTTGCCTACGGTAATATGGATGCAAGTTGGATGTTGTATGCAGGAATTATTTTACATGGTATTTGCTATGACTTCTTCTTTGTGACAGGTTATATGTATACAGAAAAGAAGGCTGGCGAGAATATTAAAAATGCAGCGCAAGGTTTATTCACTTTTGCCACCTATGGTGTGGGCATGTTCATTGGAACCAACTACAGCGGATTTGTTGTGGAACAAAATAAATTAGCTGATGCAACTGGACACAACTGGACAAGTATCTGGTTAACTCCTGCAGCAATTGCAGGCGCAGTATTGATTGCCTTTATCTTATTCTTTAAAGAGAAAAAAGAAATAGCAGCTGCTTAATTCAATATTTTTAAAGGCCTATCCCCTGGGGTAGGCTTTTTCATTTATATTATTTTATATTTTTTCATTCTTCATTCTATCAATTATGAGAATCGCAATGTTAGGTGCTGGATTTATTGGCCGTTTTTATGCAGATGCATTACAAGGCTACAGAAGTAAAGACAAAGTGGTAAGTATTTATTATGCACGCCGTGAGGAGTCTGCTAAAAAATTTGCAGCAGATTACAACTGTGCACACTGGACCACCGAAATGGAAGCAGCCATTGCGCATCCAGATGTAGATATAGTTTGCATCTCCTTACCTAATAATTTACACGAAGCAGCTGTGATGATGTGTTGTAAACATAAGAAAGCAGTCATGACTACTAAGCCACTAGGCCGAAATGGTGCAGAAGCAAAACGTATGTTGATTGCAGTAGAAGAAGCAGGTATCTTCAATGGTTATTTAGAAGATCTTGTCTATACCCCTAAATTTATCAAAGCCAATCAAAGCGTGAAGGAAGGTGCATTAGGTCGTGTATTATGGGCTAAGTCTCGCGAAACACATCCTGGCCCGCATAGTGAATGGTTTTGGGATATTGAGCAAGCAGGTGGTGGATGTATTTTAGATTTAGGTTGTCATTGCGTAGAGATATCAAGATCTTATATTGGTAAGGATATCAAACCAATTGAAGTGATGTGTTGGGCAGATACACAAGTCAAACCAATAGAGGCCGAAGATCATGCCATTGGCTTGGTAAAATATGAGAACGGTGCAATTGGACAATTTGAAGTGAGTTGGACATTTAGAGGTGGATTAGATTTAAGAGACGAAGTGATGGGTACAGAAGGCACCATTTGGATCAATAGTTTTTTAAGAACAGGCTTTGAGATGTTTACTACTGGTAAAGGTGGTGACTATATTGCAGAAAAAGCGGAGAGCGATAGAGGTTGGTTGTTCCCAGTGGGAGATGAATTGAATGAACTTGGATACAACCATATGTTCATGGATATGTTCAACTCTATCGAAAAAGGTGTGGCACCAAAAGAAACATTTTACGATGGCTATGTGGTGAATTGTATTTTAGACGCCGCTTATAAATCTGCTAAAACAAAATTATGGGAACCTGTTCAATTGGATTTCTGGAGAGGCAAGACTGGCTTAACGAAAGAGAGTCATTTAGTAGAATACGATGCAGACCATTATTTAGTGAAGGAAGAAATGACGCATTATGGTGCGAAGAAGTTAATTCTGAAGCATAAGACGACAGGAAAAATAACCGAACAAACAATTAATTAATCCAGTGTTGACTGCTAGTTTATGTCTACAAAAAATGCACTCCCCCATCATTTAAAACAGTTACTTGAAAAAGGCGAAGATCAGTTTCAAGGTGGTATCTCTGTTGACTGCGTGATCTTTGGATTTCATGAGCAACAACTTAAAATCTTATTGCTGAAAGTTGATACTGTTCATAAATGGGCTTTACCAGGTGGATTTATTAAAAAAACCGAACACATCGAAGAAGCAGCATATAGAGTATTACAAGAAAGAACGGGTGTTAAAGATATTTTCCTTCAGCAATTTCATACTTTTGGTGCTCCTGATAGAGCTGATGCTAGTATACATCAGAAAAGATATCAAAGCTTTGGTATTAAAATACCCAAAAACAATTGGCTAATACAAAGATTCATCACTGTTGGGTTTTATGCATTAGTCGATTTTAATGAAGTTAAAATTCAACCATCCGAACAACAAGCACAATGGCAATGGATGGATATCGAATACTTAAACAGCTTAATGATGGACCATGCTGAGATTGTACAAAAAGCTTTAGAAACACTTAGAACTCAACTAGCCTACCTCCCTATTGGTAAAAATTTGTTGCCAAAAAAATTCACGATGCCTGAATTACAGAAATTATACGAAACGATCCTGAATGAAAAACTAGATCGCAGAAATTTTCAACGCAAATTACTCAGCTTTGGTATTTTAAACCGATTGACAGAGACCAAAAAAGGGGGCGCGCATAAAGCAGCCTACTTATACTCTTTCAATGAAAAGAAATACCAAAAAGCACTTAAAGATGGCTTATATGGTAGTTGGTAAATGATAGCTTTATTATATAAAATTAAATGCCCTAAAAAATGTTAAGTTTAGGTATGCAAAGCTTGGGCAATCCATTTCAGGTTCAATTACTAGGAGATCATGCCATCTTAATTAAATTAAGTAAGGGTTTGAATGGGGGGATTGATCGGGATTTGCTTGCCCTTGCAGCATTTATAAAAAAACAAAAAATATCAGGGCTCAAGGATATTATTTTAG
>Ga0209401_1001035_pt1 | contig 18600 bp, 21 predicted proteins | sample M_140807_MF_Meta_FD_187318 | JGI IMG/M metagenome (GOLD analysis project Ga0209401, IMG submission 187318) | Freshwater microbial communities from Lake Montjoie, Canada to study carbon cycling - M_140807_MF_MetaG (SPAdes) (version 2) | ecosystem: Environmental > Aquatic > Freshwater > Lake...
GTCGTCAAGTGTCTGAGCATGGGGGTAACGCCGCTTGAGTTCGGCCAGTTCCTCTTGATAGTTGTAAACAATAAGCGTGTTAGCACGTTGGTTCTCCTCCAGTAACTCATGCAGCCGGTCAAACTTAGCCGTATCAAACCACACTGGCGTCTGCACCGTCACCCACTTGCCAGGTATATCCGAGGGCGTCTGTACGGTGTGGTACACAAACCCGCTGGCAAGCTGTTGCAACTTGCCGGTCACCACAGCAGCGTTGATGGCCGTAATGTCTTGCAGTTTAAAGTCCTTTTTCATGGTGTCGTAAGGCTTGCGGTCGTACAGATCGCAGCGCACTTCTACCGTATGAAGCGGGGGCAGCTTGTCGCTGTACTCGCCCGCGTCCAACACGAAAGTGGCAGGCTTTATCACGGCCATTACTTTCTCAAGACTATTCTTGCGCGGCATCCACTCACCAAAGTCTGGGTTGATTAGCACGAAATACTGTTGCTGGAATGCGCCTTTGCTGCGGCCCAGCAGGCTCTGGTCAACGATCTTGCACTGGCCGAACACGTCCTCCAAGCCGTTGCTGGTGAACGAGCCGGTTAACCCCCAGCGAATCTCGATGGGTGCAAGGAATTTCAACAAGTCTTTGAAGCGCTTGCCGCTGGGATTCTTGAGCCGCGTCAATTCGTCAAACACCACCGCGTCAAAAGTGCCCGTAGGCAGGTTCTCGTAGTTGGTCACCACCACCTGGGCGCTAGACGCAAAGGCCGCAGCGCGCTGCTTGGGTGTGCCCACAGCCACGGCCAGCGTCACGCCCGGCGCCCACTTGGGCTGCTCGACCGGCCAGACGCTGGTGGCAACCCGTTTGGGGGCCAACACGAGGAAGCGTTTAACGTGCCCGTCCTTGAGCATGGCCTGCATGGCCGTGAGCGTGATGGCCGTCTTGCCCGCGCCCACAGGGGCGAGGATCATCGCCCTGTCGCGCTCGTACAGGAAGTCAGCCGCCTGCTCTTGATAGGGCCGCAAATTCATCGACTTGTTCCTTTGTCCATATACACATATACCGCTGATTGAGCCGCGCCATATCGGCGGCAAACAGCTTTTGCAATTCTGATAACCTACCGCCCTTGGTCTTGAGTTCCACAAACCAAGTGCTGCCGTCAGGCAGGCAAGCTATCCTGTCAGCCACGCCCTTGCGCCCCGGTGAGGTGAACTTGTAGGTCTTACCGCCAAGCCGCTCCACCGCCCAGACAAAATGATTTTCTACATCTTTTTCTTTCATGTCAAGAAGTTTAGCACAAAAAGTTGTGGTACAGTTGTGGCTCACAAACACTAAAGGACTCTAAATGCAGCACTCCAGTATCGTCGGCGGTAGCACCGCCAAGAGGGTAATCAACTGCCCTGGTTCGGTGGCCCTAGTCGCCAAGATGCCGCCCAAGCCCAGCAGTAAGTACGCTGACGAGGGCACGCTCCTACACAACGTCATCGCGGAGATCGTGATGTCCGGCCAGCCGCCAGAGCATTACCTCGGCACCGAGTACGAAGGTCAGACGCTTACCCAAGAATTGATTGACAACAAGCTAAAGCCCGCGCTGGCCGCGCTGGACGAGATCGACCCCAAGCAGGAGATGGAAATTGAATCTGAAACTAGCGTTAATTTTGGTGATTTACTTCCTGGTGTGTTTGGTAGTACTGATCTTATCGGTCGTATCGGTAATCGCGCTGTGGTATTGGATTGGAAGTTTGGCGATGGCGTTGCTGTGGAGGTAGAAGAGAATATGCAACTGATGTTCTACGCCGCTGCCGCCATGCGTACCGATGCAGCCAAGTGGGCCTTTGAGGGCGTGACCGAGATCGAGATGGTCATCGTGCAGCCGCCTGCCGTGAAGCGTTGGGTGACCACACCAGCGCGCATTGCTGAGTTTGAATTGCAGTTGGTGCAGGCCGTCAAGATGAGCGAGAAGAAGACTGCCCCGCTGCGCTCTGGCGATCACTGCCGCTGGTGCGCTGCCAAGCCGGTGTGCCCACAGATGACCGGCGCAGTTGAGCGGGCTTTGCAGACAACCATCGACAACCTTGACCCGCCCACCATTGCCACCTATCTCAAAAACGCTGATATGCTGGAGCAGTGGATTACTGACTTGCGCGGTTTGGCGCTCCAGATGCTGGAGTCTGGGGCCAAGCTGCCTGATTACAAACTGGTCGCCAAGCGTGCGATCCGTTCATGGACTGACGAGGACAAGGCCAAGGTCGCCCTGTTTGCGTTCGGTCTGACCGAATCTGAGGTGTTGGAGACTTCCGTGATCTCTCCGGCCAAAGCTGAGAAGGCGCTCAAAAAGCGCAAGCAGGCTTTGCCGGACGGTCTGGTGGTCGCCATTTCTTCAGGTAACACCTTGGCAAGCGCGGATGATCCACGCCCCGAGGTGATGCTCTTGGGTAAGCAATTAACCGCTGCCCTTTCTAAACTTCAATAAAGGTACAGAAATGTCCAATCTAGTAGCGTTCTCCCAAGCGGGCTTGCCCGCAGTTTCCTCCCTCGCAACTTCCCTGCGGGCTATCCAATCCGATGTCGGCCCAGCCGGTACGGTCATCCTGAAAATGGACAAGACCGGCCACTGGGTGTTTGGTGCAGACCAAACCGAAATCGAAGACGACAGCACTTGGGCGGTCAACCCTTTCTCCTTTGTCCACGGCTTTATTGCTTGGGGTGACGGCGAGGTGTTGGGCGAGAAAATGGTGCCCGTATCCCAGCCCCTGCCGGACTTGGATGGCGCGCCCCCAGCAGCCAAGAAGGGCTGGGAGACTCAGGTGGGTATGAGTCTGAAATGTCTGTCTGGCGAAGACAAGGGCATGGAAGCCCGTTTTACAACCACTTCGGTGGGCGGCAAGCGCAGCGTCCAGACCTTGGCCGTGGCCTTAGCAGATCAGGTCGATAAAGACCAAACCAAACCAGTGCCGGTCGTGCGCCTCAAAAAGGAGCATTACCAGCACAAGTCGTATGGCCGGATTTTCACGCCGGTCTTCGAGGTGGTGGAATGGTTGACTTTGGAAGGCGAAGCTGAGAAGCCCGCCGAGGTTGCAGCACCTAGTCGTCGTCGTCGCGTAGCGGCCTAACAATCAGGTGGTTCGGCCCGACGCATCGGGACGGCAAATATACGGTCAGATACTCAGTTAGAAAAAGTAGCAAGATTCCAAAGCTGTGATGCAGTTGGCGCCCATCTAAGGAAAAATGATGAGAGGCGCAGTGAAATGACTAATCGCGTAGCAATGCTGACAGGAAAGTAATCAATCTTTCAGCCACCACCTTTTTATGCTTTACATTGACTTTGAAACCCGTAGCGCCTGCGACCTAAAAGTCGCGGGCGTTTACAACTACGCCCAGCACGGCAGCACCGAAGTGCTGTGTATGTCATACGCCTTCGACGATGATGATGTAAAGACTTGGCTTCCTTTTGTACATGATGAGCATAGTCATGTAAAGAAAATGCCTTTTCCGCAAGAGGTCGCAGACCACAAGGGCTTGATCTACGCCCACAACGCCGCTTTCGAGCGCTTAATTTTTTGGTATGTGTTGCAGATCGACTTCAAGCTGGAGCAGTTCGTCTGCACCGCAGCGCAGGCCCGCGCCAATTGCGCGCCTGGCTCACTTGAGGACGTGGGGCGCTTTGCGGGTGCGTCCATGAAGAAAGACCACCGTGGTGCCCAGCTAATTCGCAAGATGAGCGTGCCGCCTTACGAAGAGTCGCCCGAGTTGACCGCTGAGATGGTGGCCTACTGCGAGCAGGACGTGCGGGCCATGCGAGCTATCAGCAAGGCCATGCGGCCCCTGTCAGACCAAGAGTTGCAGGATTACCATGTCAACGAGCGCATCAACGACCGTGGCGTGCTGGTGGACGTGCCTCTGTGCCATGCTGCGGTCAAGTACGCCAGCGCCGAATTGATCGAGATTCAAGATATTGTCGCCGAAGTGACCGGCGGCGAGATCACCAGCGTGCGCTCTCCCAAGATGCGCGAGTGGGTGCTGGCCCGTGTCGGCCCGCAGGCCAAGAAGCTGATGGAGAAGGACGGCAAATATTCCATCGACAAGACCGTCAGGGCCAATTTACTAAACTGTGAGGATGTCCCCCATGATGTTCAAGAAGTCATCCAATGCGCCGACGACCTTTGGGCGTCCTCGGTTGCGAAGTTCAGCCGCCTTGCACAGCTATCAGATGAAGAAGATGGCCGAGTCCGAGGCGCGTTTGTCTTTGCAGGCGGCAGCGCTACTGGACGCGCTTCGTCTTATGGAGCACAAGTCCACAACTTTACCCGTAAGTGCGCTCAAGAACCCGACGCCGTACGCACAGCTATGGTCAGGGGCCACGCCATCGTCCCCAAGTACGGCAAGCGAGTTACCGACGTCCTCAGAGGGATGCTCAGGCCCGCCCTTGTACCTAGTAAGGGTAAACACCTAGTCGTTGCCGATTGGTCGGCCATTGAAGCTAGGGTAAACCCTTGGTTGTCCGGCAGGGGTGATGACAAGCTGGCGATCTTTGCGTCCGGCGAGGATGTGTACAAGGTCAACGCCTCGGCGACCTTTGGCGTCAGTGTGAGCCAGGTCAACAAAGACCAGCGCCAAATTGGTAAGGTGCAGGAGTTAGCCTGCGGCTTTGCCGGTGGCGTCGGTGCCTTTGCGGCGATGGGCCGCGCCTACGGCATTCTGTTGCCTGAGTCCGATGCACGGCGCATGGTTGATGCTTGGCGTAGGGCAAACCCTTGGTCTGTTTTGTACTGGCAAGACCTAGAATCAGCGTACACCCGCGCCATGCGAAACAAAGGCAAAGAGTTCAGCGCCGGACGGGTCGTGTATATGTTCGACGGCCTGCACCTATGGTATGTGCTGCCCTCTGGCCGCATCCTGTGCTACCCCTACGCCCGATTGGAATCCGAAGGTGTGACTTACGCCAAAGCCTCATGGAAACCCGCCGCTGATGCCAAAGAGTGGCCCCGCGCCCGTCTGTGGAAGGGGCTGGCCTGCGAGAACATCACCCAGGCCGTGGCTAACGATTTGCTGCGCCATTCGCTGCGCCAGCTAGACGACGTGGTGCTGCACGTCCACGATGAAATTGTGATCGAGACCGCAACGCCCGACCCCGAGGCGCTGCGCTCAATCATGTGTACCCCGCCCGATTGGGCTAAGGGTTTACCCCTAGACGCTGAAGTCTCAATTATGGAGCGATACGGAAAATGAATTTCTTAACTTATCTTGAAAACATCGCGCCCGAGGGCGAGGTTATTTTGTTTGTGCGGCAAAAGCCCATCCTCAAGGACGGCGAGACTCAGTATCACGCCGACGGCGCAGTCCGATGCGCGTGGCCTGCGTTCCTGCCCAAGAAGTGGAAGCCCGATCAGGCGTGGTACTGCAACACCGGCTGCTTCATCATCGACCGATTCGACGAGGGCAAGCCCGCAGCCAAGGCCGACGCCTGCGAGCGTGTGGCGTTCCTTGTGCTGGACGACGTGGGCACCAAGGCCAAGGTGCCGCCCATTGACCCAACGTGGATCATGGAGACCAGCCCCAACAACTACCAGTACGGCTACACCTTCGCGCTGGACGATCAGCCCATGAAGGGTGAGTTCAGCGCGGCCATTGTCGCCATAGCCGAGGCAGGCTACACCGACGGCGGCGCGATTAACCCCGTGCGTAACTTCAGACTGCCGGGCTCGATTAACCTTAAGCCTGGGCGTGACCGCTTTGCGTCTGCCTTGGTTGAGTTCCACCCCGAGAGGGAATTCAGTCTTGCCGAGATATGCACCGCCTTGGGCGTGGTGCCAAACCCAGCCGACACCGCCACAGTGCGCCCGATCCGGCTCACCGATGACGGCGGCGACGACGTGCTGGCGTGGACGGCAGCGCGTGGCGACTTGCTGGAGAAGGGCAACAGCAGCGGTTGGTGGGGTATTGTGTGCCCGAACAGCGCCGAGCATAGCGACGGCAATCCAATGGGGCGCTATCACCCCGTAAACCGCGCCTACTGCTGCCTGCATGAGCATTGCGCCCATCTGGACAGCGTGGCCTATCTTGCGTGGGTGGAAGAGCAGGGTGGCCCCAAGCGGTCGCATGGCCTGCGTGATGAGTTGCTGGCGGCAGTGATGGAGAATACCCTGTCCAAGCTAACCCCGACGGTCGAGTACCCCGACGACGCGGCGACAGTCATCGCCGAGGTCGAGCATCGCGAGTTGGGCCGCGTGGAGATGTCCGGCTGGTTCGAGCGGTTTGCGTACATACAGAACGATGATGCTTACTTTGACATGGAAGACCGGCGCGAGGTGATGCGTAAGACCTTCAACGCCCTGTTCCGGCATATCAATTGCAAGTCCCGCCACGGCAAGCACCCCAAGATCGAGGCGTCCAATTCTTTTGATGAGTACCGCCAAGACAAGGGAGCCCGCGCCCTGGTCGGTATCACCTACGCTGCGGGCGAGTCGGTGCTGGTCGCCCGTGAGGGCTTGGTCTACGGCAACCGCTGGCGCGACGCCCGCCCGGCGCCCGTAGCCGGTGACGTGTCCGCGTGGCTGCGCCATGTCGAGCGCATGGTGCCAATTGAATTTGAGCGTGAGCATCTTTTGAACGCATTGGCCCATAAGGTGCAGTTCCCCAGCCACAAGATCAATCACGCCATCCTGCTAGGCGGCAATCATGGCAGCGGCAAAGATACCCTGTTCGCCCCGTTCTTTTGGGCTATAGGCGGCAAGGCCAAGGCCAATTGTTCCCTGGTCAAGAATGAAGACCTCAATTCACAGTGGGGCTACGCCCTTGAGTGCGAAGTGATGGAGATCGCCGAGTTGCGCCAAGCAGAGGCCAAAGACCGGCGCGCGCTGGAGAATACCCTCAAGCCCATCATTGCAGCGCCGCCTGAGTTGCTGATGGTCAACCGCAAGGGCTTACATCCCTACTATGCGTTGAACCGCGTGTTTGTGGTGGCATTCTCCAATGAGCGCGTGGCGATCAGTCTGCCCAGCGAAGACCGGCGGTGGTTTGTCCTATGGTCAGAGGCCGGTAAGCTCCCCGAAGCAGAGGCGGTTAGCCTTTGGAACTGGTACGAGCATCGCGGTGGCTTTGCAGCAGTGGCGGCTTACTTGCATACCCGTGACGTGTCCGCGTGGAATCCCAACGCAGCGCCCCCGATGACCGAAGCGAAGGCCATCATGGTCGAGCATGGCATGAGCGGTGCGGAGTCCTTCCTGGTCAATCTAATCAAGGCCCGCCAGCGTGCGTTCTCCAGTGGCGTAGTAGGCGCGCCCTTTTACGCGATCTGCGACGAGTTGCAGCTATACGCCCCAGCAGGCATAAAGATCGTCCCCCCGGCCCTGCTACATGCGCTCAAAGAGGCCGGATGGGTCGATATGGGGCGCTTGGCGTCGCGCGAGTATCAAACCAAGAAACACATATTTTGCGCGCCTGAGTTAGCCAAAAGCAACAAGTCCGACTTACGCCGGGCCATAGAAAAAGCCCCCGAAGGGGCTTAATCAAGATCGAAGAGAATCGCCAGGATCGCGGCCACAAGGGCCGCTGCGATTATGAGCACGCAAGCGCGCGCTGGGCATCTTCGCGCGTCGCCTCATTGTCGTCGTCCAGCAGGGCGCGCAACACGTCTTCCAAGTGGTTTATCCGCGCAATGTAATGCGCCTCTTCAAAATTTTCGTCAATCATAAATACCTCACAAGTAAGACGGCCAGGGCCAGGCCAATGGTCACGGCCAGCAGCGCGCCAGCCCAAGGCCGGGCCCCTGGTTCGGGTTTGTAGTGTTGTCTCATGCTTCGACCTCCATTGAATCGACGCCTTCGGGTACGCTCACGCGGTCGCTGAGTCCCTCATAGAATCCGGCCAGGTTCGCGTCGCCATAAGGCGCAGCGCCCAATTTAAAAAGGCGCCGGTTTGAATTCAGCGTGTAGTACTGACTCACGTATTCGGCAGGGCTCATTGTCTCCCCATAGGCCGGATACAAGCGGCCAGTGCCGCCCTTTGGCCGCACGGGTTTATGCTTGCCGGTGATCTTACCGGCCAGAGCTTGCACGGCCAGCGTACGCTCGAGCGAGTGCAATTTATAGGTGGTAGTGTTAATTTTCAGGGTTTGCATAGCGTAACTCCAGGTTGATAGCGTTGTTGATTTTGCGTTTGTTGTACCCGTCGGCCAGTTTATCGGCCAGCATGGCCGCGTCGATAGCCTCCGGCGTAGGCAGTGGCGCGGGTGGCGCGTATGGCCGCAGTATGGCCTCGAATAGCGGGTGGATCATAGTCCGGCCCCTACGGCCATAGATAGGCCACTAACCCGGTAGCACGCGCCATCGCTACGCTGCACGTCGATGGTCCCGGCGCGATGGATCGCCAAGATCCGCACCGTATAGACTGACGTAAATGTGTTGACCAATTTTCATGCCGTTAGCCCCAATTGATCGGCCAAGGCCGAATGATTGACGCGCAGCCAGCGCGCAAATTTGAGGGTTTGCGCGGCTTTGGCGTAACTGTTAGGCCACGCGCGAGAGGGCGCGCGTAGGTCGCTAAAGTAAGGCGCAATATCTTCGCGCGGATACCAGCGACCGCCATTGTCAGCGCGGCCAAGAGCGCGCAAATGCGCCCAAGATAATGTTTTCATAGGTTACTTTCGTTTAGTGTCTGGCCAGGAATAGCCCTTATGCGCCCGTCGATAGGCGCATAAAGATAGCCCTATGCCGCCAGGCGCAGATTAATCACCCGATGGCGCGAGCCGTGGGCAGGAAATGCCACAATGGCCGCGCGCTGGCGCTGGCACAATTGGCACGTCGCGCAGCTCACATCGTCGCGCTGGGTTGCTGGGCAGATCACCACCTGGCGGCCCTTAGGTGTAAAGTGATTTATGGTAATGGTGCTAGGCACCACCACCACCACCGGCCCAGCATTTTGATCGGCCAAATAATCGGCATCGATTAAATCATTGGCCGATAAATTGACAGTAAACCCCCAGGCATTCGCGTGCCGGATCCAGGCCAAGCTCGCGCTATCCCGGTGGTGTGAGTATGTAAACCCGCGGCGGCCAGCATTGGCCGCCACCAATTGGCCCAGTTTGACAGCGTCAATAGTGCCATTTACTTGGGGCAGATCACCGGCTTGATTGTGCCGCCACAATTGGCCGTCGGGCAGCGCTGCGATCGCTTGGGTGAATTGGCCCCAGGTGGTGCCGCGTGTGCCTGCGCTAACGGCCGCCCAGTGCAACGCCAGCGGTCCGCTGGCCGCGTAGCATTCGCTGCGCATTGCGCAATCGGTCGGGCAGCTGTCGCGCTCTGTGGTGCTGACGGGAATCGGGCCCGTCTTAACATTGGCCGATTTGAGTGTGAGATGTACGTTCATTTTTTGCCTTTACTGTAATGAATGAACAAGGGCCGGAGCCCTTGGAGGGTTAGATTATGCAACGAATTCGTCGTTGGAGACTACGCCATACGCCAGGGCGATCGCCATAATTTCATTTTGCGATTTGCTAGTGCGCGCGCTGCGATACAGTGCGGACAGTGCGCGCGCCAAATAATCGGGGCCTAATCCCGCTGCACTGTAGCGGATCGCAGTTGCAATTTCGCGGGTTTCTGATTTGGTCATGGTGTTTTTCCTTTAATTTACTGCATGGCGATTTTGCCATGGTGTTATTGTAAGGGAATTTATTGCATTATTTTCTAGGTGTTTACCCTTAGTTGACTAAAATTGTGGGTGCCTAGCGCGGCGAATTGTGGGCAGCACTGTTTTCATGCGGTTCTCCAATGGGGGCGATCAACTGTAGGTCATATTGTCATTAATTTGATCTTAACTTATCTAAACCTTACATTTCACATTATGAAATCTTACAATACTTACAATATGGGGTAGAGCGATTTGAAAACGGCTTTTTGGGTGCCCACATGACCTACCGCACACAATCGCCCGCATTTTGCTGGCGCCACATGGCCGCACTGTTATCGCAGGCACTCTAATCCGATTGGCATGGCCCACATGGCCCACATAATGGCCGGTGGCCGGTGGCTGGTATCGCAGGCCATGCAATCGCGTAGGCACTGCCAACATAGCCTACATTCCCATGGCCAACCGCTTGCCATTTTGACCATGGTTTTCAGCCAGGGGGGAGGGGTAGGGCCGAGCGATTGGGCCAACGTAAACGGAGGGGCCACAAACAAAATTTTTTTAATATAAAATTCACGTCACAGGCCAACACGCCTGGAGATTGCCAAGTATTTAGGTGCGTACAGTAAGTCCTTGCAACAGTCTCCAGCCGTGTTGGCATAGGAGAACCATTTGTTCAAGTCACTGCCGCTCACTGTCCGACACGTCCAAGCGACTGAATCGCGCTTGCAGGCGATATACGACGCTGCCAAGCTGGGGCTCAAAGGCGACACGCTGGCGCTGGCCTCTGGGATGCGGCCTGAAGAATACCGGCATCTGTGCCAATTTGACGCACTGGCCGAGATGGCCGCAATCAAGGGCAAAGCCGACGGCGAGCGCGAGATGGCCGACATCCTGCACAAAGCCGCCAGAGAAGGCGACGCCAAAGCGGCGCTTGAGATTCTCAAGCACCAGCACGGCTGGGTTGCCAAGCAGTCCATCACGGTAGACATCGACCAGCGCATATCCATCACGCAGGCGCTGCAAGAAGCAGAGATGCGCGTCATTGAGGTAGTCGATGCAGTCCACCAGATACAGCGCTGAAGACGAACAAGCCCTGATGGCGCGTCTGTGGACGCCGCGCATCAAGGACAACCCGCTCAATTTTGTAGCTTTGGTATTCCCGTGGGGTGTCAAAGGCACGCCGCTGGAAAACTTCAAAGGGCCGCGCAAGTGGCAGCGCGAGGTGCTGCAAGACATCGCCGAGCATATAGAAGCAAACAAGGGACTACTCGACTTCAACGTACTGCAATCGGCCATCTCGTCTGGGCGCGGTATTGGCAAATCGGCCTTGGTCAGTTGGATCACAATCTGGATGCTGGCGACTCGCATCGGCTCGACGACCATCATCTCGGCCAACTCCGAGTCTCAACTTAGAAGTATCACCTGGGCCGAGATTACCAAGTGGCTGGCAATGGCAATCAACTCGCACTGGTTTGAGGTGAGTGCGACCAGGGTGATGCCCGCCAAATGGCTGACCGAACTGGTAGAGCGGGACTTGAAGAAGGGCACCAGGTACTGGGGCGTCGAGGGGCGGCTGTGGTCAGCGGAGAACCCCGACGCCTACGCGGGTGTGCATAACTACGACGGCGTGCTGGTGGTGTTCGACGAGGCGTCAGGTATCGACGACACGATCTGGGCGGTGACGGCAGGCTTCTTTACCGAGAACACGCCCAACCGCTTCTGGCTGGCGTTTTCCAACCCCCGGCGCAACACGGGGTATTTCTACGAGGCGTTCAACTCCAAGCGGGCGTTTTGGAAAACCAAGGTAGTAGACGCGCGCACGGTAGAGGGTACGGACAAACAGGTCTACGAGCGGATCATCCAAGAGTACGGGCCGGACTCATCACAGTCGCACGTCGAGGTCTACGGGATGTTTCCAAGCGCGGGGGATGACCAGTTCATCGGCTCGGACATAGTGGACGAGGCCATGAAGCGGGAGAAGTACAAAGACCTGTCAGCGCCCATCATCATCGGCGTCGATCCGGCGCGCTACGGCGCGGACGCCACGGTCATTGCGGTGCGCCAGGGACGGGATATTATTAACATAACGCGGCACCGAGGCGACGACACCATGACGGTGGTGGGGTACGTAATCGACGCGATTGACGAATACAAGCCGACCTTGGTAGTGATTGACGAGGGCGGGCTGGGCGCTGGGATTGTGGACAGGCTCAAGGAGCAGCGGTACAAGATTAAGGGTGTAAACTTTGGAAATAAGTCCAAAAACCCGATAATGTACGGAAATATGCGCGCGCAGATGTGGGGTGAGATGCGGGAATGGTTGAAATCTGCTAGTATACCGACCGACAGGTTCTTGAAGACGGATTTGATTTCGCCTAAGATGAAACCTGATTCACGTGGAACAATCTTCTTGGAGAGCAAGAAAGAAATGAAAGCACGGGGCTTAGCATCACCAGACGCAGCGGACGCTATATGCGTGACGTTTGCGTTTCCCGTGGCTCACCGCGAGTATACTGAGCCCACTCGCCGCTATAACGCTCAAGACGGCGCAATGCACACATCATGGATGGGCTCATGAAAAAAGTATCTCTTAGTGTCGGACGCGGCGAGAAGCTGCCTATATCCAAAGGCGCTGGCCTGACGGCCAAAGGCCGCGAAAAGTACAATGCCGCAACCGGCTCCAATCTCAAAGCTCCGCAACCCCAAGGCGGCGCGCGCAAGGATTCGTTCTGCGCGCGTATGTCTGGCGTGCCTGGGCCAATGAAAGATGAAAAGGGTAATCCCACCCGCAAAGCTGCTGCCTTAGCAAGATGGAAGTGTTAATCATGGCTACTAAACCTGGACTATACGCAAATATTCACGCCAAACAGGCACGCATCGCAGCGGGCAGCAAAGAGAAAATGCGCCCTGTAGGCGCAAAAGGCGCTCCAACGGCCAAGGATTTTAAAGATTCTGCCAAAACAGCGAAGAAGAAATAATGCCGCTTGTCAAATCATCTTCACCCAAAGCCTTTCGTGAAAATGTAAAGGCTGAAGTCAAAGCTGGCAAGCCGGTCAAACAGGCCGTGGCGATTGCTTACGCAGTCAAGCGCAACGCACCAGCCCCAAAAGGTAAAAAATAATGGCTGATTACACCGGCATGGTGGCGGTAGGAAATGTCGCCAACGGTGGCGGTAAGAAGGACGACGACTCCAACGTACTGGCAACCGCCCGCAGCCGCTTAGACATGGCGATCTCAGCGTTGTCTGAGTCCCGCGAGGATGAGATTGACGACTTGAAGTTCTACGCCGGAAGCCCGGACAACCATTGGCAGTGGCCTGCTGATGTGCTGGCGACTCGCGGTGCGGTGCAGGGGCAGACAATCAACGCCCGCCCATGCCTTACCATTAACAAGCTGCCGCAGCACGTACGGCAAGTCACCAATGACCAACGACAAAACCGCCCAACAGGCAAAGTTATTCCAGCCGACGACAAGGCCGACATTGACGTTGCCCAAGTCTTCAACGGCATGGTCAGGCATATTGAGTACATCTCGGACGCAGATGTCGCTTACGACACCGCCTGCGAAAACCAAGTCTCTTACGGAGAAGGCTACATCCGAATCCTGACCGAGTATTGCGACGACAATACTTTTGACCAAGACATCAAAATTGGCCGGATTCGCAATAGTTTTTCGGTCTACATGGATCCAACCATTCAAGACCCCTGCGGCGCGGATGCCAAATATTGTTTTGTGACCGAGGACATCTCTAAAGACGATTACCAGCGGATGTATCCCGACTCAGCGCCTATTACAACCCTGCAAACGCTGGGTGTGGGCGATCAAAACCTGTCGCAATGGCTCAATGAAGACACGATCCGCATCGCGGACTACTACTACGTCGATTACGACAAGGGCACGCTCAATTTGTACCCTGGCAACGCCACCGCTTTTGAGGGAACGCCCGAAGACAAGCAATTACGCGCCATTTACGGCAAGCCCAAGAAGTCTAGGCAATCTGACCGTCCACGGATTAAGTATTGCAAGATAAACGGCTACGAAATCTTGGAAGAGCGCGAGTGGGCGGGCAAATACATCCCGATTGTCCGCATTGTGGGCAACGAATTTGAGGTTGATGGCCGTTTGTATGTGTCTGGGTTGGTGCGAAACGCCAAGGATGCCCAGCGGATGTACAACTATTGGGTGTCCCAAGAAGCAGAGATGCTGGCCTTGGCTCCAAAAGCGCCGTTTATCGGCTACGGCGGTCAATTTGAGGGTTATGAAAACCAATGGAAGACCGCCAACACAACCAACTGGCCGTATTTGGAGGTAAATCCAGACGTTACAGACGGCGCGGGCGCTACGCTGCCATTACCCCAGAGGGCGCAGCCGCCAATGGCTTCCAGCGGTCTATTGCAAGCCAAAGCAGGTGCTTCTGAGGACATCAAAGCGTCCACCGGCCAATACAACGCATCTTTGGGTATGACATCCAACGAGCGCAGCGGCAAAGCCATTTTGGCCCGCCAGCGTGAGGGTGATGTCGGAACATACCACTTTGGCGACAACTTGGCCCGTGGTGTGCGGTATCTGACCCGCCAACTGATTGACCTGATCCCCAAAATCTACGACACCCAGCGCATTGCCCGCATCATTGGCGAAGATGGCGAGACCAGCATGGTCAAGATTGACCCGATGCAGGCCGAGCCGGTCAAAAAGATTGTGGATCAGCAGGGCATTGTGATTGACAAGATTTACAACCCTGGCGTGGGCAAGTACGATGTGGTGGCTACCACCGGCCCAGGCTACGCAACCAAGCGCCAAGAGGCGTTGGAAGCAATGGGTCAGCTACTGCAAGGCAACCCGCAACTATGGCAAGTGGCCGGTGACCTGTTCGTCAAAAACATGGATTGGCCTGGTGCCCAAGAGATGGCGAAGCGGTTTGCCAAGACCATTGACCCCAAACTCATGCAAGACGGCGACAAGCCGCCCGAGTTGCAGGCCGCAGAGCAGCAAATCCAAGCGATGGGCCAAGAGATGGAGCAGATGCACCAGATGATCATTAATGCTGGCAAGTCGATTGAGATGCAAGATATGCACCGCAAAGACTTTGAGGCAACGGTCAAAGCATACCAAGCTGAAACCCAGCGGATTTCCGCTGTGCAGGCGTCCATGTCGCCAGAGCAAATTCAAGACATCGTGCTGGGCACCGTGCATGGCATGATTACCTCGGGCGACTTGGTTAACGAAATGCCAGGGCGGGACATGGACACCGGCCCTGAGATGCCACAAGAAGGCATGGAGCAACAACAACCAATGGGAATGCCACAATGATGTACAAAGCCTGTGATTTTGTCGGGATGCTGTTTTTGGCCCGTGATGTGGCCCACAGCGTCCATCTGAACACCCGTAGCTATTCCAAGCACGTTGCGCTTAATATTTTTTATGAGCGCATTGTTGGCGCTGCGGATGATTTTGCCGAAGCCTACCAAGGCCGTCATGGTCTGATGGGGCCAATCACTCTGCATTCAGCCACCAAAACGGCCAACATCATTGACTTTTTGCAAAACCAGTTGGATGAGATTGAGAAGTGCCGCTATGACGTAGTGGACAGGACTGATATGTCGCTGCAACAGTTGATCGACAATATTATTGAGATTTATCTGCGTACTCTGTATAAACTCCGCTTTTTAGCGTAAGGACACATCATGGAACTCTTAAACCCATTAGCGGACACCAATTTTCCGGCCAAATCCATTACTTACACCGGCACTGCTGGCGTAACTGGTGCATGGCCTGCTGGCGCTCAAGGTGTGGTGGTTTGGTCTGACCAGGCTTGCTATGTGCTGGTTGGCGAAGGTGTTACGGCCACGACATCCAGCACTCCAGTACCGCCGTTCACACCGATCCCATTTAAAGTGCCCTCTAGCGTTAGCGGCCAATGGCGTGTAAGCGCAATTCAAGTGTCCACGGGCGGCACGATTTATTGCAAACCAATTAACATCCAATGAGTTTCTTTGGAATTCCCATTCGCAACGGGGTATCAATTGGCCTTGGAAGCATTGTTTCGCTTTTGTCGGGATATGCTACTGCGACTGTGCAGAATAATCTTCTTACCGAGTCCTCCGACAACCTCGTGCAAGAGGACGGTGGATTGCTTCTTTTGGAGTGACCTAAATGGCCGTCTTTCTCTCCCCCGTGGGCGGCGTTGCGGCCCAGTTTTTTACTAATACCGGCGCAGTCCTGACTGGCGGTAAGTTGTACACTTATGCGGCTGGTACAACAACGCCTTTAGCCAGTTATACAACTAATTCAGGAAATGTTGCTCGCACTAATCCTGTTGTTTTAGATGCTGCTGGCCGAGTGCCTAGTGGCGGTGAAATTTGGATTTTGCCTGTTTCATATAAATTTGTATTAACAGATTCAAATAATGTACTAATTGCAACTTACGACAATATTTTTGGATCTGGCGCGTTTGCGGTAACAAATTACACGGGAAATGGATCAACTGTTGCGTATGCAGTTTCAGGAAATGTAGTCGCCGTTTACATAAATGGCGTTTATCAAAACAGAAACACATATTCTGTTGCAAGCGGCACTTTGACATTTACTCAAGCACCCCCTCTTACATCTCTTATTGAGATTTTATACAACTGATTGGATTAATCATGGCAGACAGCAAAATTTCAGCACTTCCTGCTTCTACAACCCCCCTAGCGGGTACGGAAGTATTGCCTATTGTGCAAAGCAGCACAACCAGACAGGTCAGTGTTGCTAACTTAACAGCAGGCCGTGCAATTAGCGCAACTCAACTTACTTTGACCACAGGCAATCTTATTGTCGCAAGCGGCCAAGGCATTGACTTTTCTGCCACATCGGGTGCAGGCACAAGTGAGTTGCTGAACGACTATGAAGAAGGTACTTGGACGCCTAGCTTAGGTGGCACTACTACTTATTTGGCGCAAGGCGGCACATATACAAAAATAGGAAGAGTTGTAAATTTCCATTGTGTTTTGTACATCAATGCAATTGGTACTGGCAGTGTTACTAATATTAGCGGCTTACCGTTTGGTGCAGCAACTTCAACAGGTCAAGGCACAGTAACAATTTTAGGTGATTGCAACACCCTAGTCAGCTATCTGGTGGGGTATGTTAATAGTGCCCAAATTACATTAAAAGGAACAACTGTTGCTTCTGCTGCAATCGCAGACATTAGTGTATTTAAAGCGTTGACTTATATCGAAATATTTGGTTCGTACCAATCGTAAAGGAAAACAAATGTCACTCACGAAAGTTTCCTATTCGATGATTACTGGCGCACCAGTCAACGTGCTTGACTATGGTGCTAAAGGTGATGGCGTGACTAATGACACCGCAGCCATTCAAGCCGCTGTAAATGCGGGCGGCATAATTTATTTTCCTGCGGGAACTTATGAAATTACGCACGTTGATCTAAACAGTAACAACCAAATTATTGGTGAAGGTTGGGACACAATCATTCATCAAATTAGTGGCACTAATCCAAGACCAGGCGCTTACGATGGTATGTTTACAATAAATTATGTTGGAAATCAGACGCCAACACAAAATGTAGTTTTTAGAGATTTGCAATTTAGAATGGATACCCCCGTTGGTACATATACTGCCGCAGATGAACAATCGCACATTATTCTTGGTGGTCACACTGAGAGCGTCATTATTGACAACTGTTTCTTTTACGGCTGGCGTGGCGATGCCGTGTTTCTTGGTTCGCAACTCGGCTCTCAAGGTGGTGGAGTTCCAACAAACTATGTTGCCCAAAACAGTAGCATTACAAACTGCCGATTTGATGGCATCAATAACACTTGCCGACAAGGTATCACTGGCGGTTCTGTTGATGGTCTTTACATTAACGCCAATTACTTTTTAAACACAACCAACGCAACAATGCCAGGCGCAATTGACATTGAACCTGAATTACCTGCTGCTTATGCAAGAACAATTACAGTCACCAACAACATTTTTGTTGGCATTGGCCCTGTTGGTGCAAGGCGTAGAGCGGTTGTCGTTGATCTTGGTGGTCAAAGTGTTAGTGCTGTTGAACGCCGTGGAAATATCACGGTCAATGACAACTACCTGAACACAACCAATGGCGTTATTGTGATTGGCAATAAAGAATGTTCGGACGTTAACTTCAACAGCAACTGGGTATTTGGTACAACAGCCACAATGGTTTGGACAAACATCAATGGTTTGTCTGTTTCCAATAACTATTTTGAAGCCTGCGAAACGATCAATATTGGATTTACCACAGCAGGGGCTGAAGTCAGAAACGCCTCAATTTACGGCAACACGTTTGAAAATTGTGGTACTGCTTCTGCTGGCCTTCAAATCAACACGCTGCTAAACGGGTCAATCTCGGACAATCAATTTATTGATTGCGGTGGATCTTCTGGCGTTGCTATTCAGTTTGCTGGTGGTGGCACTCAAACTGGCATCACTGTCCATGACAACGTGTTTACAGCACCAACTGGCGTAACCACTACGGCTTTATCTAGTAGCGGGACGCAAGATGTTGAATCTATATTTCATAACAATGTTTTTAAAAACAGCATTGCACCAGGCAATTGGCAAAGTGGCTATTACCTAAATGGTGCGGGAATGATTAGTAGCACAACAGTTTCGTTTGCTGCTAATGGAGACACAATTCTTTATTATGTTCCACCAAATAAAAAATTAATTTTGACGAAAGCTGTCGTAATTGCTGGCGCTGATGCGGGTGCTACAACGACAATCAGCATCGGGCAAAGTACAGCAACCACTGACTTTATTCCAGCTAATACATTAAGCAATTTGGATGCGGCTAATGATGCTGTGCTTTTGCAACCTATACCAAACACAACACCATTGAAGAATAAAGCCTATGCAGCGGGTTCAGTCATCAGTTGCACAGTAGCTACCGCATCTGGTGGTGCAACTAACACTGTGCAATTGTACGGAACATTTATTTAACCCGTACCAGTGCGGAACACTGG
>Ga0209401_1001038_pt1 | contig 18587 bp, 35 predicted proteins | sample M_140807_MF_Meta_FD_187318 | JGI IMG/M metagenome (GOLD analysis project Ga0209401, IMG submission 187318) | Freshwater microbial communities from Lake Montjoie, Canada to study carbon cycling - M_140807_MF_MetaG (SPAdes) (version 2) | ecosystem: Environmental > Aquatic > Freshwater > Lake...
GGTATAATCTGAAGGATGTTTGACTATGGTATCCAGCAATTGATCATGCAGTGCTGTTCTCATGAATCTTCATACCATGATCTACAATTTTCTGAAGCCCATTTTACATCTTTCTTTGGATATCCTTTTGAGAGGAAGAAATCCTGCAGAGAGCCATCTTTATTCTCATCATAAGGTGCAGGAAACCCATACTGCCAGCCACTGGGAGGATCAACATAAAACTTTCCTTTCACCTCAAGGTTGTTAGGCTTAGGAATTACCTTTTTTTTTACAATTTTTTGCAATTGTTGTCTATTTTTCTCTGCTACAATTGTACCTGCAGAAGGTTTATTTACTGAGGATAGCTCAAATTTATTGTCAATTAAATTAGTGATAATATGATTAAAACCAATATTAAGATATTCTTTATCTGTTATAACGTGCTTGCCAATTTCAGTAATTTGTTTTAGCCAATGATCTGGGCCTTCAATATCAGCTTGATAATATGTCACTTTTTTAAATGGACCTACTTTAATTGTGGGTAATTTTTTTAATTTTTTTAGTTTCTTCATAACATTATTATAGATTATAAATTTAAAAATCAAGAGAGGAGGAACAGTTAAAAACTTAGTCTCGCCTTCCAGACTATGTGCCTGGCGCGCTGAGGTCTAACCTATTCAGACACAGCTATAGTGCCTGCCTCCTGCTCATGCAAATTCTGGCTCCATTCTTTTATCAAGTTCTTTCTTAATTTCTTTGCGCAACTTATCATTTATCCAATGTTCAGGCTCTTGTTGCGCATAAAAGCCTTCTCCAACATTCTTACCAGCCTTAAATGCTACCCGCTCCAAGGCATCTTCCAGGTCCCAATCAAGCTTGTGCCGAAAGGCTTTGGAAGTATAAACATTCATGGCCTGTGTGGGAGTCAATCCTGCCTTGATCAATCCATTGAGAAATGCATTGGAAACAATATATGCACACCGCTCAAAGGAGATTGATTGTTTGAGGAGATTCACTTTGTCAGTAGAATCAGAGCCTGTAAAATCTTTGAACTTAAGATGCATTGATGCGCTCCTCATAAAGCTCTAAACATTCTTGAATATATGCATCTGTATCTTTTGCATTGCCTTTCCAGATGCCAAACATCTCATGATTGATATCAGAAGAGCCAATGCCACATCCTGTGCCTTCTAGCTCTCTATTCAACCTGTAGGATGCTCCAGAGCGAACTTGCATCTGAGTTAAAGCAGGTAGATTTTTCATCACTTCCTGCCATTCTTTCCAGTCCATTTCAAACTGTTTATGATACTCTTTTTCTGTCATTGTTTTCATCATATCAATATTATGGCTGAAATACAGAATGCGGCAACTTAAAAATTCCAATCGTAGAACTTGATGGCCTGCTCACCTTTTTTATGTAAACCAAATAAGCTGTATTGAGTTCTTTGTCCCACTTCAGCCCAGCGCTTGGCTTTGGCACGCCAGCTGAGAACTTTCACCTTGTTGTTAACATTACTAGAGAGCTTATATTCTTGAGCATGATTGTCTGCAAAATGTCCACAGAAGCCACCGGGATGAAAATCTTTGGGCTTACGGGTACATTCTGCATCTAGTTCACGAATTTTAATTCTACGAGGGCTAATGACTTCAATTACTTCCCATGCATCACGATCAGTGTAATGAAATTCTGTCACATGCTGGCCAACAAATGGCGCTTGCTCAGGTAGTTGTACTGTCTTGAGGTTCATATTATGAGTATATTTGCAAATAAAGTTTCATCAAGCTATTATTTTTGTGTTAAATTCTTACGAAGCTCTCTGATATAATCTCTCACAGTGAGCAAAACTCTCAATTGAGGCGTTGTAAGATTGTGACCTTTCTCCAATAGGTCACTCAATTTAGCATCTGATTCGAGGAACATTTCATTATTGCTAAGAGTATTCATGTTAATCTACTTCCACAAGATCGTAGTCTTTAAGAATAACCGCTTTAGTGAAAGGATGATTGAGAAAATTACGCGCATCAACTCCTTTACTAAAAACAAATTGCTGGTCTCGCTTGCCTGTACTCAAGTCAGTACCACCACCAACACACCGACCATTATATTTCTCTTTGCACAGTGTCTCCAATTGCTCTTCGGAAGAGGTGTACTTATGCTGAGCTTTCATGTATACCAACAGACTGTATTCTTTGTTCGTTTCTTTTTTCATCATGCCAATATTATGGCTGAATCTAGGATCTAGTCAACTACTTTTTCGAAAAAACCTAACCCATTGTAACGACACTTATCTACAAATCCTTCCTTGCATAGCAAGAAGTTATCTGGCTCTATAAGACTCATAAACTTGTGATCATTACAATCATAAAGAAAATAGATATGACCGGTCACAGGTATAAAGCTATGTGCAAATTGATCAACAAATAAGTTAAAATGATACAAGTTCTCTAGCTCTTTGTATTCTTTCTGCAGATCACCCAGTCTGGCTTTGATTTTATTATTGAGATTGTTCTGTGTATCATTCTTGAATTGGTGAATATTCTCTAGTTCAAGCTTAGGCGCACCATATTCAGCAATGTAGTTTACAGATGCTCTGTCTTGTATGACATGATCAGGCCGGCTCATTAGCTAATCACATTACTAGGCATCTTTATTAAAGCAGGTGAATACTGCGGAGGCACTACCACAGCTGATTCTTTCTTGGCACTCTCTAGCTTGACAGTTCTCTCTCTCAATTCACTGGAAGAATATATGTGGCGGCGTTTATGATAATGCAGCTCTATGCCATTGTCAATACAGTATTGTTTGCCTGTGAAATCTCTGTTCTCATATTCTTCACTCAAGAAACGCACATGAATGGTCTGTGTCATTAATAGCTGCAACAGATCAAACTCCGTACTGTACACTAGAATCTCATCAACATACTTGCACGCTTGAAGCTGGACATATCTTTCATAGATGCTCTGCACTGGCTGATTCTTGACACCAGGTCTGTCTATGGTTGGGTCAACCTGCAAAGCTACTTTGAGATAATCACACAGCTCTCTTTCCATGCGAAGCATGGTGACATGCCCGCAATGCAGCAGATCAAAACTAGAACAATTGAACCCAATCTTCATCATAATAATATAAAGCCTGTTACAATTTAATCAAGCATCTGGCAACGTAATAAAGACAGGCAGTTGCAATGATGCCAACAAAAAATAAAATGATTCTGGAATTGGAGCTTTTAATTCTCAATGCACTGGCTTCAACATATCTAATAGCAGCATCCAATTGAATGGCTTGCAGGTCGTGTTTATATTTTTTCATAGATTAATAAAGTAACATGTTTACTTTGCAGGCTTTGGCTTCTAACCCCGTTATGGCTTTAATGGCTCTGTACGCTCGTGTATTTAAATTGCCTAGCCCTTTATCAACATCCATACTGTATTTGTCCATGTTGCTAACAATGATCTCATTTGGAGCACTAGGGTTAGCGCTTTCATACTCAATATCAAAAATCTTCCATTTGACACCGTTCATTTGATATAAGAACTTAAGATGAGCTCTGATCAGATTCAACTTGAAATGCCCAGTTCCACTGAATCATAAAGTTATAATTGCAGAAATAAAACCCCATATTAAAATGTTTACCAGTTTGCCTGTACATATAAAATTTAGGCAGAAGATAATAACTAAACGCAGTTGAGATAAATGCGCCCCATCCAGAGTTGTGTAATAATTTTAGTTTAGTTTCAATTACTACTGATGAAAAATCAAAGGCGTTCATAACAACTGCCATTCAATATGAGGGCATGAGTAGCATCACATGTAAGCAAGTGACGAGTAATGTATGCTTCGTGTTTGGATGGGCTGTTGGATATAACTGTATCCGCTACACCATGCTCTGTGTGCACATATGGCTCTTTGAATTGCATGGACTTCAATCGCTTGCCATAGTATGAAGACAGAGTGGCAGAATGTGACGAGAGCATTCTCTCTTGGGATGTCATTACAATTATTTAGTTTCGCTATTGCTTGTAGTTGTGTATCTGGTAGATCTTCCAGAGTTGTAAATGTCATAAAATAAATCATCCAATGCTTCAACAGCTTCATCAATGCCCATGCCATGCTTGCGAAGCACATCATACAAATCACTTTTAAATTGCATCACATCATTATTATTTTCATTGCTCATACATATAGTATGCTCTAAGTATGAATGAAATCAACAAGAAACTATTTTTAATCCCAAAGATTTTTATAGTAAATGCTAAATAGCTGCAAGCCTCTCTTCTGTCTAGCAAATCCTTGTTTAACTTGCTCTTCACTAATTACACGATCAGGTGAGTCACTATCAATCTGCCATTGAAATGCAAAGATGATATCATCTAAAATGGCGCGCCATTCTGCCTCAGTAAAGGCCACAGGACCATCCCATACATTACTTTTTGTCATGGCATGCACTTCATCTGCAGTCAATTCAATAATGGCACCAAATCTATCTTCTCTGTGCCATTTGATACTTGTGCCATGCAATTCATTTCTCATGGCTTTGAGAACTGGAATGACTTTTCTGGCTATGTACCATGCAGCATTCCACTTGTCCAAGTCATCATAGCCTCTGAACAGGCGCTGAATTGCATATTTACACTTAAAAAACAAACCAGAAGTGAAAAAGTAATACCATCTCCAAAAGAACCAATAGGCAGCTTCTATGTATTTGTTTCTAGAAACTGCTGGTGCTTTTGGGTATCTGCCCAGAATTTGTTCAATTTTTAATTCTATTTCTTCAGTTAATTTAATGTCAATTGGCTGTTTCATCACACACCATGCCAGCGATAAGACAGTTGAACAATTTTACTACAAACCGTTTGAACAGCTAACTTGGTAAAAAACACTGCAGGATTATAAATTTCACGAAGCACAGGGTAGTACCATTTTGCTTGTAGAGCCAATCTATCTTGTGTTGTAACCATGTGTTCTTTCTGCCATTGTGCATCGCGGGCATGACGCTCTTGAGCAGATTTTTCTGGTTCAAGTTCACATCTACCAAGCTTCACCTTCTTCACCTTGCCCTTGATTGCCTCTATATTATAACTGATGCTCACATAGCGACCAGCAATCTGTTCATATGTATAGATTTCAAATGTTTGAGTAATGTTTGATTTCTGTCTTACGGTTTTTGTTTCTAGAACATATTCAGGCAATTTACCAAACTTGCGATCGTTTGTTTTTCTGTACAATCTAATGAGCAGAGGCTCATTGCATTTCCATGCTCCAAATGGACTCACATAAGGGATCTTTTTGCCTGTAGATTTGGCGACATCTTTAAAAATTTGACCTGCTTTATTAATATGAAATGTTGCAAGAAAATTATCTAAATCTTTAGTCTGATAATCGTTAGACACACTTGTTTCATTTAGCTTCAAGAAGCCATTGATCTCTTTTGGAAGATTTGGAAGCTTCAAGCCTTCTATTACAACTGTATCATACATTCCCATATGATTAATTTACACTGGTTCTTAAAGAAATCAAATAAAAAAACCGGTTTTTTAACGTAGACCGGTAACTACGATGATGAACCGGTTTCTTTTAGGCGAACCGGCATTGCCCCTTAACTTATATTAAGGCGTCACGGACATTTACAATATACATGAATCACATATGAATGCAACTAAATATTAATAATGAATAAGTTTGATGGGGTTATGCAAACGGCTTTAAGCAAGCTAGATGCCATTGCATTCCTAAATACTGAAACCTATCAACAGCATCAAATCAATCAAATGTTCAGTAAAGAGTTTGTTGTTGAACAAAATAATAAACGCATTGGCAAATGCTCCAGCAGACAACAAGCCAAGGAACTCATTGATACTATTTGCAGTGGGTGTTAGTTTTATCCAAGATAATAGCCGAATCTAAGACATAATCCAATACAATATCATACAATGCATTCAATTGCGCATTCTTACGAATCATGTGCCTGGTGGGCGCATCTAGCGAATCAATGAATGTATTAAACCGGTGATGTGATTCAGTTATGAACAGACGTTCACTCATCAGGGAAATATCTTTTGCGCAGGATTCTGTATTTGATGTCACTTAATTTGTTGTATGTCTTGAGGGCCGTAACTAGAGGCAGTAGAATGAATATTGCTATAAAATTTTCTACAATTTTCCTCACATAGATATTTAGATATTAATATACTGCGCCCCATACTTTAACACGTGCATTTGGATCATGCATGCCATCAGGACTGTCCATCATGTTGTACTTAGTATTGCGGTGATAGTCTTGTGAGTCTTCATGCATACCTGCCGGTACAAAGCCATAGTTTTTGTTTGAACTCACAGATGTACATGAACAGAAGAGTGCTGACACAGCTAGCAACAACAATGCTTTCAATAGCTTCTTAAAATTGTTGCATGTATCTAAACGAGATCCCCATTTATGACCTTGAGTACCCCCGGCTTTCTTTCCCATGTCAGTCTGAATGGACAAATGCATAGTCAGCTCTTCAGTAAGTACCTGTAGTAGTTTTAGTTTGGATCTTTTTATACCAGATCCGAGTTGTATTGCTTGAGCGCAATGAGCACCACAGCAAAGAATGTGGCACGATTCCAATCACAGTGCCAGAAGTTACCCAGCACACCTATAAGGGCCATGGCAAACATGATACCCACAACACATGGACGAACAAATGTAGTTAAGAATTTATAAATCATACTCATAATATAAAGGAACCTTCTATTTGTGCAACTATAAAAAAAGAAGGCCAGAGAGCGTTTTTGTTGTGCTCTCTGGCCCCCAATCTAATCTACGGGACTAGATCAGTTAAGCGGCAACTGCCACTTCAGAATTTTTCCGACCCTTCTGCTTACCGTTGAGGATCAGGATGCGCGCGATCTGTTGATCGTTCAATCCCTGCTTCTCACCACGGCGCAGATTCTTGAGAACCTCGCGGGTAACGTAGGTACTAACAATTTCTTCTACAGTCGTACTGGCCTTGTTAGCTTTGTTAGCCAAGTACTCCTGATTGGTGATCCGGGTCTTACCACTGACAATACAGGTAAGCACCGGGGTCTTCGTCGCCTTGACGGCGTTAATGTTGCTCTTCATACACACTATTATGTGGGCATTTAGGTTTCAGTCAACTGTTTTTTGCAAAGTATATGCTAAATACTTGGTCTTGAGCTAGATTTAATTTGATGCAAATGACATAATAATTGGCATGAGCTTAAATATTATTGTGAAATTCAAAGAGTTTGTGAAGCGATACAACAAGTTACAGAAGAAGCAGAAGCTTCCTCAAGCTGCAAATGTGCACAAAGATTCTAGTAACATGTCTCCAACTCAAACACTTCCAGCAGCTACTGGAGGCAACCAGCCCAGACTATCATGAATTATATTAACACTGTGCCTCCTCTGTCGACAGTCATTGTACTAAAAGGATACAATTTTAATTATACACAGTATGTTTTTTTGAGCTCAAATAACAATACAACATTACCTAGTGTGTCTGCAGTAGATTTATTTTCCAATATTGCCAGTATATCAACAAACAACCCGCCATTCACAGGCTATCAGATCAACACATATGATATAACCAATAATAATATCATTAAAATTACTCTAGCTGAAAGCTATGGCCCCAGTATACTTGATATTATAATTGTCAATGCCGCTGGGTATACCAAGCTTTCCACGGAAGGATATCTGGTGAGCGCTATGTCACCACCGCCTCCAGTACCTTTAAATATTCCCGAATTTGCTGGTGTATTAAATTTATTTAATGACAATAACTTGGAGGTAATACTGTAATGCCTTACACCACATATTATCTTCCTTTGTATGATGGGCCTTACTTGGGCATAAGAATTGAAGATGAACAAGCCAATGAACCTGTTACATATGCATCACCGTACAAAGTTATTGCCCCTGTTTATGCTGACATGGATTTGCATGTAACAAACACCCCAACAGGCAACATATACATCAACAACACTGCATCACCGGTGATTTCTCTGCAACATGGAACCATTTTCTTCATACAAAGCGCTGCTAACAGTTATCCAATAAATTTGAGTTTAATTGCAGATGTAAACAATGACTCTCTTTCATCTTTCTTAACATATTTTATTCAAGGCAATAAAATGAACAATTATAATGAATACAAATCTAAATTTGTACCATCTGACTTGACATATATAAAATTCAAATGCACATATCAAATACCTGCCACAGCAGTATATTATTTCAACCCTGAAAGACCTGGCAAAGGAAACAAAATAAATGTTTTAGCTACTGAAAATGTATCAACATTTGTACTAACTAGCGCCACAAAATTTCTAATGGTATCTGCAGATGAATATGAATTTTTTCTTGGCAGCTACAAAGACGATGAATTGCTATTAAATGTGCGGTCTGAATATACAGGAACAACTGATCAACTACCATGTGTCACGAGCTACCGCTTGCCTGTGAGCTCTTATGCAATTATCGATTCTCTGAATGGTCAAAACCAGTTTGTTATAAATTATCATCTCAATTATCTCACATTAAGTGGAAAGGTAGTGACCATAACTAAATTATAATATGAGTGACCCTGTATATAGTGCACGACTTATTGGCAATAGAATGGCAGCTGCACGTGGCTTGGACGCCGGTGATCCAGAGCTCAAAACTGACATGCAAAATAAAGAGTATGCAGCTGCTGCTGATCCTTTCAGCCGAGAAAAAGCAGCTGCATATGAAGAAGCAAAGCGCCTATTTGATCTTTCTAAAGAAACTACAGGCAAGGTTGTACCACCAAATGGTGGTAATTCAGGCAGTGCTGTTGCCGGTCTTGTACAAAGAATCTTTACAGGTAGTAGCTCACTATGGTCAAATGCAAATACAGCTGAAGCACCACGGCAAATTTTTGTACCAGCGCCTGCTGTTGGTAGCACAGGCTCTACTGATCCTGCAGCAACTAATTACAATGCAGCTGCAACAGATGACAATGGCAGGTCAGTCTTTTCAGGTACTGGTAGAATTCCTCCCATTGATGGAAATAATCCTACTACTACTGCACCTACTCGCTACTCAGCTTGTGGCAATTCTGCTTATAGAGCTGCAGCCGCAATTTTGATGGGTATTGCTCAAGGGGCTTCAAGAATTTATGCAGGCTTCTTATCTGCTTTAGGATTGCAGTATTCATCTGGTGGTGTATCAACATATTTTGGATTTCGTAACAGCACCAGGGAAGATGTGAATCAAGCAGTCACCATGGCCAGGATGAATGCTTTCCCTAATTCTAGCAACAGTGATGGCTTTCAAACAAGCTCTTCAGCTGATACTTCAGACAGATACATTCAACCTACAGGTGCTGTTAGCTCAGGCGGATACAACATCAATCCTGGCGCAGTCTATACATCAAAGCCATCAGATCCTGCAACTTTGTATCCTACAAACCCTGCAGTTCCCGTTAGAAGCCCAGTAGTTCCAAATGCACCCCGAGTCAATAATGCCACAGTTGTACCTTTCAAACCCGGGGCGTTGATCATGACAGGTTCAACAGGCAGCATAATACTCAAAGCAAACCCATACAACAAAACATATGCCCCTATAGCACTATCTACAACAAATCCTGCAGAGTATAAGGGCATTTCAGACGTTATCAAAATTGATGATCGCGATGGGGCAAATCTGTATTTCAATGGTAGCAGAGTTACTGATGTGTTGGTAAAATTTGAACATGGCAAAGCAGTGGAATTTGACTGTACACAATTGAGCTATAAAAATGCCATAGCAATTTATAAAACATTGAATGCAAGCATTTCAACAGCACCTTCATGGGACTATGAACCAAATTGGTATGCACAAGATCAGCCATACAATAGTACCCATATGCTCACTCGCCGGCAGAATGAAATTATTTTTGACAACGATCCGTTCAGAGGTGTGTATGGTAGTAAAATTTACATGGACATATCCTCTTATGCTAGTAATGTAAACTTTGCATGGGACAAAACTTATGGAAGTGTGTATAATCACATGCGCCACAAGCAAAATCTTTTTCATATACCAACTCATAACTTTTATGCATCTTGGTATTACAAAGTAACTAGTAATCCAAGCATTTCAGGTAAAATAATATTTGTTCCAAAAACAAATCCAGAGACAACGTTTCATGTAACACTAACCACATTATCAAGCATGAATGCAAACAATCAGCTCACTACTGTGAACAAATATGCAGTGAGCAGAGATAACATGTTGACCTGGTTTGTCCCTTCTTCAAGCAACAAGTTGATTGTGTCATATAGTTTGCAATTTTCCGCTACAGATTTTGAACAGTGCACATACAGCTTAATTTTAACAAATATTCCACCTTCTGATGCCTTATGTTTTGGCGGCTACACATTGCGATCTGAAGCAGTTTGGAATAGACCAGAATATCAAGAATACTCACATAAATTCAATACTGGTATAGCTCCAAGAATCAGAAATAATCCAAAACCTCTGCCCACAACATCCTTTGCACTAAATATAGACTATCAAGATGAGCAAATGGAATTTTTTGGCTGGGGCAACGGTGCTACAAGGTATGAACAAACTTTTGGCGGGTACCCAGGTACATGGGAATATACGAGTGCACAGTATAACCCACCACAAGCTTATAGAGCAGTCGATGTACTCTACAATAGTAATCAAGCCGATGACCGGGTAAAATTTTATAGCTCTCTATCTGGAGGTTTGATACGCTTTAGTGTTGGTAACCCATCACTTTCTTCTGGGTTCTCTCCAATTCTCAACAGCTTTAACGAAGCGTTTGTACCGGGTGCTCTTGGAAATATTTTTAGCTTTGTAAACCTGAGATATGCTTTGAGCGCCAAAAGTAACAACCCGAATTTAACCACAGCAGGATTCACCCCCAGTGCGTTACTTGTTGCTGCGCAGTATGCAAATCAATACAATATTATAGGGTATGATGTAAATTCTATACCGTTGATGTGGAGGGAACCATATGTGCATAACGCAAGACAAGTCTACAGATCATCAAGTACGTGGTGGTGGGATAGTGAAAACACATATGGTTGCAATGGCGTTAGAGATGATGTAGATTTCAATAGAAATTATGGTAGCCTGCCGTTCAGAGATGAATATCCAAATTTAAAATTCTTTGCAAAGACGTGCACCGGTGTAGTATATGATGTGTTGAGAGATGTTTATGTTGAAGGAAGGTACATAGGTAGATTTAAATTTAATTCTTGTCTTATTGGTAGTAAGATTGGTATAAATAAAAATGGAGGGAATGAACCGCTACTAACCAAAACATTAGATTACTCTGCACCAGGGGCTGCACCAGGTAGCATATATTTTACAAAGCCATGAAGACACATCAACCATATCTCTTCAAGAAGAATAATGAACGGTTCTTACTGTTCACCAAAGGTGATGCTACTAAAACATATGAATCTTATGATGGCGTGATGCTCACATTTGAATCCATCTATGTTAAAAATCTTGACACTCTACAAGAAAAGAAATTATTTGACTTTGAAGAGTATATAGAATGTAATCCTGTGTATCATGAAGAAGACGGTAAAAAATTTATAAGCTATATTAAGAGTAATAATTTGTCAGAATCTCCCGCCACTATATTTGATTTATACAAAGTAGAAGTGGATGATGATTTCAATACAATTGGTGATCATGTGCTATTGAAAGAAAAAACATATTCTGGATTTGAAAATGAACAATATATAGTTTTTTCAGAATTAGAGCACTATCAAATATTCTTGATATTTATTGATAAAAAAACTAAAGAAAGAAAACAATTTAAAATTACACAGCTAGTTGATCAGCTACCATTGTTCAGAGTTGTTCCTATTTTTGATAAACCAAATTCTATATTCTTAACATCTGCAACAAGTGAAATGACTGCATACATTGCAGATATTAATAATTTTTATAGTTTTAAAAAGGTAGTTAACAAAGATAAAAAACCTGTTTATAAATGCTCTGCATTAGATGATTTGCTTGTGTATGCAGTAAAGATAGGACCCAACAGAGAAGACAGAGAGCTAGTCTATGAAGATGGATTTATACTACCTGTTTAATTTTATTTTAAGAAATTCTTAAGAGCTTTAATTCGCTGACTATCAAATAGTACTTGATCACCATATGGTATGTCATGCATCAATATGTACCAAACCCAACGCAATTTCTCTTTCCATGACCTGGTAACTGGCTGATAACCTTGCCGATAGAAGCTCACGTTCAAATAACCATCTTCATCATATTTGAACAGAATGCTCTCACCATGGCATGCACAATCTAAGAATAATTCGGACGACTGCTTCTTCATGTAAATATTTAGTAAAACCAAGCACTGGTGCTAGTGTGCATATGCTTAAGTAATTTTATGCTGCAGCGCATAAAAGATCATTTTCATAAAAGTCATAATTTTGTATTCTGGCTCTTATTTGTACCTGCCATGGCCTTTACACTATGGGGTTTAACGGATTTGTATATGAATCATTTTGATGAGTTGACCAAACAAGACCACATGCAATTCTTGTTACGCATATTGTTTCCTGTATCTTTGGCATTGCTCATTACATCACTGGAACGCAGACAGCGCCTCAAGAGAGACGCATTAGTAGGCAAAATAAAAAAGTATCTGAATAAAAACTAATCTTGCTTGTCGTATCTGCTCTTCAGATAAAAAATATACAAAAACACCGCAATACAAACCAACACAGTAGGCACAGTGATCATGATGCCACACTCACAGGACGGCGAATAGCTTTGTAGCGTTTGTGTAACTTCATAATATATTCAATACTATCATATCTGTCTTTCTTATTAAGAATCAAACATTCAGATACGCCACCAAAGTAAACATCTAGGTGAATATTTTTTGGATGCAAGTTTTGCAAATATCTCTCTTGTTCTAAAGCTTCTAATTTAGGAAGCCACGCACTAGCCAATACACGCACTGGTTGTTTAAAAAAATTATACACTACATCATGTTTTGGATCAAACCGCTTCTCAGCATTGTAAAAGCTTGTGATACCAAACTTGTTAAACTTCTCACCAGTGTCAATAAACTCTGGTTCAATCAAGTAGAGCTTCAAATAATCTTGCTTGTACTCATGTTGGGTATTATCAAAGCGCTTGTAGGTGCCTTCGGGTCTTTTGCTAATGTGCATCTTCACAATACTATTATGAGTGAAATTCAAATCCAGTCAAGATATTTTTAATCTTGCTCACTATCTGGATCAAAACCTTCATCGCTCAGCATCTCTTGAACTGTATCTTCTGCAATCATCTTGGCATCTTCATAGTCGCCAGTCTCCAAGCATTCTTCTATGGCATCAATGCCACTAGCAAACGTGGCAGAATCAGTCAAATCAGCTGACGTGAGCCCCACTTTCTTGTTCAAATATACATCCACAAGCCACACAGCAGCTTTGCGACTGCCTCGTTCATTCATCTTCTGCTCAATTACTTCATTAAGAATCTCGCTCATGATTAATATTATATGGTGTTTAATGCTTAGTGCAAGTTGATTTGCGTTAAAAAGCGTATATCATGATATTATGTCTGATGAAGCTATTATTAATGCGCCTAATATTGCCATCATAAATGGAGCTCTAGGCGGCCGAACTGGCAATACGAACAATTTATTACACAAGGTGAAGCGCATTATCATGAAGCAAAATCCTCATGCCACAGTCCGCATTGTGCATCTATCGCCTTCTTTTGATTGGATCAAAGTGAGACGCATCATCAAGAACAGTGATGCTCTATTGTTCAGCTCTGGCACATATTGGGACTCTTGGGGATCACCCATGCAACAGCTATTTGAGAAAATGACTCAAATTGAAGGCAAGAAGCATTTGCTGGGCAAGCCAGCCGGTGTCATAGTGACCATGCATTCAGTAGGGGGCAAAGAAGTATGCTCTCGTATGTTAGGTAACTTGGTATCTTTAGGATGCAGCATACCACCATTTGCTGGCTTTGCTTATTCATATGCAGATCATGTGGCACATCAATCACGAACCACAGGCAAGAAGCTATTGGATGATGTGTGGCACATTGACGATCTGGATGCTTTGGTGCATAACTTGCTTGCTGCTCAGAGTGGCTCCAAAGACTGGCGCGTGTGGGATTACTTAGATACAGCCGCCATGGATCCAGCGCACGTTTGGTTGAAGTAAAAATTAAAAACTAAAAAAAATTACCAGTGATGAATAGCGTTCATAATGAGAACGATATTGGCAATCACGCCAAGCAACACAATAAACACTTCATAAACTTTGTGATTCACTAGCTTCTTTGCTCCACAAGTGTAGACATGAATGCAATAGATTTTGTATTCAAGTGCTGACCAGTGCGGTAATCTGCAAGAAACTCTGCTACAGTCTGAGGTACATTATAAATGCATTCTGTTGTACCGTTAGAACCCAGAATAGAAATTTCATCACTATCTACATAAACCCAGTCACGAGGCACTTTGCAACAACGAGATACAGCAGCTGTTACAGGACAAATATCATCATTTTTAATATCTTGTTCAGTAACATGAACATAAATATTTTTAGGAATCATACCTATAATATAGCGGAAGTCCGCAAACAGTCAAGCAGTTTTTTTATCTACTAGAGCCACTGCAGTAAACTTGGCCACAATCTCTTTGCAATGCTCTGTAAGAAAAGATGTATTGTCCTTCAGGTATTCAAATAAAATTCTCTTATCATCTTTTTTGCGAATTCTATTAATAGAATCGATAAACGATATGAGCATATGCTCAGGTATTTCCAGATCAAACATGAAATAATTATTAATATCTTCGTAAATGTTGCGCGCAATGTCGCTCAAGTTTTCGTAAATTTTATCTGTAATCATCATGTAAGTATATTAATAGATGATCTGGGTCTTTGCAATGAGTTTTTTAAAACCTTTTAAACTTTTTAAAAAACTCGCACCCACCAGGAATCGAACCTGGAACCCACAGTTTAGAAAACTGTTGCTCTATCCGGTTGAGCTATGGGTGCAATAGTGGGCGTACTAGGATTTGAACCTAGGACCAAGGCATTATGAGTGCCCTGCTCTAACCGCTGAGCTATACGCCCAAACTGGTACCTCCGGTTGGATTCGAACCAACGTTTTGCGCTAATCTGGCGCCGTGCACGGGTATAAGCCGTGTGTCTTAACCGCTAGACGACGGAGGCATGTGTGAATATTAGAGGTCTTTTGTCTTGCGCTCCAGCTTTTTCAATTTGCGCTTGAGCTTGAACACATTATGCTCATATTCTTGCATACGCTTTTCAATTGCTCGAGGCAAGTCAACCAAGTGTAGCTGACTGCTGATGCCTAGCATCTTGCGAATTTTTGCAATAACAGTAAGCAGAAATGTATTGTCGTCAAGCTCTGGCATCACACCATCTCTTCTAAAATACCCACAAGCTCTGCAACCATGATGCCTAAGCCACCCAAGACTAGGTAAGGTTTACCCATCATGATGAAGCCACCTGCAGCAATGCGAATGAAACTCTTCACAATGGACAGGTAGAAGTGATTGGTTGGATCTGGAATTTTTCTTTTGTTTTTATTTTTCATAGGTTATGGACTTCCTGCCACATAAGGGCGGTTGGGGTTGGTGTACTGTGCATAGCTATCCATGCTATTAGCATTGTAAAAAGCATTAGCCAATAGAGCCATTAAGACAATGGATGCCAATACAATCAAAAGCTTACACATCATACACCAATGATACTGGGTAATGAGTTTAAATCAAGCTTAAAAACTGCATGCCAGGCATCTGCATCATGCACAATGCCATACAGTTGCAGCTCGCGACACATGGACATGAACTGTTTAAAATTAGGCACAGGCTTGTGATTGAGCTGCTCATCATAAATTTGCTTCTCTTCTGGATGAAATATCAATCCTTGTGCAAGATCCACCAGGTTCATGTTGTTCTTTTGCAATTGCTGCAAATCTTCTGATAGCTTAGGAAATTCTTCTTGAAAGCTTTCTGTAAGTTTTTTAGCTTTTACCTTACCATATCCTGGCAATCCTTTGATGTTATCAGACGCATCACCAATGATGCTCTTGTATGTGATATAGTTTTGCAGGCTCACAGGATAATATTCTTGAAAGTTCTCTGGTGTAATCAATATCTTTTTAATGGGTGAGTAGACATGCACACTGTTGCTAACTAGCTGGGCCATGTCGTTGTCTGTTGATACAACAGTCTTAATGCCACCTAGTGTGCGGCATAGGTAAGCTATCACATCATCCGCTTCTAAGATGCCAGGGAACATGTTAACAATGCCCAGATGTGTACTCAATTGCTCTAATGTTTCTTCTGCTTCATGCACTTGGTTCCATACGCTTTTATCGCGATTTTGTTTATAATCTTCATTCTGTCTGCGAAAGTTTTTCTGCCCACGAATCAACCGCTTATCGGAAACACAATAACAAACATCTGGCTCAAAACGATTCACATAGCTCTTGATGCTCCTTAGGTATGAGAGAATTAAAACTTTCTTATCTGCTTCTCGAGTCACATGCCATGTGCGGTACAACAAATTAGTTGCATCAATGATCAGATATTTCATACGGTGACTCTTTTCATCATGCGCTTGATTGCTTTATCTTTGGCCTTGAGTTCCACTTCCCATACCACAGGCAAGCCATAATCTGTAGGCAACGATTGAGCATAGTCAGCATGCTTGCGTGTGCCTGCAATACCTTCTGAGTAATGAAATATGGGCACAATCCCTGGCCATGTTGCATGTGCTGCTTCAAATGCTTCACGATGAGTCAAACCATCTGAAAGCATTTCATGATGCAAATTATCATATGTGATAGGGACACCTTCTCTGGCATGAAAATATTTGACAAGATTTTTAATGCTCCAAACACCTTTCTTGTTATCATTGTTCTCAAATACTAACCGCTTGGTAACATTGACCGGGCATTGCTTAAGACTACGCACCACATTCTGATAGATTAATTCTGGATCACCATCTTTGCGAATGTGAATATTAAAGGGGGCTTCATATGATTCAGGCAAATCAAGCAACTCAAACACCAGAGCATGAGCAATCAAATCGCGAATACTATTGGCAACAACTTTAGGATTGTCAGATGTTAAACTAATAAATTCAGAAGGATGTGCTGAGAAACGTAAACCTGACTGTTTCATGGCTTGCTTAGCTTCATTAATAGCATGCATCATTTCATCTTGCATGGGCAATTTGTAGAACTCTAAATTAAGATCAGGATGATTGATAACAGGTATCAAGTCACTGCCAATGCGCATGCCAGCCAGACGCATGCTTTTACATAATTCTACTGTGGTTTTAAGAGTCTGAAAGTTCTCTATAATTCTATGACATAGTACATCCAGGGATTCATGCAGAGGTTTCTTCTTGAATTGCGTTACTGTCATGGTTCGAAAGCGCGTGCCTTCTTCATGAAGCTTAATACTCTGACAGCATAGAGACAATTGCATCTATTCATAATAAAGGAAACTATTACTTTTACAAGCTTAAATAATAATATACGAAAAATGCTTGTAGCTTTTGCAAGAGATTGATCAAGCCACTCATGATATTAGGTGGCCTTGGCATCATAACCTACCTGTCTTTTATTTTCGGCATATTGGAAGGCAAACGTGTATACGGTACATCTTCTAAGTTTTATACTGATTTACCCAATTCATGCTTTATTGAAGCTTTGATACATTCTTCTCGTGCCAGCCTAGTTTTAAAGAGCGATGTGCATGCATATTCGTCAATATACGGGTTCACGTACTATCTAGGAGATGATAAAAATAATAAACAAATATTTGGACATGCTGTATCCATATTTGAGTATAAGAACAAATTATGGATATATGATGCTGTGTGGGGAACCATGCTTGTAGGCAAAGCTACTGCCAGAAGTGAATATGAGAGAATGTGCACTCAGTTCATAGAAAAAAGTTACAAGTACAAAATTAAAAGAAGTTTTGTTGTAGATGATTGGTCTGTTCCTACCTACCAGGAGAAGGAGTAAGGCTGGCTTTAATAAGTATATATATGGACAATCCTTATGTACTTGGCTTGAGACAACACGATGCACGCCCCAAAACCCCCATAGTTGTCCCAAGCCACCTGCAATCTGCTTTAACCAGAAGAAAGATCATGTATGAGAGTATGCTTGAAGAGGAAAGAATGTTGCATGCACATTCAGCAGATAATGCCACAGGAGGATATGATGGTGGTGGACCTATCACTTCTTATCCAAATGAATTGACTTTTTTGAATGAGGACATCACCTTTGAAGGTGATAATTTGACTTACAGTGTTTAACTCATTACTGAGTATGCCGCTTTGTTGGTGGTAACAGTAGTATTCCGGGCAATAATGCCGGCGGCATTCACGAAAGTCACACTATCAAACAAAACCAGTGAATATGGAAAAGTAGCCAGATTTGCTGAAGCCACTCCGTTGATGGCTTTGGCACCAGATCCAGTGAGAATGTTGAGTCCACAGGTGCCAATGGATGCAAGAGAACCTGCAGATAAAGTTATTCCATGTCCAGTGGAGCGATTGTTGGTTAACAAAGTTTGGCCGAGCG
>Ga0209401_1001040_pt1 | contig 18544 bp, 32 predicted proteins | sample M_140807_MF_Meta_FD_187318 | JGI IMG/M metagenome (GOLD analysis project Ga0209401, IMG submission 187318) | Freshwater microbial communities from Lake Montjoie, Canada to study carbon cycling - M_140807_MF_MetaG (SPAdes) (version 2) | ecosystem: Environmental > Aquatic > Freshwater > Lake...
CTCAAGCTTTACTTGGCACTTCAATGGATATTGCAGCTTCAAAACATATAGATTTAGAAACTGCTTCTAGACTTCTTGCTAAAGCATACGGCGGCAATATTGGTGCACTTAAAAAGTTATTCCCACAAATCTCTGCGGCTACTGTTAAATCAAAAGATTTTGCAGCGGCAATGCGTGAGATCTCGGGTGAAACAAAAGGAGCTGCAGCTGCCGCAGCCAACACATTTGCTGGACAAATGGAAAGAATTAAACTTGCATTTGGTGAGGCATCGGAGTCCCTTGGTTATAAGTTAATACCTCAACTAAAATCATTTGCGGATCTTATTATTAACAAGGCTATACCTGCAATCCAAAAGTTTGTAGATGAAAATGGCGATAAAATTGCAGCAGGATTTAAGACTTCTATTTCTTATGGTATAGCTTTTGCAAAGTTAATGTACGACATGTTTAGCTTTGTTGCTCGAAACATTAAAGTATTTGCAACACTTGGTGCAGTTATTATTGCTGCATTCATGGGAGCAAAAGTTGCAGGAGCAGTAACAGCTTTAATTACTGGAATTCAAGCAATTATTAAGGTTATGAAAGCACTTCGTACTGTTTCACTTGCTTCTGCAGCAGCAACCGCGTTGGCAACTGGTGGTATTTCAGCAGCAGCTGGAGCAGCTGCATTTGGTGTCGCGCTAATTGGTATGGGTATTGCTGCAAACAAGTTTAATAAGGATTCAGATAAAGCTGCTGACTCATTAGGCAAGTTTGATTATAATGCTAAAGGTTTTACTACAACAGCATCAGATTACACTAAAGGCATTGAAGGCATGACAGGGGCAACTAATGGTCTTGCTACAGCAACAACTGACGCAACAAAAGCCAGTAAATTATTATTATTACTGCAAAGTAAGTTTGGACTAAAGGGACTTAAAGAAACTGATCCGGTTACTCTTGAAGCAATTAGAAAAAATCAGATCAAGCAACAAAAACTTGGTATATCAAGTCCAACTATTTCATTGCTAGCATCTGCTGGACATGGAAACATCGCAAAACCTACTACTGCAAATGGCGGAAATATTACTGTAAATGTTGCTGGTTCAGTTGTTTCACAAGGTGATCTTGTTAATGGCATTAAAAATGGACTTGCAACTCTTATGCGACGCCGAACCGGCAGTCAGTTTGCGGTACTATAATGCCAACTAATGCACCTACGCTTACGGTTTCTTTTAGCAATGGTGGTGCTTATACAGCAGTTAGCGCGGATCTTTTGTTATCTGTTGACATCCGTCGAGGTCGTCAATATCAAAATGATTTCCTGGAATCAGGAACTGCTGATGTAGTTCTTAATAATCAATCTGGAGCGTTTGATCCGAGCAACACATCAAGTCCATGGTATGGCATTTTAATTGCTGGTATGCAAGTAAAGATCCAAGGCAATGCAACAACTATTTATACAGGTTATTTAGAAAACAATGAAGTAAACCAAGGCATTTATCCTACGGTTTCATTAACATTTGTTGATGGTCTTGCACAAATTGCCAAAGCAATTGCACCTGCTCTTGCAACAAGTGCTTATTCTGAAACTGCAGCATTAAGAGCAACTAGAGCACTTGATCTTGCTTCATGGACTGCCGCACGTAGTCTTACTGGTACAACGGTAATGCTTAAAACAAAACAAAATATGAGTTGTCTTGAAATGTTAGAACAATGCGCTAATTGTATTGGCGGACGTTTTTACGTAAGTCGAACAGGAACAGCAACGCTCGTTCCATTATCTGACAAGTTTACGCGACCAACACAATTATTATTTAGTGATCAGGGTGATGCCAATAGTGTTGGATATGATGGTATTATTACTAACCCCGGAACAGATTATGTTTACAATGAAGCAATAGTATTTAGAGGACCTGGCAAAACTCAAAAATCATCAAAGTATACTGCAAGCGTTTCTACATACGGATTAAAGTCTAAAAAACTAGACGCTCCAATATCAAATGATACTTCTGCTGCAAATCTTGCTTTGTACGCTGCAAGAAAAGATGCTGATGCGGTTGTACTAGCAGAACAAATTGATTTTACCGCAATAGGTATTGGTAGTCTTGCAACAGATATGCTTGAGACTGAATTAAATGATCTTGTGCAAGTAAAACGTCTTACATATGACAATAGAAACATTACTATCAATTGTGTTGTAGAAGGATTAGCTCATTCAATATCCGCAGATAACTGGAGAGTTAGTTATTTCACATCTGTGGTTGATCCGTATACGATTACGATTTAGGGGAAATAATGCCACTTTGTCCGCAAATTACAATTACTCCAATTACAGTTACTTCAACTGGAATGACTCAAACATCTATCATTCCTATTGTGGCTGCAACAACAGAACAAACAGATGATCTTCAAGTTGAGATCAATACTATTGAAGCATCTGTTAATGGTAAGAATCACATCTACCGTCAAACAACAGCACCAGATGGATCTGTTTATCCATTAACTGAAGGTGACGTTTGGTTTGATACCGATGATGGAAACAAACAATACTATTGGACAGGTGTAGCCTGGGTTTCTGTGCAAGATCTTAGTATTGCAACAGCGCAAACAAGTGCAACTGCGGCAGCAAACGCAGCGGCAGCAGCATCAGCGGCAGCAGCATCAGCAACCGCAGCAGCGGCAGCAGCAGCAGCGGCAGCAACCGCAGCGCAAACAACAGCCGATGGTAAAAATAAGATTTACAGACAAACAACAATGCCAACTACAGGTCCTTTTACAGAAGGAGATCTTTGGTTTGACACAGACGACGATAACAAGTTTTATCGTTATACTAGCGGTGCATTCTCTGCTTTTTCACTAGGCAATAATGCAATTGCAGATCTTTCTGCAACTAAACTTACTGCAGGAACTATTGATGCTTCTGTCATTACAGTTTCAAATATCAATGCAGGAAATATTTCTACAGGCTCACTTGCTTCAGGAAGAATTGCTGCAAATACAATAACTGGGTCACAACTTGTAGCAGGTACTATTGAAGCTGTTTCAATTGCTGCTAATACTATTACTGGAGCCAAACTTGCAGTAGGAACGATTGAGGCAGTATCAATTGCAGCTGGTACTATTACAGGTGCAAAAATTGCCGCAACAACAATTACTGCTGGAAACATTGCAACTGCAACTATTACAGCAGATCAAATTGCCGGTGGAACAATTACTGCGGCTGAAATTGCAGCTGAAACCATCACAGCGGCTGAAATTGAAGCTGGATCAATTACAGTTGACCGTTTAACAGTAGGCACTTTGACTGCTTTTACTTTAAGAACTTCATCTGGTGCACGTCGAGTAACTGTATCTGCTTCAACTAACTCAATTTCATTTACTGAATCTAGTTCAACTGTTGGTCACATCGGACCAGCTTCTACTAGTGGCATTATTATGCATTATGGATCAACTTTTAATCCTGCTGCAACTACATATCCACAAGCTTACGTCTCATCAGGTAGTGCTCAGATTGCTTATAGCTCAGGTATTTACTGTGAAGCTAGTTCAACCGGTATTGTAATGAACGGTAACGTTTATACTCTTGATGCTTTTTATAATCAAGATGCGTCCACTAGTGCAAATGCTGCCAATACCCGTATGGATACAGATGGCCGCACAAGACGAAGTACTGCTTCTAGCGCGCGATTCAAAGAAAATATTGTTGATCTTTCATCAGTTGCTGATCTTAATCCAACCGGCTTGTTAAGTTTACCAATTAGAGCTTTTAAGTTTAAGTCTGATTATTTAGATCCAACTGATAATAGATCAGGAATGCTTGTACCTGGATTTATTGCTGAAGAAGTTGCTGAGCATTATCCTATTGCAGCAGACAGCGATAATGAAGGCGTGATTGAAAACTGGAATGAACGATTTGTAATTCCAGGTATGTTGGCTTTGATTCAAGATCTAAATACACGTATCAAAACACTCGAGGGGAACGCAAATGGATGACGCAACAGAACTAGACATCAATGTTGTTATTGCTGTACTAAGAGAGCAAATTGGTCTGCTAGCTCTAGACAAAGCAATGTTGACGGCTAGAGTGGGGGATCTCGAATTAAAACTTAAGGAGAAGAATGACCGTGAATGACTGGGCTGCTTTAATACTCGCGGTCATATCAATACTAGGATCGTTTGTTGTAGCTGTACGTTGGTTAGTTAAACACTTTCTAAACGAATTAAAACCAAATGGTGGATCAAGTATGAAAGACTCTGTTGCGAGATTAGAAACTCAAATGGAATTAGTAATAGCAATGTTGACTTTAAGGGCTAAAAATGAAAAACCTAAAATTAAAGATTAAAAAATGAGTCAACGTAATCAATTTATTATGGCTGCCAGAGCTGAGCTCGGTACTGTAGAAGGGCCCAAAGACAATGAAACAAAGTATGGCGCGTTTACTAAAGCTAACTTTGCTCCTTGGTGTGGGTCTTTTGTTATGTGGTGCGCTCATCAGGTTGGTCTTAAGATCCCAAATGTCGTAAGTACAACAACCGGAGCTAGCAAATTTCAAGGCACCGGAGCTTGGTCTAATCCAGAAACTGCAAAGCCAAAGCCAGGCGATCTAGCCTTTTTTGACTTTGCTGAAGGCGGTAATCCGGTGGATCACGTAGGTATCGTGGTCAAAGATAACGGAGATGGAACTGTTACTACGATCGAAGGTAATACTTCTGGAGACGCAAAAAAGTCGACTTCAGAACGCAATGGGGGAGAAGTAGTTCAAAAGATAAGAGCATATAAGGCTAATAACAAAAAGAAATTAAAGCCTTTTATTGTTGGCTTCGGATCACCGAAGTTCAAAGACTAGGAGAACCTATGAATAAAGATAAAGTTATCGCGATTGTTATGACCTACGCTCGCGCCGCTGTCCCTTCCGTCCTGGCAATGTATGCCGGAGGAATTACAGATCCTAAAGTGTTGGCTTATGCCTTCATTTCAGCCTTTATTGCTCCAATCTGGAAGGCTATCGATCCTAAAGCCACCGAGTTTGGAAAGAATTCAACGACTAAGTAAATGTCCGAAACTAAGCGCTGCTTTGATTGTGGATTAGTTAAGTCTTTAGACAACTTCCCACGAGACGCAAGGCGGCCAGACGGGCGAAGAGAAGTCTGCGGAGAATGCCGCAGTGCCCATCGCCGGGCTATCAAGTCTGCAGATTATGACCAGATCCTGATTGATCAGAATCATAAATGCGGCATTTGTAAGGTCCATATTGATGAGTACCCTAGAAAGTTCAGTGTTGATCATAACCACGAGGATTACTCGATCCGAGGACTACTTTGCGGAAACTGCAACGTAGCTATCGGTATGTTCGGTGAGGATATTGAGTTCTTAAAGTCAGCTATAGGGTATCTTATGCATCATAAAACGACAATAATCCCGGGGGAAACATGGACAGAGACGGAATCTTAGGCGAAGCATCGCAGTTGGTTTACGGAGATCGGCAAGATGATTACGGATCTCCGGAGGACAATTTTGGTCGCATGGCTAAATTGTGGAGCGTAGTCCTAGGAATTGAAGTAGAAATGTGGCAAGTTGCCTTGTGTATGAACCAGGTAAAGGTTGCCAGATTAGTAAATCAGCCAGCTAAAGTGGACGGCTGGATCGATGGAGCGGCATATATGGCGCTCGGCGGTGAATTAGCCACTGAATAATTAAGAAAGCCTGCTCGCGCAGTTAATCCTGGAAACCCCTTCTTCCAGAAGATTCTAAGCGAGCAGGCTTCTTTTTTTATTTAGAAGAGTAATACTCCTCTAATTGGCGCTGACGGGCGCGTTCACAAAGCCAATTCCAGATCCTAAACAGGATCACCGGAACTGTATAAACGATCGTAAAGACCAGGAATATGAAGGTCCAGGACTCTAAAGGCGTCATTGGGAACATTTATTTCTCCTTATGGTGTTGGCACTGGCTTAATGGATACAAACAATCTCCGCAAATCACTTCTTTTTCGTTGCTCATAGCTCAGATTTACCCTTCTTTAGGAACTTGTAATAGTCAAAATTAGGATTTACCAGGGCGATTTGATCCGCAATGATGGTTGTAGCCAAATCTATGGCGATTTCCGGAGTGTAAAGTCCGGACTGGATCACGCAAGATTTCGCTAAACTTAAAGCTCCGGCGATCAATTCGTAGTCTTTTTTGGTCATAGCCATGTTTATGCACCAACCTTCATCAAAAGTGCATCGGCGCGGACATATTTCTGGATTGAAGAGTCCCAAACTTCCGCTGTTGGAAGTTGGTTTACAATGGAGTAAAGCGCGTTTGTGTCCGCAATTGTTGCATTTTTCAATTTATATTGTTCGACGTTTGGTAATCCAGGGTAAATCTCGTCGCCAACAACACGAACAACAATGGATTTCTTGGAATCTTTATTGTTTTCAGAAATTTCAATAATCAATTCCACTGCCATTTCTTCAGAATTTTCGTCATTCTTATGACGTTCAGTCCAATGTCCTTCGCAGTTTTCTAAGAACCATTCGCGAAGACGCACAATTTCTGAATCTTTATCGTCGATCCAACTGATCCATAATGATCCGCCGTTACCCTGATCCTCAACGGTTGCAATTCGCTTTCCGTCACGGTAAAGAGTTCCAGTTAGTGCAACTCCATTATGAGTTGAAAGCTTCTTGATGTTTTTCATTTCGTATGTCATTTGTCTTACCCTTCTGTATATCCACCGAGCCCGTCGCCCGGTTTCATAGGATCATTCTACTCCCGTGGAGTAGGAAAAGCACAGTATAGATAGGTACGTTTCTTAGAGGGGGGAGCCCCCCCTATTTTGAACGTAAAATTTAGATCCAGGATACTTCCCTTTAGCTAATCCCTGGGTATAGAGTAAGGACATCGATCTGGACGAACGGGAAGGATCGAAAAGGGGTAAAAATGTTAAAAGAAAGCAAAGTTTTTAATGGAACTTGGTTAAGTCGTCCAGGAACTTCATATTCAATTCGCAAAGGACGTTTCATGATTTCAGAAAGAATTGATGTGCATGTTTGGACAGATACAAACGAAATGGTGCTTTCGCATATTGAAGGCGATGGACGCAACAAAGAAAACTTTAAGCGTTTTGATACAAAAACTATATTTAACGGAACGCGCGAAGATGTAAAAAATTACGTAAAAGAACGTTTGGGAGAGGAAATCGCATAATGACTACAAAAGAAGAAGCTTTGAAGTTATACGACGAGGGAATTCCCACAACAATTGAAGACAATTTTTTACGATCCATGTTAAATGGACATCGTTGGGGTTGGCATCAAACTCTATTCATGATGTGTCCAGCGTGCGAGCGAAAGGCGGCAGAATAATGTCTTATACACTCACAGAACTTATTGAAAAATTAGAAGAATTAGTAGAGGAATATCCGGATCTGGCGGATCAGAAAGTCAATATGGCTTTCCAAGAGAACTATCCGCTAGCTGGTTTGATCACTTCGGTGACCGTAATTGAGGACGACGAGGACTCAGATTGCGAATGTCCGTCTACAAAATCGTGCGACGAATGCCCTAAACCGAAGCTTTGGATCGGAATTCAGGATAACTACAACACTCCATACGCGCCAAAAGAGGCATGGAATGATTGATCCTCTTGTAAAAATTCTAAAAGATGCTCACAAGGATCTGAAACGAGCTATCGATGACGTTGAAAAACGTAAAAAAGACTTCTTAGAAATCTTGCTTATTGCCAGAAATAAGGAGGGTTGGACCTATCAAGAGATTGCCGATGTTCTCGGTATCTCTACATCAAGGGTTCAACAGTTGGTTCGTCAGGCCCAGGGTAAGAAAAGATCCAATAGATGAGGCTTGAATGGCCAGAATATGCGTTGGCTTTGGCTGACGTTGCTGCGCTGAGAAGCGAAGATCCGTGGCTCAAGGTTGGCGCCGTAGTCCTTCGACCAGATAATTCGGTTGCAAGTATTGGTTATAACGGAGCGCCTTCTGGGATCCAGATTAACTGGAACGATCGGGAAGCTAGACGTCCGTTTGTGATCCATGCTGAAGTAAATGCTTTGAGATATACAACGCCTTCGGAGGTCCGTGGCGGCTTTATTGCCATTACCCATCGACCTTGCCAGGCTTGTATTCCTCTTATAGCTGCTTATGGAATCCGCCGGGTATTCTTCGGTGTTTCTCTTGATCCGCAAGTGTATTCTGAGGATCTGCTTGATAACATTGCTGGTCAACTCGACGTCAAAGTCGTGAACATTCCGAGGGGGAAAAATGCTTAATCTTATATTCGAACGCCAAAAGAAGCTCCAGGAGGAGTCATTTGGCATCGATTTTACGGATCTTTCTGATGAAGAAAGATCGCAATTTATTAAAGATATGGTCCTGGCTGCTACGGACGAGCTACATGAGGCACTTGCTGAAGTCGGTTGGAAACCCTGGGCGACGTCCCGACACATAAATCGCGAAGCTTTTGTTGGCGAATTAGTCGATGTTCTTCACTTTATTGTCAATTTGTGGCTTGCTGTAGGCGCAACTCCGGAGGAAGTTGAGCAGCGTTACCTAGAAAAGGCTACAAAAAATGCTCAACGTCAGAAAGAAGGATATGACGGCATTTGGGGTAAATGTCCGGTTTGTAAGCGCGCCCTTGATGATGCCGGTGTTATGTGCTCGGCTTCAGAAGGATGCGAGTATAAAGATGGTTTTTACAACGAGGATTGCTAATGATTACGATCCTAGAAGGCGTTGACGGCGTAGGTAAATCAAGCCACGCTGCCTGGTTAGCTAAAGAGCAAAATGCCAAAGTCCTTCATGCGGGTATTCCTCAGCATACGCATTGGTTTGGAGAGTACATAAAGCCTTTATTAGAACTTCCAGAGGATCAAAACGTGATTTTGGATCGATGGCATCTAGGAGAGGCAATTTGGCCTTTTGTTTTTAACCGTAAATCATTATATTTACGTCCAGAATCGCTTAAACTTTGCCACAAGACTCTAGAAGAATTAGGTGCTAAAATTATTTTTATCTATCGGGACGCTGATTCCATTACAAGTACCCTGATGCTTCGCGGCGAACAGGATCAGATTGACACAGTTATTAAAGCTCAAGATATGTATTTTGATCTAGTAGCTACTTTAGACAATATCCAAGTAGTAAATTCAAACGATTTGCAGCGGGAGTTACCTGATGTACATTAAACTAGACACACCTTCTGAGGTTGTTGAAGTAGCTATTGGAACTTGTATTAATTACGGATCGCCAACAACGCCTCGCGGTCAATCTACTCTTGAAGTAAATAACGTTACTTTTGAGATTCAAAGACCCTGGTTAATGCCTTTTGACGTCAAATATAGGGACATGAAACCCTTTATTGGTGCAGTCGAAGCGCTTCAATTAGTGGGAATGACTACTGCTCCTGAGCTTGTAGTCTCCGGATCTAAAGTCTTTGGAAACTACTTAGACGGCGGCATCTTTCACGGCGCTTATGGTCCAAGAATCTATGGACGACTCCAGCCTTTAGTGGATCTGCTCAAATCAGATCCGGATTCACGCCAGGCTGTTTTAACCATATTTGACTCTCGTCAGGATCTAGGAGCAAATGTAAAAGATGTTCCTTGTACCCTGGCACTGCAGTTCTTTGTCCGCGACGATAAGCTTTGCATGAGAACAACCATGCGATCCAATGATGTTTGGCTAGGTTTGCCATACGATTTGGTTCAGTTTACTGCGCTTCAAGGAGCTATTGCCGCAGCTTTAGGCATTGAAATGGGTTGGTACGCTCATTCCGTAGGATCGCTGCATTTATACGCAAGAGATATGGAACAGGCTGAACAGATCCAAGCAAACTATGACCAGAACTGGGACTATGAACCACTTTGGTCACGAGATACAATTGAACTTATATCTGGCACAGCTAGAGGAATTCTCTATGGTTGGCAGGCTAATATGTATCTTGCCGGTTTGACCAAGTTTGAAACCTGGTTAGAGAATGCAGTTTTCCAGGCTAGAGAACGGATTATATGAGTCAACACCGTAAGCATCGAGGATACGCAACCCAGCGGATCTTAGCTAAGTTTTTGCAAGAAAACGGGTTTCCTTATGCTGAATCCACTGGTGCAGGTCGATCGGGTACCGATGTCACCGGCACGATTGGGATTGATTGGGAAGTAAAGGCTCGGCGTGGGTTTCCTGTTGTTGAAACAATGGAGCAACTTAGCGAGCGAGCAAAAGAAGGTTTAGTTGGAATTGCTGTACTCAGGCCTGATGGTTGGGGTCCAGCAAAGATAGCTGATTGGCCGGCAATCGTACCTTTGAGCGTCATTGTGAAGCTCTTGCGAGAAGTCGGCTATGGAGATCCAATCGAAGGGGAAAAATAATGGCATCACCAGCTTTAGCGGTTACTGTTGGTACTGGTCGTGGATACGTCCACCCAGTTACACAAGTTATAGTTCCGTCTGTAACAACAATACTTCAAGTATTAGACAAACCGGCGCTTCCGCGTTGGGCAGCTAAATCTGTAGCAGAATTTGCTGCAGCAAATAAGGATTCGTGGGTTAATTTACCCGACGATGCAGCGATTGATTTACTCAAGGGTTCACCCTGGCGTACAAGAGATCGTGCAGCTGAAGCAGGTACCAATGCTCACGAATATTGCGAAGCTTTACTTAACGGAGAAGTGAGTATTGATGCGCAATTTGATCCACCCGGTTTAGGTGAAGCAGCTAGGAATCTTCGGGGAATTTTGAAGGCTGTGCAACCTCAACCGCTTGTCATCGAAGGGACGGTATGGTCACATAAGTATGGCTATGCCGGTTCCTTCGATGGGATCCACATTATTGATGGAGTAATCACTCTTGTTGATCTGAAAACATCGACCGGAGTTTACTCTGATTACTCGATCCAATTGGCTGCATATAAGTATGCTGACATGATCCTTAAGCCAGATGGAACCGAAGTACCGGTTCCTCCAATTGAAAAGTGCCAAATTTGGCACGCACCTAAAGAAGGATCATGGAGCGTCGTAGAAATGGACGTTACTGAGGCGGAGTTTGGCGTTTTTTTAGCGGCACTTGAAGTATTCAAGTGGAAGAACGAACGCTCAAAAAAAGTGATGGGTAAAAAAATCCGCTCATAGCTTTGCAAAAGCAAAAACAAACAACCAATCGAAGGGAAAACCATGTTCGAACAACCAAAATCGGGCGGTGGCTTTTTTAAGCCAGCCGACCACCAGGGACATCTTGTCCTATTTACTAATGTAAAATCATCAGCGCGTCGTTATGACGAACTCCGTAAGGGAGAAATTGATGAGTTTACAGTTGACTTCGTCGATCTTGACGGAGACCAGCAGATACAAACTGATGTAAAAGTTGGACACGTTGGTATTACTAATAAGCTAACTGTTGGATCTAAAAACGTCTTAGCGCGAGTTGGGACCGTCGACACTGGAAAAGGAAATCCTGCATGGGTTCTCAATAATTTCCAAGATGCTGACGTTGCTCGCGCCCAGGCATGGGTTGAAGCACAAGCACAAAAAGCTTTTGCTCAACCAGCTGTTGCGGCCGTTCCTGCAGCAGCGCCGGTTAATACTTCGGCACAATCCGCGGTTACGGGGGGAATGACTCAGGAGCAAATTGCATTACTTATGCAACAGCTTGGAGCCACGCCGGTAACGCCGAAGTTCTAACCAAATAGATGCGTGCAGGATCGGTGATACCTTTCCGCTGATCCTGTACGCATTACTTATCCTGAAGGGGAATTATGTTTGAATTTATATCTGGAATGTTTATATCTTTCCTATTGATCCAAATGATTAATAGGTTTTCACTAACTCGTCCAATCAAGATTGACACAAGCGAAATGGAGTCACTAGAAAAGCTCGGTCAAGCAATTGAGAGAAAGAGAGAAAGATGAAAGTACACGTCAATATCCGATTTGTGATTACGCTAGTGATAACTTCACTAGCTTTTTACGCTGTAGGAGTAAATCATTCTAAAGAAATAGAGCAGAAAAATTCAGCGTTGGAGTATATTAAAGCAACAACGGAAAGCTTTCAGGTAAATGAGGCTCGTTACCTAGCTTTTCAACTACTAACAAGCAAGCAATTTGAATGCTTAGACTATGTGTTAACGCACGAATCTCACTGGAACTCAAAGGCAAAAAACCCTAATAGTTCAGCAAAAGGAATCGGGCAGTTATTAAACGACACATATCGCAACATTGGTATGAAGCATTCGACAGATAGTCGAGCGCAACTTATAGCAACGCTTGCGTACATAGGCCGATGGTACGGATCGGCGGGCCCATGTGGAGCAAAAGCTCACTGGTTAAAACATAAGTGGTATTAGGAGAGGATCAAATGAAAAAGATTAGTGCTTATGCAGGGTGGAACTGGAACGGCTTTGGTATCGGATTTCACTTTGATAAGTGGCATTTTTCCATAGATTTAGGCTTTGCCTGGATCTCGTTTGAATGGTAAGCAATGCCAACGTACAATTTTAAATGTAATTCCTGCGGGATTACAGTCGAAGTCACCCGGAGTGTAGATGAAGATTCTGCGCTCCGGTGTGACTGCGGCGAAATGATGTCTAAGATGTTTTCTGTACCAGGTATAGTTTTTAAGGGAACGGGTTGGGGAGGAAAGCTATGAGTATTGATTGGTCAAGAGTTAGAGCATGCAAAGATTGCTGCGACATACGCAAAGCTACGGATTTAGAAGTAAACAATTACATCGAGGATCACGTTTCACGCGATGATGAAATTTGGTATTGTGGCGGTTGCCGGAATTCAAAAAACGAGTGGGTAATTGGAGAGATGCTTTGGGACATAGAAAATGAATTTTTAGTAACTCCATGTTGTCATACGGAGGCAGCAGAAGCGCTAAATAGCTACGATCCATCGGCTTACCGAACAAAGAGTAAAATATGAGTAATTGTACGCGCTGCGATGAAAAACTAGAAAAAGATACAGGTATTCGATTACTAAACTGGATTCTTTGCGAAATTTGTTTTGACGATATTTAACTAAATTGTTTGAAAGGGGAGAAGATGAATCCAGCTGAAGAAGTAGCCGTAATGGGTCCTTACGAAAGATCCGCCAAAGAGTATAGAGCTTTGGGTTGGCTTGACGTATTGCCTTTACCGGCAGGTAAAAAAAGCCACCCGCCAACAGGATTTACAGGCAAGAGATTTGCACACGTATCTCCAGACGATGATCAGATCCTGAATTGGATCAAGAATAAAGGTCTTGGAAATATAGCTTTGCGCATGCCCGCTAATGTGCTTGGGATTGACGTTGACGCATATGGCGATAAAGCCGGATCTGAAACCTTGACACGAGCCATAGCAAGTTTGGGTCCGCTGCCAGATACCTGGAGAGTTACTTCTCGCGATGACGGTACTAGCGGAATCAGATTTTACCGAGTTCCCGAGGGTCTTCAGTGGCCCAATCAGGTTGGCCCTGGTATTGAAACAATTCATCGAGGACATCGATATGCTGTAGTTTGGCCCAGCCTTCACCCTGAGGGAAGGGTTTATCGTTGGATCGGTCCGGATAACATGACTGCAATTGGCACCGGACCATCACCAATGATCCTTCCCGAGCTACCTTCAACCTGGGTTCAAGAACTTACTCACGGTCAACTTGCCACGGCAGCCACCGAACGGTCTGATGCGAACGCTGAAGAAATGGCTGTTGCATTTGCCGAATGGTGTACGCCAGGTAATCCTTGCGCTTTAGTTAATAGGAAAATTGAGGATCTAAACGAAGCTTTATCTGGTCGTTTAGGATCGCGACACGATGCCGTACGAGATCTTATGCTAAGCTTATTGCGGCTTGGTCAAACAGGTCATACTGGAGTGAATTATGCATTACAAAAAACTGGTCAAGATTTTTCGGCAATTGTCGGGGCTGATCGAGGATCTGTAACGGCAGATCTTGAGTGGCGTCGTATGTTACTTGGCGGTATCTCTATTATTCTGGCTAATCTTCACCCGCATGAGATTTGTCACGGGAAGGATTGTGACGGTAAGCTTAAAGGCATGGAGTTCAACGTAACCGAATTCCTGGCAGCACCAGCTCCAAACGCTATTGCAGATCGTGAATTAGATGAAGAAGTATCTATTTACGCCGATCTGTCGTGGTTACTGACCGGTAAGACTCCCGTTATTGATCCTCCGACTTGGATCACAAGATCTGATGGAGCTTCACTCTTCTATCAGGGTCGAATTAATGGTGTGTTTGGTGATCCGGAAACGGCTAAATCTTGGCTTGCAATGTGCGCCGTGGTTGAAGGACTTCAGAAGGGCCGCAAAGCAGTCTACTTAGACGTGGATCACAACGGATCGGGTGAAATAGCTACTCGCCTTATCTCTCTTGGTGCTCCGATAGCTTTTGTGGCTAATCCTGAGTATTTTAGGATCGCAGAACCCGAAGACATCATTGGACTTCGATCTTTTATTCATGATATGCTTGAATGGAAACCGGAGATAGCGATTGTAGATTCTTTAGGTGAAATTGTGCCTATGTTGGGCCTTAAATCTACAGATAACGATGATATTACTAAAGCTATTCGAGCTATCTGCAAGCCTTTGGCTCACGTGATTGGCGCCTGTGTTATTACGATTGACCATTTACCAAAAGGCGTTGATGCCAGATCCTCCGGTTATGCCATTGGCGGCACGGCTAAGAAACGCGCTGTTGACGGATCATACTTATCAGCTGAAGTTCTATTGGCTCCAGCGCCTGGTAAGCTAGGCAAGATCAGCCTTTCTATTGAAAAGGATCGTAACGGAGGACTTAGATCTGCCTCTCCTGGTAAGCATGCTGGAACGTTTGTCCTAGATTCAACAGAAGAGGGCAGAACTAAATGGCATATAGAAATGCCGACACTTTCCCACGATGGCAAGATGCGACCTACTCTTCTTATGGAAAGATCGTCCAGATTTGTCCTTGAATGGATCGGTGAAGATGCTCCGACCCGAAACGAGATCGTGAAGGGCGTAAAAGGCAAAGATTCGGCCGTAGGTCTTGCAATTGACGTTCTCGTTGAGGAAGGTTATCTATCCGAGACAAAAGACGGAGAATCTAAGAATTCAGCCCGTCGCTTTACTTCGATCAAGGCGTATTCAAGCGCTAATGATCCTTTATCTGATAATAACAAATCGTTATTTACTCAACCAAGGGGAAAAAATGACTTATACTTCGATTGATTGCCAATCGTTCGCAGGCGGATTTACTTTAGGAGCTAAGCTAGCAGGATTTGAAATCATCGGTAAGCGTGAAGCTACCGGAGGGTTTGGAGTCCCAGCGGTAAAAGGTAACAAAAAGTTACTTGGCGACTTCAGCATAGAAGCTGGCGCTCCAGATACCTGGACGCCTCTTAAAGCCGATCTTGTCTTCGGAAATCCCCCGTGCTCAGGCTTTTCTAATCGATCCAGTATGGTCCGAGGACTAGACGAGAACGGAGAGATCCAAAGAGTTCAGTACACCGGATACGCAGCGGCGCCTAACCAATGTATGTGGGATCTGATCGAATACGCTGCTAAATGTGATCCTGAGATTGTTATGTTTGAGTCCGTCCAGGGCGCCTATAACAAGGGTCGAGACCTCATGCAGGATCTAAGAAATAGCCTTGAGATGAAAACCGGCAGCCAATACCACCTTTATCACGTTCTTCATGATGTAGCTAAGCTAGGCGGAGCTCAGGAACGCAAGAGATATTTCTGGGTTGCTGCCAGGATCAAGTTCGGAGTCGATCCGGTCGAGATCAGCCCTACTACGGTCAAAGATCGCATCGGTGACCTTGAGAACGTTGCTCTAGGATCGATGAACGGTCACCAGATCGAGGATACTCCCCGAGGTCGTCGGGTAACTGAGCTAGCGTCCAAGGTGGAATGGAAAGCGAACGAGGTATCAGGAGACGTGTATCGACGGGCTCTGGATCTTGGTGCTGATCTTGCCCTTTGGGACGATGATCTGAAAAGTGATAAGGGTATTACCCAATTTGCTCCGAAAAGACTGAGCTATGATACCCCTTCAAATGTTCTCGCCGGAGATGCCCTTTGGCGTCAGGTTCACCCAACTTTGCCCCGGACTTTGACACATCGGGAAGTTGCTCGGCTGTCCGGGTTCCCCGATGATTGGGACTGCAAGCCGTATCAGGATCGTAAAACTAATGCGTATTGGTGGGGAAAAGGGATCTGTATTGAAGCTGGAAAATGGATCTCGACTGCGGCTTACGATGCCATTTCAGGTCAATCTCAAGCTTACCAGGGCGAACTTATTGGTGACCGAGAGAGTCTTATTGACTTCAGCAAGACTAAAAAAAATGGATAAATTTAACACTTGTGCTGATTGCGGAAGGTTAAATCTTGGTCTTTGGCGTTGCAATTGCACCCAAAACGGATCAGTTCCTCCCACTCCTCCTAGTTCCTCCCAGGTTCCTCCCAGCCTAACCTCTGATGACCCAAAAAGAGGTTCCTCCCGTTCCTCCCGTTCCTCCTTAAGAGGAGGAACGGAGAAGGAGGAATCTCTTGGATCAGACAATGATATAAATATCAAAAGCTCCTCCCAAGATTTTAAATGAGTCAAACCTTCATTGACACGGCGCTAGAAGAAGCAATGTGCGCGAAATGTGATGCATCACTTTGGGCAGGTCATTCCGGGGGATTTCTAGTTAAGCTCGATAGAATTCTGTTATCTAAGTTCGATGAGCTTCAGATCCAACTCGGCGGAGGATCGACCTACCGTTTGGAAACGACAAGCAAGGGCACCATTGCTAAGCATCGCAGCCTTTTGGATCTGCGGTCTGGAATCAATAAAACCCAACCTTTGATCGTGTCCTTGCATGTCTGCAAAGAAAGCGATATTAAAGATGCTACGCTCCCGTTCTGAGTTGATGACAACGCTCATTAACGACGTTGCTAAGCTTACGAAAGCTTACGATCACGAAGAGCCAATGGACAACGGTAAGACGCACGTCTCAAGGCATCAGGGCCTACTTCAGCAGCTTTGGGTTGAGATAAATGAGTCTACACCCGCACCAGATCCAGAGGGGTCCTCTAGATCGTCCTCGGCGCGTTCTAAACCGCCAATGAGCGAAGAATTACTTGGTTATCTAATTCAAGGTCAAAAGCTAGCGATTTCGTTGGTCATGATGTCAGGGGGTAAGCTTGCCACAAATACGGCTGAGAATTATTGGCAGCTTCCTAATTTAATGATTAATGCAACTGATGAGCTCGTGGATCATGTATCTGGACAGGTAGCTTACTATAAAAATCAATTAGAACTAATTCTTACCTGGAAAGAGGAACCTCGTAGGATCCCTGGAGCATGCCCGATGTGTGACATGAAACACGCAATTATTATTCAAATGGATCGGCATGGACCCATCTCAGCTAAATGCGTTAAATGCCATGCTGAATGGGATAAAACAAAGCTAGGCGTCCTGGCTGGATCATTAAAGTATGAAACACCGGAGAGGTAGCTCGTATCAGATATGGCAAAATTAGCACAAACATGGTATAAATATCCCCGGCGAGTTGTTTCTAAATTAGGTTGGACCCTAGAATGACAACTTTGATTGCTTACCAGGGTGAAGGCTTTTGTGTTATAGCCGCAGATTCACAAACTACTTTTAATAACATGAGTGCAGATTGTTCTCCTATGGGGAAAATTGCAGTTAATGGAAAGTTCCTTGTATCAGCTGCAGGAACAGTACGTGGAATGAATTTAATTCAGCATTCATTTCGTCCGCCTGCACTACGATCCACAACGGATCTAGATAGCTACATGATTAATAAATTTGTTCCGGCATTACGTAAAATATTTATAAGTGCTGGTTATGATATTAAAGACAGCGCGGATATTGCTTCGCATGAGAATGATTTTATTGTTGCTATTAATGGAACATTGTTCTTTGTTGATTCAGTATATGGCGTTGAACGTAATAAAGATAATATTCATATAACCGGATCTGGTCAATCGCTTGCTCTTGGCGCAGCTTATGCATTAGGTATTAAAGATGCAGATGACTACGAAGAAGTTGTAGACATAATCGTTCAATCAGTACAAACAGCAATTAAGTTTGATATCTATTCAAGCGGAGCAGTACAGATCGCGGTGCAATTCACCGATGGCAAAATACTTATGACTACATTAGACGATGAATAAACCATGCTTAGATTGTGGTGTGTTAGCAAACAAACCTAGATGTTCTATTTGCAATAAGAAGTATGAGAAGTTCAAAGCAACTTCTCGTCCCTCACGCGCAGATAGAGGTTACGATGCAAATTGGAAAAGGTTATCAAAACAACTTAGATTGCTACAACCTTATTGCACTATTTGTAAAGCAACTAACGATTTGACCGTGGATCACATAATCCCTTTATCAGGTGGTGGTCTCACGGTCCAATCCAATCTTCAAGTCTTATGTAGACGATGCAACAGCAGCAAAGGAACTTCTTCTTCCTAGATAACGATTTGTTATACTAAATCTTATAGAACGCCCACGGGCAGACATGGTACGGGCTAAAAGTACGTGTACAAGCTGCCCCAGTTACCCCGCAGCCCCGATAGC